>Ga0114972_10003546_pt1 | contig 11683 bp, 12 predicted proteins | sample M_140807_EF_Meta_FD_87354 | JGI IMG/M metagenome (GOLD analysis project Ga0114972, IMG submission 87354) | Freshwater microbial communities from Lake Montjoie, Canada to study carbon cycling - M_140807_EF_MetaG | ecosystem: Environmental > Aquatic > Freshwater > Lake | place: Lake Montjoie... | reverse complement strand
CTAAGCGAATTCAACGGTTAACGGCGCTCAGTAAATCGGCTGAAGTGGCCGCATCCGACTTAGCCGGCACCGAGGCAATTCTCACGCGCACCTTTAATGTGGCTCAACCACTAACCGATGCGGCGGCGGCCGCCACCGAGGCTCTACCCACCGGAGTTTGGCTCACGGGGCTTTCGGTAGAGCGCGGGAAGGAGATGCAAATCCGAGGCGTCGGCAAATCCTCCCAATCCGTCTCCGACTACGTTCGAAACCTGTCAGAACTGGCGCGCTTCAGAAATGTCCGGCTAGTTTTTGCGAATGATTCGACCATTGACGAGGCCAAGGTCGTGCAGTTTAGTGTTTCCGCATTTCCCATCGGAAACTTGCCGCTATTAGACACGGCAAAGCGAGGCGGTAAGTAAATGTTTGATTTCAAAGATAAAGATAGCAAAACCTACAGCACCATCTCGGCGGCATGCGTTTTTCTGCTGGTAGTGATGTTCGGATATCTGCTTTTTGCCCCGAAACCAACCTACAAACGATCCGCCGCCAAACAGGGGCGCATGGAGATGACCCTGAAACTTTCGGCCCAAAAGGCGCAAGAACGCAAAGAAGCGGCCGAGAAAACCATCAATAATCGCACCTGGGAAGGAACCGCCGAGAAACTCACTCCGATCGCGCTCGCCCAGGTCAATACCTACGTGGCAAAGACCGGAGTAAACCTACTCGCGTTTCGCCCGCAGCGTCCGGTTATCGGAAAGAAATTGGAATCTATTCCTTACTTAGTTAGCGTAGAAGGAGAGTATCCAAAGGTTATGAAGTTCTTTCGCACGCTTGATAAGGAAAATCAAAAACTGGCCGTGAGCCTGATTCAGGTATCCAGTGCGGATAATGCCAGCGACCGAGTCACCGGTAGCGCCGGGTTGCTAGCATACGTGAAAGTTCTGCCGGCACCATCCGAACCGGAAACTAAGGCGGCAACCCCGGCCATAAATGCTAAGCCAACCCTTGCGGGAGAAAAACAGAATGGCGAATAAAAAGAAAACTAGCCCCGTCCTTTGGGTCGGACTCATTGCCGTTTGCGCGGCGGTGTACTACTCCCTAGACGGAGACCCCAGCGCAAGTCCGGCTAGCCTCAAGCGAAAACTTCCGGCTCCTAGCACCAAGAAAGACGACTTCATGCCCGCTGATTACACAGCAAAGTTCAACTCCTTCGAAGCCAAAAATGCGGCAAATGCGTTTAATCCGCTGGTTGTTCGCAGCCAAGGCAAAAACTCCGTGCCTACTATCGATGGTGCGATTCCTGCTGCGTTTGCGGACGGCGATGGCAATTGGCAATATAAAGGCTTTGCAACCGTAAACGCCGCATCCAGCGGCCTTCTCGAAAACCAGAATACCGGCGAAGGGGTTTTCGTGAAACCAGGTGAACGTTGGAAATCTTGCCGCGTCTTAACTATCACACGAGATTCAATTGTGATGCAAGGAACATCGGGGGCGGCAAGGACAATTCCCATCGTGTCGGAAGACGCACCAGTGACGCGAATGGCGGGCACGACACTTACCCCGCTTCCCGTGCCAAATCCGCTCACCGGGGCCATCAATGACCCAACCCAAGCCGGCGGTCGTGGTGGTCGTCGTAACCGTTTCGGAGGGTTTGGCAACGGAAACCCCGGCGTTTCAACCCCAGGAGCAGCTCCGGCCGCTCCCGCTGCTACTGGCGTACAGTTCACCTCCCCAGGAATCGTGATCGGACAATGAGTTTGCTGAAAAGAACCATCATCGCCGGCGTTCTCATCGCCCCGGCTCTCTTCCCTAATGCTGCGCAAGCGCAGTTTGACTTTGGCGGCGGTGCCACCAGTGCCTCCTCATCTAAGCCGTGGGCAGACTTCAAGCTCAATCCCAAGACGAAGATTAAGCTTCAATTTCGAAACGCGGGCATCGACTCCATCATTTCGCTCTTCCAAGACACGTCGGGCGTCACCATCGTCAAAGACCCGCAGCTCGTAGACAAACTCACCTTAACCAGCGCCAAACCGGTAAGCATCTCCGATGCTTTCCAAATTTTGAGTACGACTCTCAGTCTGAAGGGCTACGAAATGGTCAAAGACGGCAGCCTTCTGGTGATTCGCAAGAAGGTAGATCGACCTGCGGCTCCGGCAATTGACTGGACCGCCTTGGCAGGTGCGAGCCAAGGAGAGCAATCGGAACTGAAGGTCTATCCAGTTAAATTCGCGTCGGCAACGGCTCTGTCTCGGGTTCTGAACGAAGTTTTCCAAAGCCAAGCTGCCGGAGGCGGGTTCCCTGGCTTCAACTTCGGCGGTGGCGGCGGCGGTGGTCGATTTGGCGGCGCCGGCGGCGGAGGTGGATTTCAGTTTGGTGGGTTCGGTCAGCGGCAACAACCGCAGGTCCGCGCTTCCGCCGATGAATTTTCAAACTCTGTGGTAGTAAACGCGCCTCGAAGCCAGCAGAAAGACGTCGCCGATTTGATTACGCGACTCGATAAGGAAACCGATGCTCCCCAGCGTCCCGTGGTCTACAAGCTAGAGTTTGCGGGCGCTGCTGAAGTCGCCACGTCAATCTCGAACGTTCTCATTGCGAACGCTCCCAAGGGCCGCGGTCAATCGAATACCCAACAGCAGGGCGGTGGTGGATTCTTCGGCGCCCTATTCGGCGGAGGACAAGCCAACCGACAGCAACAGGCCCAGGTTTCGACCGACGTCCGCACCAACAGCATCATCGTGACCGCCACCGAAGACATCCATACGTTGGTAAAGCAGATCGTTACTCAGCTGGACCAGAAAATTGCCGTGGAATCTTCTACCTTCGTGATCCCACTCGCTAATGCCCGCGCCGACTCCGTCGCGTCGTTGCTGAACTCCGCTTTCGGCACCCGCTCTGGCTTGAACGGCGGCGGAAATCGCGGCGGAACAGCGGGCGGTACAAACCGACCCAATACCGGAACCCTCGGCGGAGGCAATAACAATCGCGTCGGTGGAGGGAACAACCTGGGAGGCGAAGTCATTGATCCTAATTCCATCGCTCTGCAAATGAAAAACCCGAATGCCGACGAAGGAGAGTTGCTCACCACCGTTGGCGTCGCCCAAGGCTTCGGCGGAGGGTTCTTTGGTGGTCAGAATAACCAAAATAACCAAAACCGTAACCAGAACGTGGCCCGTGATTCTAGCGGAAAAGTGGTGAACATTCAGGATCTGCAGAACCAGGTCACAACCATCGCCGACCCAAATACCAACTCCATTATCGTCGTCACCACGCCGGAGAATGCGGAATTGCTCCGACGAATCGTCAGTCAGCTGGACAAGATTCCCGAGCAGGTGATGATCCAGACGATCATTGTCGAAGCCTCTCTCGACGACTCCAAGAAGCTTGGATTCGAGTGGACTTTGGCCCAGAACAATGTCTTTAACCAGACCGGAGCCACGGGAACTGCCTCAACGCTATTCCCCGATGCCGCCAATACTGTGGCGCAAGGCTTTAAATACAGCCTTGTCGGCGGCGCGCTTCAGGCCACGATCAAGGCTATCCAAACCGATGATCGCTTTAACGTGCTTTCGACGCCGAGAATCTTTACCTCGAACAACGTCCAGGCCCAGATCAACATTAGCCAGAGCATCCCTTATATCCTTAGCAGCCGACAGGACGCAAATGGAAACTTCACGTACAACTACGACTTCCGGGATGTAGGAATCGTCCTCACCGTTACCCCACGCATAACCAGCAACGGTTACGTGACGATGGATGTTGATCAACAGGCGAACGACCTGCAGGGTTACACCAGTTTCAACGCTCCGATCATCAATCAGCGCCAAGCGCAGACCACGGTCTCCGTGAAGGATGGTGAGACGATCGTTCTGGGAGGCATCATCCGAAACACGGTCACGTCGTCGGTCCGCAAGGTTCCGCTACTTGGCGATATCCCGCTTCTGGGTGAGCTGTTCCGATCGACGACTAAGGGCAAGAGCAAAACTGAACTTTTGGTGTTCCTAACGCCCCGCGTGGTGCGAGATTCGGACGATGCGCGTATGCTTCGCCAGAATCAGCAAAACCAGTTGTCATCGGGTTCGCAAAAAGATTTGAACACTGCCCTCCCCCAAAAAGGAGGAACGCCGCCACCAACTACCAAAGGTGGAGGCGATAAGAAAGGAAACGGAGGAAATTGATGAAATCATTTACTAAAATAGCTATCGTTGGCTTACTGGTCGTAGCCACCGTCTCGGCCTATGCGCAGGGATTTGGCGGTGGCCAAGGACAGGGTCGTCGCATGGGTATGGGTCGCATGGGTGGAAACACTTCCACCTTCGCTTTGCTCAGTCGAGAGGATGTGCAGGAAGATTTGGCCCTAACTGCCGATCAAAAGACGGCTGTTAAGGATGCTCAAGACAGCCAAATGGACAAAATGCGCGCACAGTTCGAGGAAATGCGCAATTCGGGAACGCGTCCCGATCCAACTTCGATGAGAGAAACCTTTGCCAAAATGACAAAGGAAGCCGATGCCGAAGTCGCAAAGATCCTCAAGCCGGATCAAGTCAAGCGACTAAGGGAGATTTCCATCCAGCTAGACGGCAACAAAGCCGCGCTCAAGGAAGATGTCCAAAAGGATCTCACCGTCACCGCCGCGCAGAAGACCCAGCTTAAAAAGCTTCAGGACGGAGCTCAGGAAGCCAACAACTCGGTAATGGAAAAGGCCCGCAACCGAGAAATCCAGTGGACGGAAATTCAGGACATCATGAAGAAGAACGACAAGGTTCTGAACGATGAAATCGGTAAGGTCCTGACTGCCGACCAGAAGAAGAAGCTTGCCGATATGGGCGGCAAAAAGTTCGTGGAAAAGGAAGCGGAAAAAGGCTAATTGCCTTCCACCATTGACCGTCCGGGAGGCCTTACCCTCTCGGACGAAATGCTCGGCGGATTCGGAGGATTTCCGGACCGCGTCTTTCTCATTTCGGTGGGGAATGACAAGTACGCGGCCAATAACGTCGCAATTCCCGATGGCGGCACCACCAACGGCCTTGCCTGCTTCCCGTCTCCCGACGACGCGACCACATATATGGGTCTACTCGCAGGCCTCAGCGGCGAAATCGTCGCGAAGTCGTTTGATGAGGCGCGCGAAATTGCAATCTCAAAACCGGTTTTGTCCTGCGTACTGCTATTCGTAGACGGCAAGATTGCCGATATCCACTGGGTCCGCTAGTCGCTAGCGAATCGTGCCGCCGGCCAGAACAGTCTGTCCGCGATAGGCAACAGCAATTTGGCCTGGCGTAACCGCCCGCACTACGTTGGAAAACACAAGATTGCCATTTGGCAAAATGGTCGCCGGTTGCGGCGGCATGTTGTAACGAATCTTCGCCTGCACTCGCACCGGTCCCGCAATTGGAGTTTCACTCGCCCAGTGCAAGTCGTCCAGTTCCACCTCGTGCCGCTCTAAGTCAGTCTCGGTGCCCAGAATCACCTCGTTCACGTCTGGCTTAAGGCCGATCACATACATGGGCTTGCCCGTCGCCACGCCCAATCCGCGTCGCTGACCAATCGTAAAGTCGGCTACGCCGGCATGATCGCCAACTTGGCGTCCATCGGTATCCAGAATCTTGCCGGGCCGAAACACATCCGGGTTCCGATTCCTCAAAAACTCCCTGTATCCGCCCGCCTCACTCACAAAGCAAATCTCCTGGCTGTCCGGTTTGTCGGCCAAATGAAGGCCAAGCTCTCGCGCCAAATCTCGGACGTACGCTTTTGACACCATCTCTCCCATTGGAAATAGCGTATGAGCTAGCTGAGCTTGCGAAAGCATATAAAGAACGTAACTCTGATCCTTGTCTGGCGCGCGGGACCGCAACAGCCGATGGGTTCCATCTGCATTTCGCCGAATCCGCGCGTAGTGGCCCGTCACCAACTTGTCGCAACCAAGCTCCTGCGCCTTTAGCGCGAGAATCTCGAACTTAACCTTCTTGTTACACTGCACGCAAGGGTTTGGCGTCCGGCCGTGCCGGTACTCCTCCACAAAATTCTCAATCACCGCCTCGCGAAACTCTTCGCGAAAATTCATGACGTAGTGAGGAATGTTCAGCTGGCGCGCAACCCGACGGGCATCTTCCACTGCCCCAAGCGAACAGCACCCAGCATGGCGCGGATCAGTCTGACTCTCTTGCCAAATCTGCATCGTCAGACCGACTACGTCGTAGCCGCGTCGCTGCATCAGGGCCGCGGCGACGCTACTATCAACGCCACCCGACATCGCCACCAAAACCGTTTCGCGGCGCTTACTTCTTGGCATCCAGTTCTATTATGAGCTTATCGAGAAGGTCCGACTGCATGAGGTGACGGAATCCTTCCGTCTGCATAATTTGCGGGTCCTTGCCAGGCACAATCAGGATGAAAGTTGGCGTTCCTTTCACGCCGATAGCATCCGCAACTTTACGATCATCCGAAATACGCTGGTAAACCGGATCACTCGTGTCCTGGAGCCTAGGCAGCATTTCCTTCGGATCCAAACCAGCCGCCTTAGCCGCCGCAAGAATCGGCTCGACATCTTGAATCTCGTTGCCGTCCATCCCCGCCATCAGAGCCCGGGTGAAATCCCAGAATCGCCCCTTGTCGGCCGCGATCTCCGACATTGCCGCAGCGGTGGGAGACATTTCGTGTTGGTCGATAAGGAAGTGTCGATACACCAACCGAACCTTGCCGGGATACTTCTCCACGAACTCCTTCACCTGAGGCGCCATCTTTTGGCAGGTTGGACAGCTAAGATCGGCAAACTCGACAATCGTAATCGGCGCTTTTTCATCGCCAAACGAGTGAGGCTGCGCGCTGATGAGTGGCAAACCGCCCAGCTTGGATTCGGAGAATGCCTGCACGCCACGAAGGCTGCTTTGCAGCATCGAAGACTGAACTCCTGCTACCGCCAGCGCTGTAATCGGAAGTACGAACTTAAGAATGTTGAACGGAGATCTAGCGTCCACGAGATCGCCTTCGGTCGCCTTCTTAACCTCGCCCAGCAGCATCAGTTGGGTGATAAAGAGGAGAGTCATGGCAATCGCGCTGGTCAGACAGTAAGGACACAGGGCGTGGATGACGGTAAATGAGATAAACTGCAAGTACAGACTGGCGAGGGTGCCAATCGCTCCCAACCCCGTCGCAACCACCGTCAAACTTCGAAAGTTTGCACGGTCGGTATTGAACCGCAAAACGGCGATTAGCGCTAGCAACAGGTAGCCAACCAAGCCAAAGTAGGCAACCGGGATGTTCAGAAAATAACCCGAAGGATGCTCGGCAACCTTGGAACACCCTCCTCCTGCTCCGCAGGGCAATTTGATGTCCAGCGCCTTTTCTAGGGTCAGCAGTAGCGAGACATAAAGTCCAATGCTTCCCAGCACGAGAGATATCCGGTTGAGAAGAACCGCCTTCACAGAAGAATTATACTTTTGATCCACCGGATGGCTTCAACGCTACCCTTCCTCGGAACGTTCCACTTTCCAATACCGCGAGCCATCCGGCGTGCGTCCCAGAATCCCGGCTTGAAAAAGCTCGCGCCGAATCAGCACATGATCTTCAAAGATCAGCCATGACCTTAAAATTTCATTAATCTCCAGCTCCGAATATTGGCGTCCAACTATAAACTTTTCGCCTAGGTGACGCAAAATCAGTTGCCGGATGTCCGAACGCTTTCGCGATGGCCAAGTGTGCAGCTTGCCGTCCCGCGTAAAGTATCCGTCCGTCAGATCCGCCACTGCTACTTCCCGTCGGTTCGATACTTAGCGATCAATTCAAGCGCCTTCTCTCGACCTTCCCAACCGTGAATGTCAACCGCCTTCTCCTCCAGCTGCTTATAAACCTCAAAAAAATGCTGCAGCTCTTTCAGCGTGTGTTCATTCAGTTGGTCAAGCGAGGTCCGATAGCCGTAGCGGGGGTCCTTGGTCGCCACCATCAAGATCTTCTCGTCCGGACCTTTGTCATCCGTCATGAAAAGCACGCCGATCGGTGACGCCTCAATTAAACACCCCGGGAAAGTTGGATGGCTCAGCAGCACCAAAACGTCCAGGGGGTCCCCGTCAAGATAGTGAGTCTGCGGAATGTATCCGTAGTCAAACGGATAAAACAATGGCGAATATAGCACCCGATCCAGCTTGATAATCCCGGTGGCAGCATCCACTTCGTACTTGTTCGTACTACCCCGCGGAATTTCGATGACGCAGTTACATTGCTCGGGCGCCAGGGGACCAATAGAAGCATTTAGGAGGGACATCGGTGCCCCAAAGGGTACCGCGCCCTATCATATTGAAGGGAGTCTAATGCCCCGCTAAGTCCGCCATCGCCACCTCGCTGGCGGAAAAGCAGTCCGGATGAACTGAGGGCTGCTTACTCCAGTTCGCCGAGCAGACCCCACTGATGGGCTTCACTAAGCTTTACTTTTGCCAATCGTCCCGTCCGATTCTCACTGCCGACAAAATGAACCATCCGGAAATCCCGTGAATATCCTTGAAGGGTCTTCTCGGTCTTCCTCGAAACGCCTTCCACCAACACTTCCGCGACTTTGCCAATCTGCTCAACATTACTCGCCGTTGAGATCGCGTTTTGCATTTCAATCAGCTCATTTAGTCGGCGCTTCTTCACCGATTCTGGCACCTGGTCACATCGATCCCCCGCCACCGTTCCGGGCCGGATCGAATAAGCGAACATATACGCCCCGTCGAACTGGATCCGCCGAAACGCTTCCATCGTGTCGTCAAACTGAGCCTCGGTTTCCCCCGGAAATCCCACGATCACATCGGTCGTAATGCTAATCCCAGGCACGGTTTCTCGCAGTTCCGCCACCAATTCCGAAAAAGATTCCACGGTATACACCCGCTTCATCGCATCCAGCATTACATTGTTTCCGCTCTGAATCGGCATGTGACAATGCTCCATCACCTTTGAATTGTCGCGAATGGTCTCAATCAGATCTCGCTTAAAGTCTCGCGGATAGGGCGACGTGTACCGAATCCGCTCTATTCCCGAGATTTCGGCCACTTTCCAAAGCAAGTCGCTGAACGGAATATTTCCCTCCATCAAGTTCTTGCCGTAGCTATTCACGGTCTGGCCCAACAGCGTCACTTCCTTAGTTCCTTGATCCGCCAAAACCCGAATCTCTTCCAAAATGTCCACCGTCGGTCGACTCCGCTCTCGACCACGCGTCTGCGGCACGATGCAGTACGTACAAAACTTATCGCATCCGTACTGAATAGGCACAAAAGCCTTTAGCTTCGGCGCGCGACCCAAATGCCGCTGCGGAATATCGGTAACCACCTTCCCTTTGCGTTCGGGGAGTTCTACTCGCTTCCGAAAACGTCGCTTTTGTAGAGCATCACTCACCAAACCCGGCAACAGCCCAAGATCTCCGGTGCCCAATACAAAGTCGATATGAGGCGCTCGCTGGTGAATCTCGTCCGCCCGGGCCTGCGCCATGCAGCCGGCAACTCCAATCACCATTTCTGGGCGATTTTCCTTCAACGACCGCAGTTCGCCCATCATGCTAAACGCCTTATCTTCCGGCTTTTTGCGCACGCTACAGGTGTTCAAGATCACGACCTGAGCTTTGAGGAACGAATCGACCGGTCGAAAACCAAGGTCTTGAAGATGCAGCGACATCTGCTCGCTATCTTCCTCGTTCATTTGGCACCCCCAAGTTTGGACAAAGTAGGTGCCCGGCTCATAAATCGGCCGCGCACCCAGAGTCAATAAACCCCGATTGAACGGAGTGGTAGGTCGGGTCGAATCGTCCGCGAGAATCGGAGAAACCGCGCGGTCAGCGGACGGCGCTTGCATGATCTATAAAGGATACCGGGTATCAAGACGAGGTGACGGCAGTTATCCCGGCAGCAGGTCTAGGCACCCGCATGCTCTCTATCACGGGCGGAAAATCCAAAGAGCTCCTTCCGCTCGGCTCGAAGTCCGTTCTCGATCGGGTCATCCAGGAGGCAAGGCTTGTGGCCGACCGGATCGTGGTCGTCTCATCTCCGAGTAAGCCGGATGTAACCGCCGCTGCGGTGGCGCTTGGAGTGGAGGTGGTCGAGCAAGCGGAAATGAAAGGCTTTGCCCATGCCATCGGGTGTGCCCAGGCGGAAGGGGACATGATCGTCCTACTTGGCGACTGCGCCATCCACGGCGAATCGCCAGTCGAGAGAATGGCAAATCTGATTGAAAAAGCGATCGATGGCGTCATCGCGGTGGAATCGGTCGAAGACTCGAGGGTTAGCCAATACGGCATCGTCGATGTCAACGATTGGGGAGTCATTTCGCAGATCGTGGAAAAGCCAAGTCCCCAGGACGCTCCCAGTCGGTACGCGATCTGCGCCCGGTATGCATTCTCCGGACCAATCACCGCCTTCATCAACGAGAGTGCCCAAGGCTGGACGGGCCCGCGCGAACTTGGACTTACTGAAGTGTTAAACGAAGCAATAAGGGCGGGATTCGAACTTAAAGCAGTTCCGCTTCCACCGGAGAGCCGCCGCGCCGATGTCGGTACGCCCGAGGAATACGCCGAGTGCCAAAGATGGGGCTGGAATTGATCGAACTCGAATCTTGGGACGCACCCGGTCGGTGCGGCATCATCGGCAATCCGAGCGACTCCTATGGGGGAGCGACCGTCTCGTGCTCCTTGCCGGTTCGTAATCGCTGTACCGTCATCGAAAGCGAAGAGGAACTCTCGGACGCCACTCTGCTGCGGGCGGTGGCGAGTCGAGTAAATATTCCTTCGGGATTGAGCGTTCGCTGGTCGTGCGATGTGCCTAGGTCAAGTGGGCTGGCTGGCTCCACCGCCTTGCTGGCGGCCACTCTCGCATGCTTCTCACCGCCAGCGTCTTTTCCCGAATTCGCGGAAGAGGTTCGTGATATCGAGGCCCATGAAGCGGGTGTGGCCTGTGGCTGGCAAGACTCAACCATGGTGGTACACGGTGGATTGAACTTGATCCGCTACACGGGCAAACGCCCCGATCGGCCCTACGGACCGCATCCAACGATCGAACCCTTCACCGCCGAGTTGCCGTTTCTACTCATCACGACCGGGGTGCCAAGGGTGAGTGGATCCGTCCACGGACCGTTACAACAGCGGTGGCTTAGCGGCGAAAAATTGGTCACCGAAAGCATGCTGGAACTCGCGGAGATGGCCGATGCGGCTCGGGAAAACCTGCTCACGCAGAATTACCCGGCGCTGGGGCGCCAAATGACACGCAACCAGGAGATAACCCGTGCGCTGGGTGCATCTGGGGATGTAATCGAAACCTTGATCGCCGACTGCCTTAAGCACGGAGCGATCGCGGCAAAATTGGCGGGCGCCGGGCACGGAGGCACGGTAATCACGCTGGTTGAGAGTCCGGACGACCTAGAACGCAAACTGCGGACTGGCGGATACAAAACGTTCATCCGACCAATGATTTCTCCGGGTTTACGGCAGGTAACGTAGTAATGATGGGCTGGAGACTTACTGGATTTGCCGACGAAATCGCGGCCTCGCTTGATGATCAAATTTTGACCATGAAGGAACTGGGCATACGGGGCCTGGACCTTCGAAACGTCGACGGAGTGCACGTTTTGCAACTGACGGATACTCACATCGAAGAGATCCGTGCCAAGCTTCATGAGGCCGACCTGTATGTCGCCACGATCGGCTCACCGGTCAATAAGGTGCCCTACGATGCGCTGAATGAGGCGACGG
>Ga0114972_10003544_pt1 | contig 11686 bp, 13 predicted proteins | sample M_140807_EF_Meta_FD_87354 | JGI IMG/M metagenome (GOLD analysis project Ga0114972, IMG submission 87354) | Freshwater microbial communities from Lake Montjoie, Canada to study carbon cycling - M_140807_EF_MetaG | ecosystem: Environmental > Aquatic > Freshwater > Lake | place: Lake Montjoie... | reverse complement strand
GGCTGGCGATGGCCCTGGAATTCCAGCTCGGCGCCGACATCGTCAGCACCACCACCAGCCCCTCGGAGCGCAATCTGCTGCAACTGGCTCTGGTGGCCGTGATTCGCACGTTCCTGAATGTGTTTCTGGCCCGGGAGATTGAGAGCGAACAGCGCCTGGAGGCGGGGCGAACCACCCCGACTCGCCTCCCCGGCTGGTGGCCCCTGCCGGGCCCCGACGATCGATGATGGGCGCCTGCGGCCTACCCGCCCTGGCCCTTGCCGCCACCGCCTGCCGGCGACCGACTCGGGCCGGGCCTTGGACCGGCTCCAAACCCCTATTCCCTGACTGTTTGCAGGATTCCGCCCCGTGGTTCAGCTGATCTTCAAGCTCCCGGTCTTTGCCCTGATGTTTGCCCTGGGGCTGGGCTTAACCGGGGATTGGCTGGCCCTGCTGCGCAGCCGTTCCGGCCTGATGGCCAGGCTGCTGCTTGGTTCCTGCCTGCTGGTGCCCCTGTTCACCCTGGTGGTGTTAAAAGGACCCCTCGGTGCCGCCGTGGCCCCCCCCGCCCAGCTGGCGATTGCCCTGATGGCCCTCTGCCCCAGCGCTCCCCTCACCCTGCGCAAGGCGCAAGAACATGGGGGCGATCGGGATCTGGCCGCCCTCCTCCAGGTGCTGGCGGCCCTGACGGCGATTGTGTCGATCCCGCTGCTGGCCGATCTGTTTCGCAGCAGCTTCGGGGTCCAGGGTTGGCATATCGAACCCCAGCAGGTTGCCAAACAGATCATCACGGTTCAATTGCTGCCCCTGGGGTTGGCCGTCCTGGTGCGTCGCTGGCACCCTGATCTAGCCAACCGCCTCGCAGCTCCCATCGAGAAGCTGGCAGGCCTGTTGCTGATGTTGTTGATCGTGGTGGTGCTGATCAAGACTTTTCCCCTGCTGGCGGGTTATATCCCCGCCAACGGCCCGGCCCTGCTGGTTATGGTGTTAGTGGTGCTGGGATCCCTGGTCGTGGGGTATGGACTGGGGGGGCCAGGCCGGCGGGATCGGGTCACAGGGTCGCTGTTGACTTCCATGCGCAATCCGGGGCTGGCCCTGCTGTTCGCCTCCCTTTATGCCCCAACCCCCGAACCGGTGAAGGTGGGAATCCTATGTTTCCTGCTGATTCGGGTGCTGCTCTCAATCCCCTTCCTGCGCTGGCTGAGGAGCGAACCGGCGATCGATTCGTCCTCAGCGGCTGCGAAGGCCTGAGCCGTCAACTGGCGTTGCCGTAGGCAACTTGACAGGCGGAATTCAACAGTTCCGCCTCCTGGGCACTGGCGGGCTGGGCACCGTTGAGCGAGCCGTTGGTGCAATCGGCCGTCATCTGATAGCTGACGTTGTTGGCCGTCATCACAAAGCTGACCCCGGTGGTGCCGTAGGGCTGCACCGTGCCGAATTGCAGTTGGTATCCCGTATTGGGCACCAAAATGTAGGTGGTGCTATTTGCCACGGCGTTATCGACGGCGGCATTGATGATCGCCGCCGTGGCCAGGGTTGTTACCCCCCAGGCCGCCGCCGAGGCCCCCCACCAACCCCAGCTTGGCGAAGCCCAGCCGCCATACCAGCCGTAATTCCAGGGGCGGGCATAACCCCAACCCGGACGGGCCCAACCGGGATGGAGGTTGACATTGTTGATGTTGACGGTGCGGTCCCAGTTGCGATTCACGGAGCCATTGAAGTTCCGATTGCCCGCGTTGAAATTGCGGTCGCCGCCATTGAAGTTGCGGTCGCCGCCATTGAAGTTGCGGTCGCCACCGCTGACCGTGCGATCCCCCAGGGTGGGCGATCCGGCCGGCCGGTTGGAGCCCAATCCGCCTTCCGGCCGTTGGTAGCCGCCACTGGGCCGACTGATCGGCTGGCGATCCATGGCAGGGCCGCCGCCGCCGCGATTCCCCCGGCTGTTATCGGCCCAGCCGCCCTGGGGCCGACTGGCGCCCCGATTGAGACCATTGACCGAACCGGCGCCGCTGAAGCCGCTGTGGCCGCCGCCGCCGCTGAAACCACCACGACCACCACCGCCACCACCAGCACCGCGGCCACCCCCGCCGCCACCACCACCCCGGGCGATCCACCCCGGGTTCGCCACCGCAGAGGCGTACGGCGTGAAAGCCAGGGCCGCCCGCGAAGGCACCGCTGGCAGGGCCAACACACCGGCCATGACGACACAAAGTCGGGCGAACTGCTTCATGGCTTCACCAGGGCACAGGCGTCGTCGTAGCAGGAGGCATCAATCCGGCCTGCCGTATCGAAGTGAACCTTGATCAGGTCCCGGCCCCGAAAGCGCCCCTTGAGGTCATCCTGGCGGACGCTGTTGAGGTAATTGGGGTTGATCACGCAGAGCTCGCGATCGTTGAAGCACACCGTGTTGGCGGAGAAGCGCGCCGAAGCGTTGCGCAGCGACTCCCATTTTTTGGTGGATTCGTTCCACAGGGTCATGGCCACCGGGTCATCGGTGATGCGCACGATCTGGGTGTCCTTGCCGATGGTGTGGCGATAGAGGGTGCTGTTGCCATCATCCACCGCTTCAACACTGCAATTGACGGGGGGCGCCCCTGCCACGGCGCAGGTGGTGGCCAACCTGTAGAGCAGCGTCGGACCCGGGGCCGGCCCCTGGATCGGGGCCGGGACGGCGGCCAGCACGGGCGACGGCATCAGACTGCCCAGCAGCAAAGCGCTACCAAGCCAGGCATAAGCGGCCCCTGCCCGGCGACCGGCAGGGCGATGGGTCGGAAGAAACGGCATGAAAAGAGATGGCAATGACAAAGTCCGGATGAACGGAGAAATCGCGACAGAGGCCGCCTTCGGCAGGACTTTTTAACAATCTGCACGGCGAGGGATCCCCTGGGGCTGGGCTGGGGCAAGTGATACAAATTGCGATACTGATTCGCGCAATTTGATCCTGACGGCGCTGGGGAACACCGGTCCGCACCAACCGGGGCACTCCAGGGGGCCTGGCCCTGAACAATGGCAAGCAGGGAACCCTGCCCTTGACCCGCCATGACGCCTGCCCATCGCTCCAGCGGCGACCCTGCCAACCCCCGGCCCATCGACCATGCGCTGCGGCTGCGCAGCCTCTGGACGGCCTATCTGCTGGCGATGTTGTTTCACGTTCAGCTTGGCTTGATGCCCCTCTTCCATGGCGATTCGGTGGTCATCGGCAATACCGTCAATCCATCCCAAGTGCCGTTGGTGTATTGGGCGATGCTGGGATATTTCTTACTGCCACTGGGGGCCCTGCTGCTCATCTCCTGGGCGACCAGTGATGGGTGTGGCAGTGGCAGTGAAAATGGCAGTGGCAGTGGCAGTGGTCGATGGCGATCCTGGTGCCGCTGGCATTTCTGGCTGAGCATCGTTTATAGCGTTACCAACCTATTCCATTTGATCGCCGATATTGTTGTCCCCGATTCCCGTGCCGATCAGGTGTTTTTGATGGCACTGTTGCTTTGCATCGGCCTGCTGATCAATCGCCAGGCCTGGCTCTGGTGGCATCCCGGGTTGGCTGCGATGCCAACTTGAATGGGGCGGCTGTGCAAAGGTGATCATCGGCCCGCCTAGCTAGGGCTGATGCCTTGCCTGCCATGTCCTTGCCCCTGGTTGTCTTTGGATCGGCCCCTGGCCAGCAGCAGGCCCGTGCCGAACGCGAGCCCAAGGGCTTCGGTGCCTCGAAGGCTCGGGGGGCCAGTGGCTTCCAAGCTGCGGGGGGGAGCGGAAGCTCCAAAACCAAGCAGGTCGGCGGCAAGGGCAGTGCGGGCCGCAAGCGACGGGGCACCGGCCTCAGCGCCGCCGACCGTTCCCCCCTGGGTCGCAGTCCCGATGTGGAGGCGATGCAGGCCCGCCATCGCCTTGGCCTGGCCCTCGCCGGCAGGCTGCGTGAAGAGGAGGTGACCCGGGCCTGGAAACGGGCAGCCGCCGAGCACCACCCCGACCGGGGCGGTGCCCACGACACCATGCAGGCCGTCAATGCCGCCCGGGTCCTGCTGCTGGGCCTCGACAGCGACTGATTCCCTGGCACCGCCCGCTTCAGGGCAGCGCCCCCACTGCCATTTCCTCCGACCCATCCCCACACAGCATGGCCTCGGCGACGCAGCAGTCGATCAGCGTCGGTCCCGCCGCATCCCAGTGCCAGATCTTGACCTCGGCGGCGGCCGGACAGGCGAAAGTCAGCAATTCGAAGGGAAACACCACCCGCTCCAGAAAAAAATCCTCCGGTCCGCAGCAGCGCAAGATCAGCAACTGGTTGCCGATATTGCGATAACAACAGAGCAGGGAAGTCATGGTGCATGGGATCAGTTGTCCCATCCAGCCAGCAGGTTTTGGTTGGCGTGGTCGCCGCCATGACCCTTTGGCAGGGGTGAGTATTTCCACCCACCACTGCCTCCCCATGCCACCCCAGGGCCCGAACCGAGGCAAAGCGCTGCCCAGGGATTAAGGCCGGGGTAGATACTTCGCCGGGTCCACCGCCATCTGGGATGGGCCTGTACCCCTCCTCAGTTCCAGGTGGAGATGGTCGGTGCTGGCGCTGCCGCTATGGCCCACCCACCCCAGCTGCCCCCCTGCCGGGATCACCGTGCAGGGACGCACCGCCACCGCCTGCAGGTGGGCATAAAGGCTCTGCCAGCCGTTGCCGTGGTCCACGATCACCGCCAATCCGTAACCGCTGATGGTGTCGACCCGGGCCACCTGGCCCGCCATCACCGCCAGCACCGGCGTGCCCGGCGGGCTGATCAAATCGATGCCGCTGTGCATGCGCCAGGCACCGCGGGCACTGGAATAGCGCCAACCATAGGGAGAGATTTCCCCGGCCCACCGGGTCAAGGGATATCGCAACCTGGCCCACGCCACCGTGCGCCGGCCCTGGGCCAGGATTGGGGCCGGGCACCGACCAGGCCCGGCCCCAACGCTGAGGGTTGCAGGCGCCAGGTTGGCCACCACCGAGGCGGCCGGAGGGGCGGGTCGAGCCGGCGAAGCCGGGGCCGTTGCGTTGGTTCGCCCCGGTGGGGCCGGAAGCCATGCCAGTCCCAATCCACTGCCAATGGTGATCCAGCGCAGGAGGCGGCAGCGCCCGTCCTGAAGCGCCAAGGCCCTGGAGACGCCAAAGCGAGCCTTTCCTTGCGGCTCCATTCCTTCGATCTCCCTGCTTCGCCGGGCCATGCCGTCCGCCATCGTTGGCAGGGTTGTAACGCCGCCGCAGCGGGGCACAAGGGGATCAGCCTTAGCCACGGCACTCAGAACAGGTCCGCTTCCTCGTCCTGATCTGCCTCGGTGGGGGGCCAGGCCAGATGCACCACCACCGGCGTGTGGTCGCTCGGCTGGGGGTTTCCCCGCAGACGCTGGTGGATCACGCAGCCGGTGGCGAAATCCAGCAACTGATCATCGAGATAGATGTGGTCGATCCGCCAGCCCCGGCCCGTCTCCCAGGCACCGCTGCGGTAATCCCACCAGCTCCAATGGCCGCTGGCCGGTTCAAACACCCGAAACACATCCGTCAGATCTGGCCCCAGCGCCTGCTTCAGGGCCTGACGCTCGGGCTCACTGGCCATGATTCCGCCGGTCAAGCGCTCGGGTGCATGCAGATCCCGGGCCTCAAGGGCGATGTTGAAATCGCCAACCACCACCAACGGATCCCCTTCCGCCTGCAGGGCCCGCAGGGCCCTTTCCAGGCAGGCCAGCCATTCCAGTTTGTAGGCGTACTTCTCCGATCGCAGGGAGGCGCCATTGGGAACGTAGAGGTTCACCACCCGGACACCCTCAATCAGGGCACTGATGACGCGCTTCTGTTCGGCCAGGCCGCCGGCCTCGGCATCGTTGGGCAGCATTGCGTCGAAGCCGATGCGGAGGTCCTCCAAGGGCAGGAGGCTGAGGATTGCCACACCGTTGTAGGCCTTCTGGCCACTGAAAACGGCCCGGTAACCCAGGGCCTCGATGGGCTGCAGAGGAAAAAGGTCATCACTGACCTTGGTTTCCTGCAGGCAGAGGACTTCAGGACGCTCCTCCCCCAACCAGGCGAGCACCTGGTCCAATCGCATACGCAGGGAATTGACGTTCCATGTGGCGATCCGCACGCCGGGCTCTCTGCAGGGCCCCCTAGCATCGTCCACGCCTTCCGTAGGCCGTCGGCGCTCCGCCACCCCATGGCCCGTTCCTTCCTGACCATCAGCCTGCTGGCTCTTTCCGCGACACCGCTGGCGTTGTATGGGCCTGCGGGGGCCCAAGAGGCCGGATACGGACAGACCATGGGCACCAGTCCCCAGGAACGTCAGGTGTACGACGGCGGCGGCGGATCCAAATCCTCGGTGTTGGATGCCACCAATCCCATCGACCTGATGAATCGGCTACGGCGCAGCACGGCCATGGATGACGCGACCTCCCCAGGTCAGGCCATCGATAAGGCGCTCAAGGATTTTGATGCGCCGACGCCGGCAGCGACCCGTCCGGGGCTGCCTGGACCGTAGGCGGACTGGTCACGCCTTTCCCTGGCTTGGCGGTTCCAGCACTGGCTGGCGAGCGCACCGCCAACATCGACCAGGTCGCCGCCAGTTTGTCGAGCACCGGATCGGCAGTGCCGGTCTTGCCACTGCGTTGCTTGGCGTTGCCCAGGGCCGTCAAGGCAGCGGGGGTATCGCCACTTTTCTGGAGCAGCAGGGCCAGGGCCACCATGGGACGGGGATCCTGGGGGAAGGCGCCCGCCAATTGCTGACAGGTGGCCTTGGCCTGCACCGTTTGCCCCATGCGGTCCTGGATTTCGGCCAGCAGCAACCCAATGCCCAGGGCTTTGGGCTGGATCTTGGGGGTGGTGGTCGAGGTGTAAGCCGCCTGGACCTGGCGCAGGGCCAGGGGTCCCTGGCCCTGTTCGAGTTGCAGCAGGCTCATCAATTGCAACGCTTGCACCTGATGGGGTTGGCGGCTCAAGATCTGCCGCAACTCCCGTTCCGCTCCGGTCAGATCACCGGTGTCCCTGCGCAGTTCGGCCAGCATCAACCTCAGGGACCACCGTTCTGGTTCCCGATCCGCCATGGGCTCCAGCAGGGCGATGGCCTCATGCTTCCGGCCCAGACCCACCAGCAATTCGAGCAGCCTCTGGCGATCCGTATCACTGGACTCGTGGCGCTCTTCCCGCTGCAACAACCCATTGATTTCTTTCTCCAGGATGGCGTGGCGCGGATCCCCCGACGGGTTGCCGCCGCTGCGCTGGCCAAGCCACCAACCCGCCCCCAAGGCCATCAACGTCAGGGCCATGGCGGCGGCGAGCCCATAGGCTCCGAAGCGGCGGGGCTGGTTCGACATCCGGAAGCAAAAGGGCAAGGCCCGCAGGGAGACTACTGTTCACGCTCGCTACATTGACCACACCGCCGCCCGGGGCTGCTGCACGGCTCCCAGGCTCTCCCCCCACCATGCGTCAGCACCCCATTCCCCCGGTCACCGAACCGCTGCAGTACAGGGCCATCGGTGTCGTCCGTGGGATTTACGAACCCAGCGATCCGGCCGTTCCCACCCGGGGGGCGATCCGCACCGCCGATGGTCAGGCCATTGAAGCGGTCGTGCTGGGCCGGCTGCTCACCCTGATGCGCCGCCATCTGGATTTATCCCTGCCCCATCTCTGGGTGGTGTATCCCCGCTCCCGGGAAGAGGGTCAGTTGCATCTGCAAATGGTGGGCGTCTGGGAGCCGAGCACCCTGGCCCAAGATGCTGAAGAGCCGGCGGGTAATGACGGCCTTCCCGAAGGAGACGATTACTTTTCGGTGCGCGGTGAATTGATTTACACCCGCCCCGAAACCAAGGATTTTGTGGTCAAGGTGCGTCAGTTACCGCGTGCTGATGGCGAAAGGCCAATTCCCTTCAAACTGCAGCTGCGGGGTGAAATCCCCCTGGAGCATCTGCGCCATTTCGTTTCCCTCGATCTGCGCCGCATCGAGCAGGCCCTGCAACTGGAAGGCCTTGAGGTCCTCAGTCCCATTGCCCAGCGCGGCAACCGGGGCGGCAAGGGGCGCCGCCCCGCCGGTGGCGGCCGAGGCCCCGAGGAGGGGGCCCGCCGCAATGATGAATCCCCCGCCCAGGCTGGGCGAAGTACGGACAACCGCAACCCGCCGGCCCGGGCTGCCGATTCCCAGGAGCGTTCGCTGGACCCCCGCGCCAGCGCTGGCAGCCGCAGCCACTCACGCGCCGTCAGCCGTCCGCCCCGCTGAGCGCTTGATGCCCTCGGACAACACCCCCCTCACGGCCGGACTGGCCGTCCTGACCGTCAGCCTGGCCGCCGTGTTCGGTCCCTTCCTGGGAATTTCCCCTTGGTGGACCACGGTTTTCACGGCCTTCGCCTTGGGTGCCCTGAGCCTGGATGCCGCCCGTTTCGGGGGCCGCGGCGGCCATCTGCTGGCGGAAGCCCTGCCCGGTGGCCAGGCCCGGTTGCGCCGGGTCGCCCGCCACGAGGCGGGCCATGCCCTCGTGGCCAAGGCCGAGGGGCTGGCGGTGCGAAGGGTGCTGGTGGGCAGCTTGGCCGCGCTCCAGGCAGGGTTGGCCTGCGGGGGCAGCACGGAGTTCGATCCCCCCGCAACGGCCCGGCTGCCCCTCGATGACCTGCGCCGTTGGAGTCGCGTCCTCCTGGCGGGGATGGCGGCTGAGGACTTGCTCTATGGCGAGAGTGTCGGTGGGGCTGATGACCGCGCCCTGCTGGGTCGCCTCTGGGGTCTTTCCGGCCAGGACGTGGCCACGGCCCAGCTAGAGCAGCGTCGTGCCCGCCGTGAGGTGGGCCAATGGTTGCGCCAGCACCAAGGCGAACTCGAGGCAGAGGCGGAGCGCTTGCTGGAGGGCGCCCCAAGGCTGGGACGCCCGATCCCGGCGCTCGGCTCGTGACCCTCCTCCACATCGATGCCCCCACGGGTTTGGCGGGCAACATGGTGCTGGCGGCCCTGCTGGATCTTGGCGTTCCAGAGTCCGCCATCCATGCACCGATGGCGGCCCTCGGCCTGGCGGGGCGCTACAGCCTGGAGCTGGAAGAACGGCGTAGCTCGGGCCTGCGGGGCCTGCACCTGGAGGTGCATTCCCTAGAACAGGAGCCCCACCATCGCCCCTGGGGTCAGCTGCGTGAGCTGCTGGGATCGGCTCCCCTGGACCCGCCCCTGGCCCAACGGGTGCGGGAGGTTTTCCAGCTGCTGGCGGAAGCTGAAGCCAGAGTCCATGGCCATCCACCGGATGCCGTGCATTTCCACGAGGTCGGAGCCCTCGACTCCCTGGTGGATGTGGTGGGCGTTTGCGCAGCGTTGCTGCATCTGGGTGTAAGCCAAGTGAGTTGCGGCGTGCCACCCGCCGGCCATGGCAATGTGCACACCGCCCATGGCCTCCTGCCCCTGCCGGCCCCGGCGGTGCTGGAGATCGCCCGGCGACGGGGGCTGGCCCTGGCCGATAGCAGCCGCTTTCCGGCGGCCGAACTCACCACCCCAACCGGACTGGCGCTGATGGCCTGCTGGGCCGACCGTTTCGGGGTGGCGCCCGGTGGGGTACCCGAGGCGATCGGCGTGGGCCTTGGCAGCCGCTCCCTTGATCGTCCCAACTTGCTCAGGGCCCTGTTGCTGCGCCCCGTGGCCGCAGGGCCGGTGCCTGGGGGCCCGGCAGCCGCCAACGAACGGGAGGAGACCCTGCTGCTCCAGGAGGCCCAGATCGATGACGCCACCGCCGAAGATCTGGCGTTCCTGGCGGAAGCCCTGCGCCATGGGGGTGCGCTGGAGGTCTTCACCACGGCGATCACCATGAAAAAAGGACGCCAGGGCAGCCTGGTGAGCGCCCTGGCCCCACCAGCCCTCGCCGCCGATCTGCGGCGCATCTGGTGGCGCCATGGCACCACCCTGGGGGTGCGGGAGCAACGGCTACGCCGCTGGCGTCTGCCACGGCAGATCGAGACCCATGCCACTCCCCTGGGCCCCGTTCGTGGCAAGTGGGCCCTGGGACCTGATGGGGACTGGCGCGCCAAAGCCGAACATGGGGACCTGGCCCATCTGGCCCACCTGCATGGGCTATCCCTGCGGGAGGTGCGGCGCCAGATCGAGCCCTTCATGACCCCCCCCTCCGCGCCCGCCACGGGCCTTCCCATCCCTGAATGCCTTGAGGGGGATCTGCCCTGATGGCGCCCCCTGCTTGGCCCTGGAAATGGAGTTGGCGCTGGCGCTGGAACTCGAACTGGAAAGGGCCCAACTGGACCTGGCCACGCCTAAAGCCACTGCCACTGAAGCTGCCACTGAAGCTGACGGTGCCAAACCTGGGCTGGTGGCAACGCCTGCGATGGCCTGCAGGGGGACTTCCTGGCGGTCTGCGCCCCCTGATCACTTTGGTCAGCCTTGGCTTCATCCTGGCGGCCCTGCTGCAACACGGCCGCCAGCTGGCCCAATACCGTCCGGATACCCAGGGACTGTTCTGGCTGACCCTGGGGGTGGGCCTCAGCCTGCTCAGCCTGGTGGTGAATGGACTCTCCTGGGCCGTCATCCTGCGCTGGCTGGGACTGCGACCGCGGCTAGAGCCCCTGGTCCGCCTTTATCTGACCACCAACATGGGCAAATTTCTGCCGGGGGGGGTGTGGCACCTAGCCAATCGGGTTCAGGCCCTCCGCCTCGGTCACGCCGCCTTGCCCAGCAGGACAAGCACCCCGATGGCCCTGACGGCGGTGCTCCTCGATCCGCTGCTGGCGGCGGCGGCAGCCCTGGCCCTCGTGCCCCTAGGGGGCCTGGAAAACGGCATCGCCTTGTTGGCCCTGGTGCCCTTGGTGGCCCTTTGGCCCCGTTGGCTCAACCCACTGCTGCAGAGACTCCAGCGCAAACGGGCCCGCCAGCTCGGCCTGCAGGAGGCCCTGGCCCAGGACCTAGATGACACCCCTGCGGTGCTCCAGGGATCGGGGCTGGTCCAGCCCCTGCACTTGCGCTCCTATCCATGGGCGCCGCTGCTGGGCCAGTGGGCTTTTGTGCTGATGCGTTTCGCCGGCTTTGCTTGTTGCGTCTGGGCTTTCGATTTGCAGCATGCCCTGGATTGGGGGCGTTGGCTCTCGGCCTTTGCCCTGGCCTGGACCGTTGGCTTGGTGGTGCCGGGTGCCCCTGGCGGCTTGGGGGTCTTTGAATCGGTTCTGTTGTTGCGGCTTGGCACGGCCCTGCCGGATCCAGCCCTGCTGGCGGTTGCCCTTGGTTATCGCCTGGTGGTGACGACGGCGGACTTGCTGGCCGGTCTGATGGCTTCCCTCGATGGGGGGGGCCGTCCCAAAGCCCTTGGAACCCCGCGGTCGGGAGCCGTGGATCCTGGCGAGGCCGGGACGACGTCGACCTAGCCTCTCAATAAGGTCTGTTCTTGCGACTCAGGGTGGACCGCTCTGGCTTGACTGACCCGTCCCCCCGCTCCCTGCCCGCCCCATCCCCGTCGGCGGACTCTGCTGCCCCCCCGGCTGCATCACGGGCGGAACTTCGCAGCAGCTTGCACGATCGGGGGCAGCGCCTGACGGCCCAACGGCAGCGGGTTCTCGAACTCTTTGAGCAGCTCGGAGAAAGCAGCCACCTCAGTGCCGAAGAAGTGCACCAGCGGCTGCGGGGGGGCGAGGAGCGCATCTCGTTGGCCACCGTGTACCGCAGCCTGCGGTTGTTGAGCTCCATGGGGCTGCTGCAGGAACTGGAACTCGCCGAAGGCGGCCGCCGCTTCG
>Ga0114972_10003541_pt1 | contig 11689 bp, 7 predicted proteins | sample M_140807_EF_Meta_FD_87354 | JGI IMG/M metagenome (GOLD analysis project Ga0114972, IMG submission 87354) | Freshwater microbial communities from Lake Montjoie, Canada to study carbon cycling - M_140807_EF_MetaG | ecosystem: Environmental > Aquatic > Freshwater > Lake | place: Lake Montjoie... | reverse complement strand
TTTTTCCAAAGTTGCCATGCTGGTATTGCAGCGCTTTTCAAATAGGCCATCTTCGTCGTAAACATAAGCAATACCACCACTCATACCTGCTGCAAAGTTACGACCAGTTGCGCCCAACACCACAACAGTGCCGCCAGTCATGTATTCACAACCGTGATCACCAGTACCCTCAACAACCGTTGTGGCACCAGAGTTTCGAACCGCAAAACGCTCACCAGCTACGCCATTAAAGAATGCTTCACCACCGATTGCACCGTAAAGAACGGTATTACCAACAATAATGTTCTTGGCGGTATCGCCACGGAATTCATGAGGTGCGCGCACAATTACGCGTCCACCAGATAAACCTTTACCAACATAGTCATTGCCATCACCAACTAAATCCAAAGTAATGCCGCGTGCCAAGAAGGCAGCGAAACTTTGACCAGCAGTGCCATTCAATTGAATATGAATAGTGTCGTTCGGCAAACCAGCATGGCCATAACGCTGAGCGATTTCTCCGGAGAGCATTGCGCCAACAGTACGGTTTACGTTCTTGACGGGAACAATAAAGGAGACTTTCTCGCCACTTTGTAATGCTGGCTCACTCTTTTCAATCAGAACGTTATCCAAGGCACTACCTAAGCCATGCTCTTGAGTCAGGATCTGGTAGCGGGGAGTATCTTTAGGAACATTAGGCTCAGCAAAAATCTTACTGAAATCTAAGCCATGTACTTTCCAGTTCTCAATACCTTTACGCGTATCTAAGAGATCAACGCGCCCAATTAAGTCATCAAACTTACGAATACCGAGTTGAGCCATGATCTCGCGCACTTCTTCAGCAATAAAGAAGAAGAAGTTCACAACGTGCTCTGGCTTACCAGAGAACTTTTTACGCAATTCAGGATCTTGTGTAGCAACACCAACTGGGCAGGTATTTAAATGACACTTACGCATCATGATGCAACCTTCCACAACTAGTGGTGCTGTTGCAAAACCGAACTCATCCGCACCCAATAAGGCACCGATCACGACATCGCGACCAGTTTTCATTTGGCCATCAGCTTGTACACGAATGCGGCTACGCAAACCATTGAGCACTAATGTTTGCTGAGTTTCAGCCACACCTAATTCCCATGGGGAACCAGCGTGCTTAATAGAAGACAGTGGTGATGCACCCGTGCCGCCATCATGTCCAGCAATCACAACGTGATCCGCTTTCGCTTTCGCAACACCGGCGGCAATCGTGCCAACACCGACTTCAGAAACCAACTTTACAGATACATCAGCCGCGGGGTTCACGTTCTTCAGATCATGAATCAACTGGGCGATATCTTCAATAGAGTAAATATCGTGATGCGGAGGAGGAGAAATCAAACCAACGCCTGGCACTGAGAAGCGCAGCTTACCGATGTAATCGGAAACTTTGCCGCCCGGCAATTGGCCACCTTCACCAGGCTTAGCGCCTTGGGCCATCTTGATCTGAATTTGATCAGCAGAGCGTAGGTATTCAGTAGTGACTCCGAAACGACCGGAAGCAACCTGCTTAATTCTGGAGCGTAGTGAATCGCCTTCAAGCAAAGGAATGTTTGCTTCAACAACGTCATCACCCAAAATACTCGCTAAGGTTTCACCTTTTTTAATTGGAATACCTTTAAGTTCATTCACATAACGGTTTGGATCTTCGCCACCCTCACCAGTATTGGACTTACCACCAATCCGGTTCATGGCAATCGCTAAAGTAGCATGCGCTTCAGTAGAGATAGAGCCTAAGGACATCGCGCCCGTTGCAAAACGTTTGACGATTTCTTTTGCGGACTCGACTTCATCCAATGGAATTGCTTTCACTGGATCAATCTTGAACTCAAACAAACCGCGCAAGGTCATCTGACGCTTGGTTTGGTCATTAATCAGATTGGCATACTCTTTATAAGTCTGATAGCCCTTATCGATACCAGCACGAGTGGAGTGCTGCAACTTCGCAATCGTATCTGGAGTCCACATATGGTCTTCACCGCGGATACGAAAGGCATATTCACCGCCAGCCTCGAGCATGTTCGTTAGGACTGGATCGTTGCCAAATGCAGACTGATGCATACGCAAAGCTTCTTCAGCCACCTCAAATACACCGATACCACCCACGTTGGATGGGGTACCCTTGAAGTAATGATCAATCACATCCTTATTTAAACCAATTGCTTCAAAAATCTGGGAACCGGTGTAAGACATGTAAGTAGAGATACCCATTTTGGACATCACTTTTTGCAAGCCCTTACCAACCGCTTTCACAAAATTCTTGACCGCTTTTTCTGCTGACAAATCGCCAGATAAACCTTTAGCCATCTCAGCCAAAGTTTCCATTGCCAAGTACGGATGAACTGCTTCAGCTCCATAACCAGCCAAGAGTGCGAAGTGATGTGTCTCACGTGCGCTACCGGTTTCAACTACGAGACCAACGCTAGTACGCAAACCTTTTTCAACCAAATGTTGATGAATCGCTGAAGTTGCCAACAATGCCGGAATAGCTACATGCTGCTCATCAACTTGGCGATCGCTCACGATCAAAATGTTGTAACCAGAGCGCACGGCATCGGCAGCTTCAGCACATAGGGATGCTAAGCGAGCCTCAATGCCATCCTTGCCCCAAGATGCTGGATAACAAATATCCAACTCATATGAACGGAACTTACCGTTGGTATAGTGGCCGATATGACGAATCTTGGTCATATCGTTAAAATCTAAAATCGGCTGATTCACTTCCAAACGCATTGGTGGGTTGATATTGTTGGTATCTAATAAATTTGGCTTAGGTCCAATAAAGGACACCAAAGACATCACCATGTTTTCACGAATAGAGTCAATCGGTGGATTGGTGACCTGTGCAAACAATTGCTTGAAATAGTTATAGAGTGGCTTGTTCTTATTAGAGAGCACGGCTAGTGGGCTGTCGTTACCCATCGATCCGATTGCCTCTTCACCATTCATGGCCATCGGTGCCATGAGGTACTTGATGTCCTCTTGCGTATAACCAAAAGCTTGTTGACGATCTAATAATTTTGCAGCAGGTCGTATAGTATTTTTTTCATCTACTAAATCTGCCTTGCTGGCATCGACTTCATCGAGCTTTACACGCACGGCATCGATCCAACTCTTATATGGCTTAGCTTTAGAAACGGCATCTTTCAATTCCACGTCATCAATAATGCGGCCCTGTTCCATATCAATCATGAACATCTTGCCCGGTTGCAAGCGCCATTTTTGAACGATCTTGCTCTCTGGAATTGGCAGAACACCAGCCTCAGAGCCCATGATGACTAAGTCATCATCCGTTACGTAATAACGCGCTGGACGTAAACCATTGCGATCTAAGGTGGCACCAATCTGGCGGCCATCGGTAAATGCCATTGCTGCTGGACCATCCCATGGCTCCATCATAGCGGCGTGATACTCATAGAATGCGCGACGATTCTCATCCATCAATGTGTGCTGTTCCCATGCTTCTGGAATCATCATCATCATGGCTTGAGCCAATGGATATCCTGACATGACTAACAACTCTAAACAGTTATCAAAACAAGCTGTGTCAGATTGTCCTGGATAAATGAGTGGCCATAATTTTTTAAGATCATCACCGAGTACTGGGGAGCTGATTGCCCCCTCTCGTGCATTGACCCAGTTGACGTTCCCTTTAACAGTATTGATTTCACCGTTGTGGGCAATCATGCGGTATGGGTGAGCCAACTCCCAAGCTGGAAAAGTATTAGTGGAGAAACGCTGATGTACTAAAGCCAATGCAGAAACCGTACGTGAATCTTGCAAGTCTTTGTAGTACGCACCCACCTGGTTAGCCAACAGCAAACCCTTATAAACAATGGTTCGTGCAGACATCGATGCCACAAAGTATTCTTTACCGTGCTTTAGATGTAAATCTTGAATTGCATGGCTTGCAGTTTTACGAATCACATATAACTTACGCTCAAGTGCATCGGTTGTCATGATGTCTCGGCCGCGGCCAATAAAAATTTGACGGATAAATGGCTCTGTCATTCGAACTGTTGGAGACATCGGCAACTTCACATCAACTGGGACATTCCTCCAACCCAAAACTACTTGGCCCTCAAGGCGAACGGTGCGCTCTAATTCTTGTTCACAAGCTAAACGCGATGCCTGTTCTTTTGGCAGAAAAATCATACCAACGCCGTATTCACCAAATGGCGGCAACTCGATACCCTGCTTTGACATTTCTTCGCGATACAAGGTATCGGGCACTTGGATCAAAATTCCTGCGCCGTCGCCCATCAGCGGGTCAGCACCAACAGCGCCGCGGTGATCCAAGTTCTCAAGAATTTGCAATCCTTGAGCAACGATCTCATGTGATTTCTTGCCCTTGATGTGGGCAACGAATCCGACGCCGCAAGCATCATGCTCATTTTGTGGATCGTAGAGACCCTGTGCGATTGGACGAAGGTCTGTATTCATATGTGTAGTCATAGTATTTCTGCTTGCCCTAGAGAGCCTGATTACTTTTGGAGGGTCTAATATAGGGGAATACCCATGTCGATGCAATAGAAATAAAATAACTCTGTCCCATTTAAATTACTGAGAATTGAAGATACATCCTTATAAAAGGGACATAGTCAGAGTTTAATGACGGTAAGGCTAGGGATAAAACCCCTTTAATAAAATCTAAGCCATTGAATTAGTTAAAATTAATTTTTTTGGTCGCCCACGGCGCCGTATTAATACCTGCTCAGGATTGTCTTTAAACAGCTTTTTTGCGTAGCTATCACTTATCCAAGGCTTAGATCTGACTAGAGCCTCGGTAATTTGCTGATCTTCCCAGTGAGGTGCACCCTCTTTCACAAATGCTGCCCATTTCATTTGCCTCTCAAAAGGAGTATTACCCAAGCTCCAAAAGTGCTGATGGTCAACCAACCAAGGCTCTGCATTACCGCCAATATGAGAAGCAAAACTGGTCCAAGTAGAGGTCTGCAGACTTGACTCAAAACCAGACCGTACAGGATTGAGTTCAATAAAGCGTTGGCAGCGTAAAAAATAATCTGGATCTATTAAGGACGAGCGGTAGCGTCCCTCCCAAATCGTTCCTGACCGTTGCTGCTGTTGATTGAAATACTGGGCATAACGCCTGCCTAGCGACTGCATTGTTTTTGCGAGCGAATCAGCATTCTGGGGAGTGACTAAGAGATGCACATGATTTGGCATCAAGGCAAATGCATGTACCGCACTACCAAATTGCTTGGCAGCCTCTCGTAACCAATCTAAATAGATGCGGCGATCTGCATCACTAAAAAAAAGTGTTTCTCGATTATTGCCGCGGACCATCACATGCATTGCTTGACCGGGAATAATGGTGCGCGCTTGCCTTGCCATTACAAAAACGAACTACTGCAGTTCGCGCACACCGCCATTATTAGAAAACTCGGGGATAAACCAATCGCCATCCACCTGGGTAACGCCTGCAGGCACTTCGCGTGCTTGTTGTGGCTCATCCCTCAAGGCGGTACTCATATAAGAAATCCACATTGGTAAAGCAAGACCTCCACCAGTTTCACGATCACCTAAACTTGCGGGCTTATCAAAGCCAATCCAAGCAATTGCCACAACCTTCGGGTTATATCCCGCAAACCAAGCATCGTGCGAATCGTTCGTAGTACCTGTTTTACCAGCGATATCATTCCGACCCAATTTCGCTCTCGCGCTAGCTGCAGTGCCGGTTTTCGTAACTTCTTGCAACATACTGTCCATTACAAAAGAAGTTCTTGCATCTAGCACGCGGGGCGCATCTTCGCGCGCATGAGTAGGCCTGGCCTCGAACAGCACCGCACCTTTTGAGTCCGTCATCTTATTAATTAAATAGGGATCTACACGATAGCCCCCATTAGCAAAAACACTGTAAGCAGATGCCATTTGCAATGGTGTAACAGAGCCTGCACCTAAAGCCATTGTCAAATAGGGTGGGTGCTTCTCTGCTTCAAACCCAAAGCGTTGAATATAGTCTTGAGCATAGGATGGTCCGATAGTACGAATTAATCGCACTGAAACCAAGTTTTTGGATTTTGCTAAAGCGGTGCGTAAACGCATTAAACCTTCATACTTCCCATCGTAGTTCTTTGGCTCCCAAGCTTGGCTACCTGTTTCCAAGCCACCAATGGATAGCGGGGCATCATTGACCATTGTGCTTGGAGAAAAACCTTTCTCAATCGCAGCGGCATATATAAATGGCTTGAAAGAAGAGCCCGGTTGGCGTTGGGCCTGAGTGACGTGATTAAATTTGTTTCGACGGAAATCAAAGCCGCCCACTAAAGAGAGGATCGCACCCGTCTCGGCATTCATTGAAACAAAGGCAGCTTCAACTTGAGGTAACTGTGCCAACTTCCAAACCCCTCCGTCCGAAAGTAACCTAACGATCGCCCCAGGACGCAAACGTTTTTTTGGTTGAGTACTGTCAGTTAATGCAGCGGCGGCAAGCTTCATGCTCTCACCTTTGATGGTGATCGTATCTCCAGTAGCAATCATGACTTGCATTTCTTTTGGCTTGATATCGAGCACGACGCCGGACTGTAAATCATCCAATTGCGGATAAGCCAATAAAGCTTCGTCAATTGCACGTTGACGCTTTACAGTATCCTCCGGCAAATCAATGAATCCCTCAGGACCACGATATGCGTGACGTAAGTCGTACTCGAAAATACCACGGCGTACTGCTTTATATGCGGCGTCTTGATCTGCTTTCAAGATCGTGGTGTATACATCTATTCCCTGCGAATAGATTGCCTCACCATATTGTGTAATCAGGAGCTGACGAACCATCTCAGCAGGAAAATCTGCGCGAGTACTAAACTCATTGCCAAGTCCCCGGATATGTAACTCTTCAGCCATGGCAATTTGATATTGCTCGGGAGTGATGTATGACAAATCACGCATGCGCTGCAAAATATATTCCTGTCGAATTTTGGCTCGCCGAAAATTACTCACAGGGTTATAAGCTGATGGTGCTTTTGGTAAGCCGGCTAACATTGCAGACTCAGCGATCGTAATGTCTTTTAGATCTTTACCAAAGTAGATTTGGGCTGCACTAGAAAATCCATACGCTCTCTGCCCCAAAAAGATTTGATTCATATAAATCTCCAGAATCTTGTCTTTACTTAATTGGGACTCGATTTCCCAGGCTAGAAGAACCTCGTAAATCTTACGACTGAAAGTTTTCTCATTGCTGAGGAAGAAGTTCCGTGCCACCTGCATTGTGATGGTTGACGCACCTTGGGAAAGATTACCTCGTAGATTGGTGAGCGTAGCCCTCTAGATGCCTACGTAATCCACTCCACCATGAGAGTAAAAGCGATCATCTTCAATAGCTAAAACTGCATTACGCATGCTCATTGGAATTTCGTTTAAAGGAATTACCTTACGACGCTCCTCCCCAAACTCACCAATCAGAACTTTGTCGGCCGTATAGATACGCAATGGCGTTTTCGGGTTGTAATCAACCAATGCCGAGATCTTCGGCAAATTCGGCTTTGCTATTAAAAAAGCATAGCCTAGCATCAATGTAAATATCACTGCAAAGAACACGCCGATAACCAGCATCGCCTTAATTAGGGGATTACTTCCCGATTTATTGGGCGAGAAACGCTCCGCTCTTTGCTGACCGGGACGTCTATCAGGCTGTCGGTTAAACCTCCGGTTTAAAGGCGGCTTGTCTTTTGGGGGTAGTGCCATATTCAAATTATAGGGGGCTTACGTAATTTGCCCTCCAGAACCAAACCTCCCCTTTCAATGCCCACCTAGTGCTTTTCTGACGCTCAATTCCGCTTTCCCTGATGGTCTTTCTCCTCCCCGAGACGAACAATATGGCATTCCTCCACGCCACATTTCTCCCCAGTCTTTTGACGACATACTGAGTGAGCTGGGAGATGACCCTGCCATTCCAGATCCCCACGGAATTCGTAAAACTAGCTCTCCACCAAGGATGGATGCACCACCCCAAGCCAAGACCCCAAAGCCCTCTTTTTCGACTAAATCGTTTGAGCTGAGGGGGCTCAATTTAAGCCCGATTTGGATAAGCGCAGGAATGCTGTTGATCAGCGCTGGCGGCTTCTTTTTTTATTTTGAATCCAATAAGCAGGGGGCTGAACATGAAATAAATACACTTCAAAGCCAAGTGTTGGCCCTAAAAGAAGAGCTAGAGTCCTCTCAAAACGAATGGCGTTCTGAGAGAGAAGATCTATATGAAATAATAGATGAAATAGAAGTAAGTATTCACTCATATGAGATAAAAGCACCAATACAAGCTACTCAAAGTAGGGTTGCTGCAATCCCGCATGAAGCAGAGCTTCGTCGCTGGAGGTATTTGGGTATTACTCGGATGGGGTCTGCGGAGCAGGCTTTTTTTCATACCGGTAAGTCTACGAAGATGGTGAGTAAGGGGGATCTGGCTTTAGGGGAATGGCGCCTGACTCAAGCTGAAAAAGAGCTGGCCATCTTGACTCATTCCAAAGGTAAATCCATCACCTTTAAATCCACCAACTCAGAGTGACTCTATTGAAGAACTTACAGAAATCCCACGCCACCTTGCTCCCCTTGATACTGATTTTTTTACTCAATTCGGCCCAAGGACACCTCCCTGAAGCGGACCCTCTTAGCACGCTTAAAGAGAGTCGCATTAGCCTTCAATTTAGCCAAATTGAAGTAACTAAACTTTTGCAAGTTTTAGCCAAAATGGGAAATACCAATTTTCTCCTCAGCGAATCTATTGAGGGCAAAATCTCGGTCGATCTCAAGGACACCCCTTGGCAAAATGCCCTCCATTCCATACTTGCTAGCAGAGGGTTACGCTTGGTACGAAATGGCGATATTTACTGGATTGGTCCTCACGCAGAAATTCAAAGTTTTCAGAAATATCGTCGGGAGGATGCCGCGCTACCTTTTGGAGGCGATCATATTAATAGCCCACGCCAGATCCTCATAGAGGCTCGCATTGTCGAAGCTGACCAGCGCTTTGCCCGAGAATTGGGTGTCAAGTTGGGATATCAAGCCAATGGCATTGGCAATCACCCAGACCAAAATGCAAGCGCAAACCTTGATCTTGCAGGAACCGGCCTAGCTGGCTTTAATCCAGCCACACTAGCTGCCACCTTAGTTTCTAAGAATGCGGCTCGTCTATTACAAATCGAGCTCTCGGCCCTTGAATCCGATGGACAAGGCAAGATTCTCTCGAACCCCCGCATCATGACTGGCGATCAGGTTAAGGCCACGATTGAGCAGGGAACTGAACTACCCTATCAAGTTAGCTCTCAAAGCGGGAGCAAACTACAGTTTCGCAAAGCCAATTTACGCCTCGAGGTCTTACCCAAGATTCATCCCGATGGAAAGATCTCCATGTTGGTGGGGATCAATAAAGACACCATTGGCATGAAAACTGAACAGGGCTATGCGATTGATACCAAAAATCTCAGCTCTGAGGTCACCGTTGAAAATGGGGGAACGGCCATTATTGGAGGTATCTTTCAAACCACTGAACGTGATGACGAAATCAAGGTTCCACTCCTAGGTGATATTCCTTTAATAGGGCATTTATTTCGCCACAAATCAAAATTGGCAGATAAAACTGAACTATTGGTCTTCTTAACCCCCACCGTGCTGGACAAACACTAATAAAATCACAGGGTGAACTCTTCATCCAACAACATCTTTCTAATTGGCCTCATGGGCGCTGGGAAGTCGACCGTCGGTAAATTGCTAGCCAAGAAATTAGGGCGCCGCTTTTTAGATGCTGACCATGTGATTGAAGATCGTTGTGGAGTCAAGATTCCCGTCATCTTCGAAATGGAGGGTGAAGAGGGGTTTCGCAAGCGCGAGGCTCAAGCCATCAATGATATTACGGCCGAACATGATGTCATTTTGGCAACTGGTGGCGGCGCTGTACTGCTGCCTGAGAATCGTCAGCTACTTGGTACAAGAGGTGCGGTAATTTATCTCCACGCCAATCCCATGGAGCTGTGGCATCGCACTAAAGGCAGTGAAAGTAGGCCGTTACTTAAAAATGGTGATGCAAAAAAGATTCTAGAAAACCTGTACGCAATTCGCGATCCCCTTTATCGCGAAATCGCTGACTATGTTATTGAGACTGGAAAACCCAGCGTCAATCAGCTAGTCAATACTTTAATCATGCAACTCGAACTCTCCGCATAAATTTATCCATGAAAACATTAGAAGTTGATCTAGGCAATCGTAGCTACCCCATTCATATTGGTACGGATTTAATCGATCAAGCAGAATTATTTAGCGCCTGTGAAAAATCAACATCGATTTATATTGTTAGCAATACGACTGTTGCCCCCTTGTATGCGGAACGTCTGACTAAGACTTTAGAGAAACTAGGCAAGCCTGTCAGAACGATTGTCTTACCTGACGGAGAATCTTATAAAGACTGGAAAAATCTTCAGTTGATTTTTGATGACCTCCTCAAGTTTGGCGCTGATCGTCAAACTATGTTGGTGGCTTTAGGTGGTGGTGTGATTGGAGACATGACTGGTTTTGCTGCTGCCAGCTTTATGCGCGGCATTCGCTTTATTCAAGTTCCAACAACCTTATTAGCGCAAGTGGACTCCTCTGTTGGCGGCAAGACGGGCATTAACCATCCGCTCGGAAAAAATATGATTGGGGCGTTTCATCAGCCAGTCGCAGTGATTGCTGATCTCAATACCTTGAAGACATTGCCTGCACGCGAACTGTCCGCAGGCCTAGCTGAAGTAGTTAAGCATGGTGCGATAGCAGATGCTGAGTTTTTAAGCTGGATTGAGGCAAATGCAAAGGGATTGCTAGCCTGCGATACGGAAGCAATGGCACATGCAGTGCTGCGCTCTTGCGAAATTAAATCAGCCGTAGTATCAGCCGATGAAAGAGAGGGTGGTATTCGTGCCACATTGAATTTCGGGCATACTTTTGGTCATGCAATCGAAGCGGGCATGGGCTATGGTGAGTGGTTGCATGGTGAAGCGGTTGGTTGCGGTATGGTCATGGGAGCAGATCTCTCAAGACGCCTGAATTTCATCACTCAAGACGAGTCCAGCCGCCTCACTCAAATCATTCAATCCATGAATCTGCCAATTGCACCACCCAAGTTTGGCGCACAGCGTTATATGGAGTTAATGCAAGTGGATAAAAAGACTGAGGGTGGACAAATCCGCTACGTCGTTTTACAAAAGATTGGCAAAGCCCAAATTAAGAGTGTTCCCGATGCCCAGGTCATAGAGACCCTGACAGCAACCGGGGCAGCTTAATCTTCTGACTTACTTATCTCTGCAGAAGGCCAATAGTGATCGCCTGACCAGCTTGAGCGCTGGCAAATTCCGATAAATCAGTAAGTAGTTCGCGCCCGGTTTTGGTATCCAACCACAGGGGGGAGGCTAAGGTACCAGACCAACGATAGTGATAACCGCCAGATTTAGCTGCTACCCAAATTTCGTGCAAAGGGGGCTGGGTATTGACCACTATCACGCTGCGATCTCTGAACCGAATATTGATCACGTTTCCACCCTGGCGCTCCACATCCAAATCGAGGTCTAGCGCATCGTCTGCAGCTTCTAGGGCCACTTCGATGGACTCCAATAAATTACTACCCAACTGATGAAATTGCTTATCGTCAATGGTTTCTACAGTTAAATTGCTTGGCTTCATATTAGAGTCC
>Ga0114972_10003536_pt1 | contig 11698 bp, 5 predicted proteins | sample M_140807_EF_Meta_FD_87354 | JGI IMG/M metagenome (GOLD analysis project Ga0114972, IMG submission 87354) | Freshwater microbial communities from Lake Montjoie, Canada to study carbon cycling - M_140807_EF_MetaG | ecosystem: Environmental > Aquatic > Freshwater > Lake | place: Lake Montjoie... | reverse complement strand
GACGCTGTCGCCATAGAGGGAATAGGTGACGCCCGTACGCGGCAAGGTGACGAGGGACTGGGCCTTGCCCACCAGCACCGCCACATTGGCGAACATGCCGGGCTTCAGGCGCTTGTCGGCGTTCCTGACCTCGGCGCGCACGACGAGATTACGGGTTTCCGCGCTCACCCGCGCATCCAGCGAAATCACCTTGCCCTTGAAAGCCTGCTCGGGCCAGGCGTCCACGCTGACCTCCACCATCTGTCCGGTGGCGAGCTCCGCGATGGTCTGCTCGGGAACGGGGAAGTCGACATAGATAGGGTCAAGCTGCTGCAAACTGGCGATGGGCGTGCCTTTCGAGACATATTGGCCGATGTCGGCGCGGCGCAGGCCGATGCGGCCGGCGAAGGGCGCCACGATCGCCTTCTGGGAAATGAGCGCCCGCGTGCGCTCCACAGCGGCGGAGGCCTGATCGCGCGCCGCCTCGGCGGCGTCGAGGGTGGAGCGGGAGGTGGAGCCGCCAGTGATGAGCTGACGCTGGCGGTCCAGCGCCATGTCGGCGTTCTTGAGCATCGCCATATTGGATTTGAGGTCCGCCTGCTCGACCGTATCGTCAATCTCCAGCAGGAGGGCTCCCTTGGCGATCTCCTGTCCGGAGTCGAAATGGAAGGCGCGGATCACCCCTTCAAGCTGGGGCGCAACCTCGATGCCCTGCACGGCGCGAAAGGTGCCCACCGCCGGGATCCGCTCGATCCACTCCTCGGTCGTGGCCTCCGTCACCGCCACGGTCGCCATCGGCGGCGGCGCCTTGGCGATGAAACCCTTGATCATCTCGGGCTTCACGATGAACTGGAAATAGCCCAGCCCACCGGCAAGGCCAGCCAGCAACAGGAAAACAAAGGTGAAAAGCAGGAAGCGTCGCATCGGGCACCAGGAGGGCTGGCCTTCGCAAGTGCGAAGGGCTGGGGCGCTCTAGCACACAAAGCGCCGTTGAGCGACCGATATGGAACGCGTGGGCGACAAGGACACCGCCAAGGCCTTCATATTACGGGCGCCCACCGATAATGGATGAACAGCGCAGGCGAAAGCCCGGATCCGCCTATTGCGCAGGCAGGCCCATGGCGGATTTTTGCAGGAGCGCCGGGGTCGTGCGGCGCGACAGGCGGCTCATGAGCAAGTAGATCGCCGGGGTCGTGTAGAGGGTGAGGATCTGCGACAGAACCAGCCCGCCCACGATGGTGACGCCCAGCGGGCGGCGCAGCTCGGAGCCCGCTCCGGTGGCGATGAGGATCGGGATGGCGCCGAAGATCGCCGCCATGGTGGTCATGAGAATGGGGCGGAACCGCTCTAGACAGGCGGCGCGCATGGCCTCGCGCGGCGCCAGGCCCCGCTCCCGCTCAGCCGCTATGGCGAAATCGACCAGCATGATGCCGTTCTTCTTCACGATGCCGATCAGAAGGATGATCCCGATGAAGGCGATCATGGTCAGCTCCATGCCCGCAGCCCACAACGCGAGAAGGGCGCCAAGCCCGGCGGGCGGAAGGGTGGAGACGATGGTGAGGGGATGGATCAGGCTCTCGTAGAGCACGCCCAGGATGATGTAGACGGCGAGCAGGGCGGCGATGATCAGCATGAGCCCATCGCTGGAGGAATCCGCGATGGCCTTGGCGTCGCCGGAAAAATCCGCGCGCACGCCGGGCGGCAGGTGGATCGCGCCAATGGCCGCCTGCAAGGCCGTATTGGCCTCCTCCGCCACCACGCCGGGCGCGGCGGCATAGTTGATCGTGACCGAGGCGAACTGGCCGGTGTGATGAATGGACAGAGGCGCCGAGCCACGCTCCACCCGCGCCACAGATCCGAGGGGGATCTGCACGCCGCCCGCGCCCGGCACAAACAGGCCAGAGAGATCGTTGGGATCGCGCTGGCGGGTCGGCGTCACCTCCAGCACCACCTTGTACTGGTTGCGCTCGCCATAGATGGTCGAGATCTGGCGTTGGCTGAAGGCGTTGGACAAAACATTGTCGATGGCCGCGATGCTGACGCCCATGCGCGCCGCCGCCGCCCGGTCGATCACCACCCTGGCCTGCAAGCCCTCCTTCTCCCGGTCGCTCGACACGTCCACCAGCTGCGGCGCGGCTTTGGCGGCCTCCAGCGCCTTCACGCCCCAGGCGTCCAGCTCCTCGGCGTCGGAACTCCAGAGCGTGAACTGGTAATTCGACCGGCTCTCCCTGCCGCCCACGCGCACATCCTGCATGGCCACGAGATAGACGCGCAGCCCGGGCAGACGGGAAAGCTGCTCGCGCAGGCGGGCGATGACCTTCTTTGAACTGTCGTCGCGTTTGGCCTTCAACCCCACATACATGCGCCCGCTGTTGACCGACCAGCCCCCACCCACGAAGGAGGCCGTCGATTCGACCGCCGGATCGGCGGCGATGATGCTGGCGGCCTTGCTCTGGACCTCCTGCATGGCGGGGAAGGAAATGTCAGGCGACGCATCGGTGAAGGCGAAGAGAAGGCCCAGATCATCCTCCGGCAACATGCCTTTCGGCACGACGCGATACATCTGCACAGTGAGCCCTATCGTGAGCAGGAAGATCCCCAGCATCAGGAACGGCCGCGCCAGGGCGACTTCCAGCGAGCGGCCATAGGCGTCGCGCAGCCGGTCGAGCGCGCGATCAAACCAGCCCGACCCGCGCGCACCCCGCGACATGAAACGCCCGCAGATCATGGGCGTGACCGTGAGAGAGACGAAGGCCGAGGCGAGGATGGCGAATGTGAGGGTCAGCGAGAACTCGCGGAACATGCGCCCCATGACGCCCGGCATGAAGAGCAGGGGAATGAAAGCGGCGATCAGCGAGAGGCTGATGGAGATCACCGTGAAGCCGATCTGCCGCGCGCCCATGAGCGCCGCGCGCATGGGGCTGACGCCAGCGGCGATGTTGCGGTCGATGTTCTCCACCATGACGATGGCGTCATCGACCACGAAGCCCACGGAAATCACCACCGCCATGAGCGAGAGATTATCGAGCGTATAGCCGCAGGCCCACATGCTCGCGAAGGCCACGCCCAGCGACAGGGGCACCGCCACGCCCGCCCCCAGCACCGGCGCCGCCCGGCGCAGGAAGGCGAAGACCACCAGCATGACCAGCGCGATGGAGACCACCAGAGTCTTTTGCAGGTCGTCAATGGAGGCGCGGATCATCACCGTGCGATCCATCATGACGCGGAACTCGAGACCGGGGGGAACCAGATGTCCCAACTCGCCGATCAAACGCTTCACCCCATCCACCGTGGTGATGACATTGGCGTCCGGGAGTTTGGTGATCTGCACGATGATGGCGGGCTTGCCATTGAACCAGCCGGCCGCACGGGTGTTGCGCACGCCCGCCGCAATGGTCGCGACATCGCCCAGCCGCACAGTTGCGCCCGACCTGCTGCGCAGGATGATCTGCTCATAGTCCTGCGGATGGGTGAGCTGGCCGCTGGTGGCGAGGGTCTGGCTGACGAACTCGCCCTCGAAGGAGCCCACCGGCGTGAGCGTATTGGCGGCGGCGATGGCGCTGCGCACCTCTTCAAGACCAAGCCCCATGGCCGCCAGCCGCGCTGGATCAAGCCGCACGCGCACCGCAGGCTGCTCGGCCCCGTTCACCTGCACCTCCGCGACGCCCTCCACCTGCGAGAGGCGCTGCGCGATGGTCGAATCGGCGAGATCGAACATGGCGTCAGGCGCGAGCGTGTCCGATGTCAGCGCCAGAATCATGACGGGAATGGAATTGGGATTGGTCTTGCGGAACCGCGGCAGGCTCGGCATGTCGCCGGGCAGGTCAGTCACCGCCGCATTGAGTGCGGCCTGCACATCGCGCGCCGCCGAATCAATGTTGCGGCCCAGATCAAATTGCAGCGTGATGCTGGTGGAGCCCAGCGAACTCCAGGAGGTGATTTCATTCACCCCTGCTATGGAGCCAAGCGTGCGCTCCAGCGGCGCCGCGACAGTCGCCGCCATGGTGGAGGGATCGGCGCCCGGCCTGCTGGCGTTCACGCGAATGACCGGAAATTCCACATTGGGAAGATTCGCGACCGGCAGGAACGCGTAGCCCAGGCCGCCCAGCAGCAAGAGCGCAATGGACAACAGGGTCGTCGCAACCGGGCGCAGGATGAAGGGGGCGGACAGGCTCCTCATTCGACGCCCTCCACCTCTTTGCGCGGCGCTGGCGCACGCTTGCGCCCGCGCCAGCCCAGGCGCGCGCGCAGGCGCTCCACCGCCAGATAGATCACCGGCGTCGTATAGAGCGTCAGCAACTGGCTGAGCAGCAGGCCGCCCACGATGGAAACCCCCAGGGGTATGCGCAACTCGCTGCCATCGCCTGTGGCGAAAGCGAGCGGCAGGGCGCCGAAGAGCGCCGCCAGCGTGGTCATCATGATGGGCCGGAAGCGCAGATGGCAGGCGCGCAGGATCGCCTCCTGCGGCGACAGGCCGGAACGCTCGGCCACCAGCGCAAAGTCGATCATCATGATCGCATTCTTCTTCACGATGCCCATCAGCAGCACGATCCCGATCAGCGCGATGATGGACAGATCCTGCCCCGTCAGCATGAGGGCCAGCAGCGCGCCCACGCCCGCCGAGGGCAGCGTGGTGAGAATGGTGAAGGGATGGGCGAAGCTCTCGTAGAGCATGCCCAGCACGATATAGATGGCGATGACCGCGGCCAGGATCAGCCAGGGCTGGCTGGCCAGCGAGCGTTCGAATTCGGCGGCGTCGGCGCGGAAGGTTCCGATGACCGTGCCGGGCATGCCGATATGGGCCTGCGCCCGCGCCACCGCCTCCACAGCATCGCCAAGGGACGCATGGGGTTCGAGATCGAAGCTCACCACGGCGGCGGGGAACTGATCCTGATGCATGACCGCGAGCGGCGCCGTGATGCGCCTGATGCGCGCCACCGTCTCCAGCGGCGTCTGCACGCCGCCCGCGCCCGTCACATAGAGCTTGGAGAGGGCCGCAGGATCACCCTGATATTGCGGCGCGGCTTCAAGGATCACGCGATACTGGTTCGACTGCGCATAGATGGTGGAGACCTGCCGCTGGCCGAAGGCGCTGTTGAGCGTGTCGTCGATGGACTGCATGCCCACGCCCAGGCGCCCCGCCTTCTCGCGGTCAACATCCACGAAAATGCGCAAGCCCCCGTCATTGGTCTCCGCCGCCACATTGCGCACGACGCCAGACGAGCGCAGCTCCTGCGCCAGCTTCTTGGCCCACAGATCAAGCTCAGCCGCATCGGTGCTCGACAGGGTATATTGGAATTGCGAGCGGCTCGATTGGGTGGTGATCTGGATATCCTGCGCGGGCTGGGCGTAGAGCTTCACGCCCGACACATCGGCGGCGGCGAGGCGCAGGCGCTCGGCGATGGCGCTGGCGTCGGCCCGGCGCTCCTCGCGCGGCTTCAGCACGACGGTGAGGCGCGCGGCGTTCTGCGTGACGTTCAGCGGCCCGACGCCCACCACGCCCACGACGCCGGTGACGTCGGGGTCGCGGCTCATGATCGAGGCGACATCCTCCTGCAAGCGCGAGATCTCGCGGAAGGAGACATCGGGCGCCGCCTCCACATTCACGGTGACGAGGCCCGTGTCCTGCGGGGGCAGGAAGCCCTTGGGGATCACGATATAGAGCCAGATCGTCAGGCCCAGCGTGCCCAGCGTCACCAGCATCATCAGCCCCTGCCGGGCGATGGCCCAGCCGAGCGTCGCGTCATACAAACGCGCCATGGCGGCGAAGGGCCATTCGGCGATGCGCAGCAGGCGCGGCGGCTGGGCGCCCTCGGGAATGGCCTTGAGCAGGCGCCCGCACATCATGGGCGTGAGGGTGAGCGAAATCACCGCCGAGACCACCACCGCAAGGGTCAGCGTGATCGCGAATTCGCGGAACATGCGGCCCACGATGCCCGTCATGAAGAGCAGGGGAATGAACACCGCCACCAGCGAGGCCGTGAGCGAAATGACAGTGAAGCCGATCTCGCGCGCGCCATCGAGCGCGGCTTGCAGGGGCGACTTGCCGCGCTCCAGATTGCGCACGATGTTCTCGATCATCACGATGGCGTCATCGACCACGAAGCCCGTGCCGATGGTGAGCGCCATGAGCGAGAGATTGTCGAGGCTGAAGCCCGCCACCCTCATGGCCGCGAAACTCGCCAGAATGGAGAGCGGCAGGGTTACGCCCGCGATGATGGTGGCGCGCAGGGTGCGCAGGAACAGCAGCACCACCAGCACCACAAGGCCGATGGCCAGCACCAGGGTGAATTGCACATCGGCGATGGAGGCGCGGATGGTCTGGGTGCGGTCATGCACCACCACAAGCTCCGCCCCTGCGGGCAAGGATCGTTGCAGGCGCGGCAACTCGCGCTTCAGGCGGTTCACCGCATCAATGATATTGGCGCCGGGCTGTTTCTGCACATCGAGCACGATGGCCGTGCGCCCATTGTACCAGCCGCCGACGCGGGTGTTCTCCAGTCCGTCAACCACTTCGGCCACATCGCGCAGCATGACCGGCGCATTGTTGCGGTAAGCCACCACGATGGTGCGATAGGCCTCGGCGGCGCCGATCTGGTCGTTGGAGGCGATGGTGTAGGATTGCTGGGCGCCATCCAGCGCGCCCTTCGCCCCCGCCACATTGGCGCCAACGATGGCGAGGCGCAGATCCTCAAGGCCGAGGCGATAAGAGGCGAGGCGCGCGAGGTCGGCCTGGATGCGCACCGCAGGGCGCACGCCGCCCTGGATCGACACGCGCCCCACGCCGCTGATCTCCGACAGGCGCGGGCCGATCAGCGTATCGGCGAAATCGCTGAGGGTGCGCAGCGGCAGGGTCTGCGACATGAGGGCCACTGTGACGATGGGCGCGTCGGCGGGGTTCACCTTCGAATAGACCGGCGGATAGGGCAAATTTCGCGGCAAGGTGGAGGAGGCCGCATTGATCGCCGATTGCACATCCTGCGCTGCGGCGTCGATGTCGCGGTCCAGCTCGAATTGCAGGGTGATCTGGCTGAGGCCGAAGGACGACTGCGAAGACATAGAGACCAGCGCCGGGATCTGGCCGAAGGACCGCTCCAGCGGCGCGGTGACGATGGCCGCGATGGTGTCGGGATTGGCGCCGGGCAGGCGCGTCATGATCTGCATGGTCGGAAAATCGACCTGCGGCAGGGCCGAGACCGGCAGGCGCCAGAAGCCCAGCAGACCGCACAAAAGGATCGCGACGCCCAGCAGCGAGGTCGCCACAGGCCGCAGGATGAAGGGCGCCGAAACGCTCATCTGGGCGCGGCCGCGGCGCCGCCCTGCGGTTGCGGCCGCCCCTGCCCCTCGCCACGGCGCCCCTGCCCCTGCGCGCCTCGCGGGCGCGCCTCGTCAGTCGCCGAAGCTTCCGGCTTGGCGGGCGGCGTTTGCGGGCGCACCACCGAGCCATCGGTGAGCTGCCCGAAGCCGGTGGTGATGACGGTGTCTCCCGCCTCGACGCCGCTCTGGATGACGGCGATGGCCTCATCCTGACGTCCCACGGTGACGCTCTTCATGGCGACCTTGGTCTCGGGCGTCAGCACATAGACGAAGGCGCCCTTGGGGCCGCGCTGGATCGCCCCCGCAGGCGCCACGAGGGCCTGACGCAACACATCCACGAAGACGCGCACATTGATGAACTGGCCGGGCCACAGGCCCAGATCAGCGTTGGCGAAGATGGCCTTCACGCGCACGGTGCCGGTGGTGATGTCCACCTGGTTGTCGATGACCTCGACCTCGCCGGTCTGGATGATCGTGGCGTTATCGCCCTCCATGGCCTGCACCTTGAGGCGCGCACGCGCCTGGCCCGCCACCACCGCGCGCAGATATTGCTGCGGCAGGCTGAACACCGCCGCCACGGGCTTGACCTGCGTGAGCGTCACGATGCCCGTGGCGTCGCTGGCGCGGATGATATTGCCCACATCCACCGCCCGCAAGCCGGTGCGCCCATCTATGGGGGCGGTGATGGTGGTGTAATCCAGAATGGCCCTGGCGTTGTCGATGGCTGCCTGATCGACCCGCACCTGCGCCTCGAGCTGGGCGACCACGGCCTTTTGGGTGTCGGCCTGCTGGCGCGAGCCGAAATTGCCGGCGGCGAGGCGCGTGTAACGGTCAAGGTCGATGCGGGCGTTTTCCAGCAGCGCCTCGTCCTGCGCCTTCTTGGCGACCACCTGATCATGGAGCGCCTTGTAGGTGCGCTGATCAATGCGGGCGAGCACGTCGCCCTTCTTCACATCCTGCCCATCGCGGAAGGTCAGCTCCATCAGCCGCCCCTCCACCTGCGCGCGCACCACCACCGTATTGAGGGCCTGAACGGTGCCGACCGCGTCGATGGTGACCGGCACATCCTGCCGGACCAGTGGAGCGGTGAGCACGGGCACGGGCTCGGGAGCCCTCTGGGCGCGCCGACCGCCAAAGATGCGCGGCCTCTCCTGCGCGGTTTGCGCTGAATCTCCGCTCAGAAAGGGAATCGTGATGAGGCCCAGGCGATCCGCGCCCCAGGCGCCGAGCATGGCGATGACGAGAAGGGCGAGAAACTTTTTCATTCTACAGCCGCCCCCGTACCTGCGGCGGGCCCGGCGAAGATGAGAACCGCGCGCTCCTTCGTCCAGCCGCCGCCCAGCGCCTGATAGAGCGAGACCGCCGCCTGGAAGCGTTGCAGGCGCACCTGGGTCAGCTGGTCCTGCGCCTGAAACAGGGTGAGCTGGATGTTCAAAAGCGTCACCACGTCGACCGTACCCTCCCGCAGGCGCACCTCGGTTATCTGGTAGGCCCTGCGCGCAGCGGCCACCACCGCCAGCTGCAATCTTTCGTGAATGGCGCTTTGCTGCACCGCGATCAACGCATTCTCCACATCCGCCAGCCCCTGGATGATGCTCTTGCGATAGATTTCCAGCGCCTCGATCTGGCGCCCCTGCGCGGCCTGAAGCTGCCCCTCCAGATTGCCGCCCGTGAAGATCGGCGCCACGAGACCCTCCGCCAGCGAAGCCGCCAGCGCGTCGGGGCGCAGCAGGTTCTTCAGGGTGAGGCTGGCGACGCCAGCATTGCCGGTGAGGGTGATGGTGGGGAAGAAGGCGGCGCGGGCCGCCATGACGCTGGCGCTCTGGGCCGCGAGCCTCGTCTCGGCGGAGGCGATGTCGGGCCGCTGGAACAAAAGCTGCGAGGGCAGGCCCGCGCGCACGCCGGGAACCTTGAGCGTGTCCAGACTGCCGCCGCGCACGCTCATGCTTTGCGGCGTGCGGCCCACCAGCACAGCGAGGAGGTTGCGGGTCTGCTGCACCGCCTGTTCGAGATTGGGCACGGAGGCGCGCTGGTTGGCGACCACGCTCTCCTGCTGGGCGTAGTCGAGCGCGGTTGCGGTGCCGACTTCCAGCCGCTGGCGGATCGCCTCCAGCACGCTCTCGGCGATGCGGATGTCCTCGCGCGCCAGCCGCAGCCGGTCCTGGGCGGCCAGCATCAGGAAATAGCTGTTGGCCACTGTGGCGAGGGTCGCCACCGCCACCACATCGCGATCATAGACGCTGGAAAGCGCCAGATCCTGCGCCGTCTCGGCCAGCGCCCGGTTGCGGCCGAAGAGATCGAGCGTGTAGCTGGCGGTCAGGCCGAGATCGAAACGGTTGGAGATGGTGGAGCGGAACGGCCCCTCCTTGGAGCGCAGCGTGCCCGGGCTGAGGGTGCGGCTGGCGTTCTCATTCCCCTGAAGCTGTGGATAAAGCGCCGCCCCGGCCACCTCGGCCTGGCCCTGCGCCTGAATGATCCTGGCGCTGGCGGCGGCGATGTCGAGGTTTTGCTCCTGGGCCAACTCCACCAGCCGGGCGAGTTCGGGCGCGCCGAACTGGGCGGCCCAGAAGCCGGGGGGATGGGCGTGGCCACTTGCGGCGGCGCGATAGGCGCCGGGAATGTCCGGCAAGGCGACGAGCAGGGGCCGCTCGGGCGCGCAGCCGACCAGCAGCCCGGCGACGAGGCAAAGAGCGCTGGCGCGCGTGGCCCAAGGAGCGCTGGCGCGCGTGGCCCAAAGGCCCCATCTCATCAGGCTCGGTCTCACCAATACCCCTGTCCGCCACGCAACTCGACAACCATCCCTTCTATCCCGAACCCGGGGCGAGGGGAACTCAGGCGTTGCGACGACGCCTGCCCCGCGCGCTTGACAGCGACTTGCGACGAAATTGCGACGGTGACGCCTTCAGGCGGGCGCCAGCGCGCCTTGGACCCGCAAAAGCGGCATCACGTCACGGGCGAAGCGATCCATGCCCTCGAAAGCGGGCAGAAAACGCAGCATGAGGCAATCGACGCCAATCTGCGCATAGCGGTCGATCCGCGCCGCGATGGTGGCGGGCGCGCCCACGAGGCCCCCACCCAGCCCCTTCACCCCGCCGGCCATGAGCAGCCGGTCGCCCCGGGCGCGCTCTTCCAGCGCATCGGCGCGGGCGTGCGCCTCCTCATCGCTATCCACGCAGAGCACGGCGGCGTTGAGCACATAGTCAAGCTTGCGTCCGATGCTGGCGCAGCGCTTGTCCATGGCGCGCAGGTGGCCTTCCATGGCGGCGAAATTCTCCTCCCATTGGCGATGGCCGGGGGGCGCGTCGATGAACCAGCTCTGGCAGCGCCGCGCCACCACATCCTTGCCGATTTCGGAGCGGCTCGCCGTGTAGATCGGCGGATGGGGCTTTGCGTAAAGCTTTTGCGGCAGGCGGCCCTTGTCGATCCGGTAGAATTCGCCCTTGAGCGTCACCTGCTCCCTGGTCCAGAGCCCCGTCATGATCTCGATGAATTCATCCATGCGGCGATAGCGGGCCTCGCCCTCGTCGAGCCAGCCGCCATTGCCATAGGTGTCCATCTCCTCGCGCCACCAGCCGTTGACCACATTGATGGCGCAGCGGCCGCGCGTGAGATTGTCCAGCGTCGCACCCATCTTCGCCGCCACCTGCGGAGAGACGATGCCCGGATGCACGGCGACGATGAGTTCGATCTTGCTGGTGTGCTGGGAAAGGGCCGTGGCGAGCACCCAGGCCTCGTATTCGGCGCCGATGAAACGCTCGGCGACGAGGCTCGTTTCGAAGCCGTAGCGCTCGGCCTTCTGCAAGGTGGCGCGCGCCAGTTCGAAATGATCCTCGATCCCCTCTTCGCCGCCACGCAGCGGCGTCCAGCATCCAAAGCGCATGGCGACCTCTACTTCGTCACATTCACTTTCGCGAAGTCGGAGAACATGTCGTCGATCTTGAAAGGCTTCTGCAACTCGCCGCCCTCATGCATCATGTCCGCGACCTTCTGCCAGATCGGCAGATTGATCTTGCAGGTCCATTTGTTGAGCGGCGTGTCCTGCACCAGCGCAAGCTCGAGCCCGGTATAGTCGGCGATATATTTGCGCGCACGCGCAGGGTCCGCCGCCATGTGGTCGGCGACGTCACAGATCGATTGGGCGAAGCGCTTCATGGCCTCGGCGTTCCTGGTGGCGAAATCAGCGCGCGCATACCAGCCGCCGATGGGCTGCTCGGGCAGGGATTCGACATAGTCATAGGCGAGGATGCGGGCGAAATCCGAATTGCGGAAAATGGTCGTCCAGGGATCAAGCGAGGCCACCACCTCCACCTGTTTGCCGCGCAGGGAATCGACCTGGCTCGCATAGGGCATCTCGATGAATTTGAAATCATCGGGGCCCACGCCATTGCGCTTCAGGAGCGTC
>Ga0114972_10003533_pt1 | contig 11703 bp, 6 predicted proteins | sample M_140807_EF_Meta_FD_87354 | JGI IMG/M metagenome (GOLD analysis project Ga0114972, IMG submission 87354) | Freshwater microbial communities from Lake Montjoie, Canada to study carbon cycling - M_140807_EF_MetaG | ecosystem: Environmental > Aquatic > Freshwater > Lake | place: Lake Montjoie... | reverse complement strand
TCATGAACTCGCGGAAGTGATCACACATATCCGCCATAATCAATGCTGAGTGTAAATAGTTACTGATGAGAACGGGTCGAAAGGCGTTGAGCTCAAAATTGCCCTCTGAACCACCCATTTGCACAGCAACGTCTGAACCCATAATCTGAATACAAACCATGAGCATGGCTTCGGCTTGCGTGGGGTTGACTTTGCCGGGCATGATCGACGAGCCTGGTTCGTTCGACGGAAAGGTCATTTCCATTAAACCAGTGCGTGGGCCAGAACCGAGCCAGCGCATATCGTTCGCGATTTTAAACAGGGATACGGCGGCGCACTTGAGTGCAGCGTGGGCACGGACCATACGATCGAGTGTGCCTTGGGCTGTAAATTTATTTGTGGCGGTCTTGATGGCAAAGCCGGTCATCTTAGTCAACTCAGCCGCAACTTCATCACCAAAACCAACAGGTGAATTGAGTCCGGTGCCAACCGCGGTGCCGCCCATTGCCACTTGCAGAAGCCCTTGAGTGGCATAGGTCACATCAGCGATCGCATCATCCAGCGCACCAACATAGCCAGACCATTCTTGTCCAACCGTCAACGGCGTCGCATCTTCAAGATGGGTACGGCCGATCTTGACAATGGTTGACCATTGTTGCGATTTAACATTCAAGGCATCACGAAGCCGTTGTAACGCCGGGATTGTTTTCTCTATTGCCATTTTGTAGGCAGCAATATGCATGGCTGTCGGAAAGGTGTCGTTGCTCGATTGACCCATATTGACATGATCATTGGGGTGAATAGGCTCTTGCGCGCCTAAGGTGCCACCCACGAGTTGAATGCAGCGGTTTGAAATCACCTCGTTCAAATTCATATTTGATTGTGTGCCCGAACCTGTTTGCCAGACGTAAAGCGGAAACTCGCTGTCGAGCTTGCCACTGATGACTTCGTCGGCAACTTTCTGAATTAAGTTTCCTTTCCAGGCGGGAAGACGCCCGGCCTTAGTGTTAACTACCGCAGCAGCTTTTTTCACATAGCCGTAGGCGTGATACACCTCTTTGGGCATCTTGTCGTGACCGATATTGAAGTGGATCAAGCTGCGTTGTGTTTGAGCACCCCAATAGTGATCTGCTGGGACTTGAACTTTACCAATGCTATCGAACTCTTCGCGGAGGCCGGTTACTGTTAAGCCGATGGGCAAATCAAGTATTTTTGGAGCGACTTCGTTTGTCATGGATTTCCTAAAGAGGATACATCGTTAAACTACTTTTTTACACTTAACGTCTACTGTTGCTGCTGGTCACACAGGTAAAGTTAGTCTAAAACTGATGCCGAAGTCCGACCCCGACAACGGTACTTTGTGCTGCTCGAACGGCTGCGTAATTGTTTCCGTATGACGCATAGGTATAGAGGTTTGTGCGTCGTGAAAAGCTATATAGGTAAGCAGCGCTGTAGACCATTTGTGGCCCTGTTAGCGTACTGGGCACTGCATCGCCCTGCTGTTGTAAACGCTGGACTGATGCCAGAATACTTGCTTCGCCAATCGGCACCGTCATGCCTAACATCATTGAACTGGCAGCGGCCCCAGCCAAAAAGAGTGCCCCCGACCCTAGCGAGCCATCTGAAAGCGGGCTGGTGGGAGTTGTACCTGCGCCCACGGGTTGACCATTCCAAGTGCCGTTTCGTGTTTGGCCGTAGGCGAATGATATTTTGATAACCCTGAAGTCGTAGGCTCCGCCCGCCAGCCAGGCCGTGGGGTTTGGCTTAGGTGGGCCATTCGGAATATTGTCAGGACCCCATAGTTGATCGTAGGCAACGGCCAGAAGAAGCGGCCCGTTAGCGTATTTTGCACCCAGTGTGAGGGCGCGTAGGTTGTTGTTCGTTTGAAATTGAGAATTTTGATTGATCGCTTGGCATATACCGCTCGAGCAGAGGCCGTTGTTCGCGTAGATGCCTGTCAGCTCGGTCGCAAAGGAGTAGCCCGCGCCGATGGTTAAGGATTTGGTCGCTTGAGCTTGCAGCATCAGCATGTTGCTATAGCGCACAGTGTTCGCTGAACCAAACGAGGCGCCTATGTTGGCTTGCCCAAAGCCTTCGATGAAGGGGTCGATCGGTAAAAAATAATTAGAGGCTAGGTTGATCTGACGGCCTACATCTAGTTGCCCAATATCGTTGTGTTTAATGCCAACGGTCGATTGGCGTCCGAATAATTTCCCTCCTTGTTGAGCTTCTCCGGTGCCGGCGTTAAAGCCATTCTCTAAAGTGAAGACCGTTTCAAAACCACCACCCATTGAATGGGTACCACGCAGACCAAAACGCGAGCCGCTTTGCACGCCGCTAGAGACCCCGACAAAATGATTGCGTTCAAAGACCTTGTTTCTTGTTTGATTGACCGTTGCGTATTGAAGGCCAAGATCAATGATCCCGTAAACAGTAAGACTGTCTTGGGCCTGCGCACCCGTGAAGTGACAGAGGAGTAACGAGGAAATGGCAATGAATTTTTTCATAGATGTTCAGGTGCGGATGTTACCTATCCTAAGCGAGCGACTATTGGGCCTTGTACAACTGTTTACCGTGCTTAATGGTCTGCACCACACGGATATTTTTTATTTCGTCGGTATCGACTTTTAAGGGGTTGCGATCAAGCTCAACTAAATCGGCCAGCATCCCTTTTGCAAGCAAACCTTTGGACGTCTCTTCTTTGTATTGATAGGCAGCATTCACCGTAAAGCCTTGCAGTGCTTTATACGCATCAATCCTCTGCTCTTCACCCAGTGTTTTGCCACTGAAGGTTTTACGATTGACTGCACTCCACACCGAAAATAGAGCATTCGGGCCAGACGAGGGCGTGTCATTATGAATCCCAATTTTGACACCCAGCTGACTTGCAGAACGCAAAGGGCTAATATTTTTGGCCCGCTCTTCGCCCAGTATTTTTAGGTAGACGTCGCCATACAGCCAGATATGATTCGGCAGTGTGATCGCCATAATTTTTTTGTCTTTATATTGCGCGAGTTGATCATCGCGCACAAAGAATGAATGAGAAATCACCGGTCTTCGATCTTCAGTGACGCCCGTTTCTTTTATGGCTTTGTTCAAAGCCGAAAGGGTCATGTCGATTCCCGCGTCTCCGTTACTGTAGCCAAAGTACTGAATGTTTTTTTCATAAGCGAGCTTCGCGTAGCGGTCAACCGTGCTTTGCGGAGTGAAGGGAAATCCACGCCAGTCTGGACTAAAGCCTGTCGTATCTAAAAAGGGCTTGGTGAAATAGGCAAAGCGTAACTGTGGTGCGCCATCTGTAGCCACCATGATGCCTGCTACCTTAAAACCCCTATCCCCTTGGCTATAAGCGCCGAACTGGAAACTTGGCGTAGTTTTAAGAATCTCATCCACCACGTCGTACGCTGGCAGTGTAATCAGATCAAGTGAAATCACTTTCTGCTCGACTGCTGTACGCATCTTATTCATATCATCGATAGTCGCTTCATAGCTTTGTGCAGTGGTAAAGCCATTTGAAAGATAGACGTGCTCGGCCTTGCGGTAGGTGTCAAAGGTGATATCTTGAGAGTATGTCCCGACCGCACGCACCACCGCATCCATGAAGGGAGAGCCCACGAGTTCTCCGGTGAGCGCTCCTGTTTTGGGGTCTTTGGGTATGAACCCTCCGACTGCCTGAGTGGCAGGGGTGATCGCAAGTTTTTTCAGGCCGGCTGTATTGACTAGGCCTGTCAGGGTTGAAATATTTTGGATGAGTAGTGGTTGGTCTGGGAAAGCTTTGTCTAAATCTGCTAAAGACAGGCCTCCGTCAGATAACATGGCTTCTGAGTAGCCAGACCCAACAATCCAGCCATTAAATAGCTTGCCCTCGGTGAGCAGTTTTTGAATCGCTTGAGCTTTTGTGTTGGGCGGATTTTGCGCAAAATAACCTAAGTTCACGCCAAGTGTATTTTGGGCAATCAGTGAAAAATGCCCCCAGCTATCAATAAAGCCTGGCATTAACGTGCGACCGTTCAGGTCATACAGCGTCGGGTTAGCGCCCGCCTGGGCCAACGCTTGCACCTTGTCACCGGCAAACAAAATTTTGTCATTCTGCACGACAAGCGCTTCGACGTAGTTAGGGCTGTCGCCTTGCATGGTGAGAATGTCGCCATTGACATACACCGTTGAAGGATTTGCAAAAGCTGCCACGCAAAAAAAGAGAAAAAAACAGTTAAGAATTTGTTGTGCGAGTCGCATAATTTTTGCAGGAAAATGGAAGAGTGGAAGAGCTCACACTAGGCAAACTAGGCAAGTGTGAAAAGAAGAGGCTGTGCCGACTCTCAATGCCAGCTCCCAAAAAATTAACTGGTTTAAACGGCGGCGATTAGCTCTTTACTCAGGAAAAACAAACGTGAGTGTTGCCCGTGCGCCCCAGCCCTGTGGCCCTTCGGGTGTTGAGCTTAGGTAATAAGTTGCCCCCAGACTGAACTGCACAGGTTGCTTGCCAAAGACCTCTAGCTTAGATACGCCGACATAAAGCGGATTCGTGGTTCGGCCGGTGTCGTAGTTGTAGAGCGCTTGCATGTTGGTGGAATACGTCCAGGCACTCTTGGTGGTGTACGCAAGAAATGGCTGTCCGTACAGATTGTTTTGTGTGCCGTATGTTGCGTTGCCGCCTGTACTCCACGACCGATAACCCAAGATGCCGTACGTCCAAGGGCCGTCTCGATTTAAAACGACTCCGGTTACGCCCACGCCAGTTTGTAGTGAGCCAAAATTACCAGTCTGATTAAGCGGCGCAGTGGCGTACGGCCCGACACCCCAAATCCAGGAGGATCCTGTTTTAGGGGCATAGAAAGACTCTAGGGTGATGTTGGCGACGGCGCTGCCAGAAAACCCGTTGATGTCATTCATTGCCACCGACGCGAGAATCGGCCGAACAATGAAAAGGTCTCCGCCACCTAGATTAATGGGGGCCACAGGTTGAAGCAAGAGTGTTTGATTGCTACCTTTCTGGTCGGCACCCATCTTGCCACCATACGACCACTGAATAGGCATCGAAATCATATTCGCGATGGGATTGGCCAACTGCTTAGCCATCTCTTCTTTATCTAAAGGTGCAGAGGCTGCTGCCTTGTTTGCATCAGCGACTTGCGCGCGGGCCGCGGGGTCGGCAGCGAAACATGAATTGGCGAAAGCCATGCTCAAACAGGTGGCTACGATTGCTTTTATACGGGTCATTTGTGAGATCTCGTAGTGATTAAAAAATCATTGACTGATCTAAACAAGCATGTGCAGTCAAAAGAACGTTTTTTGCTACGCTAACCTTTTTTGCTACGCCGAAAGGCTAACATAAACTTGTCAAAAGTTGATGTAATTCTACTTAGAGATCAAGGTTAAAGATTTCAATGAATCGGGTCAGTTTCAACCTCAAGCAGGGGGCAAAATAGTCTGGTTCCCCCTGAGCTGCGCCAGGTTTGATATTTGCATTTTTAAGCTAGCTTTAGTCCTGAGCCGGCCCTCGAGCGTTAAGAGTATCTTGTGTGCAGCCGTTTGAAACCCCTCGAAATCAGCTGAAATATTTTCTAACAATGGGCTGCTTGAGTGTTAGATTCACCGGCGCCATACTAGCCCTACAGCAAACATCAATCACGATGCCTGCTTTTGAGGAGATCTCCTATGAACATCTGTCTGAAAGATACATACTTCAGTTGGGCCGAGCAAGAGTCGTTTGGCTGATGTAGTATTTACCCTATAGAGGTTGTATCGCTGTCGAGACAGCAGCTTAACAAGCGACCCTTTCCACACAAGCGATGCCCGCTGGGCCATGGATTGCGGTTTTCTCTTTTGGCATACAGCGCTCGCGAGTGTTTCGAAACCCTTAATCTGGTTAGGATCGCGATGCTCAAAGCCACTGCTGTCTCTTCAAAAATTCGATCGCGCGATAACGAGCGCCCACTCGTTGAAGATATTCGCCTGCTTGGGCGTTTGCTCGGCGATGTCATTCGTGAACAAGAGGGTCTAGAGATCTACGAACTGATCGAGAATATTCGTCAACTCTCGGTCTCGTTTAGGCTTGACGCAAACGATGAGGCAGATAAAAAGCTAAAAAAACTTTTGAAAGCTTTGCCAAGCGATCGTGCTGTGAGCGTGATTCGTGGATTTACCTTTTTCAGTCACCTGGCGAACCTTGCCGAAGATCGGCACCATATCCGGCGGCGAATGATTCACGAGCGCGCGGGTAACGCCCAAGAAGGGAGCATCGAGGTCGCGCTGCAACGGCTGCGTACCGCGGGCATCACAAACAAAGTCATTTCTCAAACACTGGCGAGCAGCTTTGTGTCGCCTGTGTTAACGGCTCATCCGACTGAAGTTCAGCGTCAAAGTATCTTAAGTGCCGAGCGCAGCCTGGCTCAATTATTAAATGAACGCGATGACATCAAGGCGCGTGGTTCTGATCCTCATGCATCCAAAGATGCGCTGCTGCCGCGCGAATTGGCGGCGAATGAAGCGCGCATGCGCGCACGTGTGATGCAGCTCTGGCAGACGCGTTTGCTGCGGCTCTCGAAGCTAACCGTCTCAGATGAAATTGAAAATTCACTGAGCTATTACGAATCCACGTTTTTGCCTGAAATTCCCAAAATTTATGCGTCGCTTGAAGAGTCGCTTGGGCAGCAACCAGTCGCGCCGTTTTTGCGTATGGGCCAGTGGATAGGTGGTGACCGAGATGGCAATCCAAACGTCAACGCGCAAACACTCAACGAGGCGTTGAGGCGGCAGGCAGAAATGGTCTTGCGCTATTACTTGACTGAAGTGCATTATCTTGGCGGCGAGTTATCGCTTTCGGCCATGCTGGTTGAGTTTCCGGCCGAGATGCAGGCCTTGGCAGAAAGCTCGCCCGATGCCAGTGTTCATCGCCTCGATGAGCCATACCGACGTGCGTTGACCGGAATGTATGCTCGCTTGGCGGCCACCTTAAAATATTTGACCGGTGGTGATGCCGCACGACATGCGGTGGATCCGCAAAATCCTTATCCAAACGCGCAAACGTTTTTGAGTGATCTGCAGGTGATTCAAGCATCGCTGCATAGCCAAAGCGCACAAGCGCTGTCTGCGCAGCGCCTGCGTCCTCTGATCCGAGCCGTAGAGGTGTTTGGTTTTCACCTGGCCTCTGTTGACTTACGTCAAAGTTCAGATCAACACGAGAAAGTCGTTGCTGAGTTGCTTGACCAGGCGCGCCTTGAGAAAACCTATTCAAGTTTGAATGAAGTCGACAAACGCGCCGCGCTCTTGAGAGTTTTGCAAGACCCTAGGCCTTTGCGTATTCATGGCTTCGCGTATTCTGACCACACGCAGGCTGAATTGGCGATTTTTGAAGAGGCCTTCAAGTCGCGAAGAATCTACGGGGTAGAGGCGATTCGACACTACATCATCAGTCACACAGAGGATGTGAGTGATTTGCTTGAGGTGTTGGTGCTGCAGAAAGAAGTTGGGTTGTTGCGACGCACCCTTGACGACCAAGCCGTTGTTGATTTAATTACAGTTCCGTTGTTTGAAACAATTGCAGACTTGCGCAACTCTGCTCGTATCATGCGTGAGCTTTATGCTTTGCCTGGCGTCGCAGACATGATGCAACGGTCTGGCGCCGAGCAAGACATCATGTTGGGGTATTCGGATAGCAATAAAGACGGCGGAATTTTTACCAGTAACTGGGAGCTTTACCAAGCCGAGGTGGCGTTGGTCGAAGACTTTGAGCGCTTAGCGACAACGCACAATATTCAGTTGCGGATGTTTCATGGGCGCGGTGGTACGGTCGGCCGTGGTGGTGGGCCAAGCTATCAAGCGATTCTGGCGCAACCGCCCGGTACGGTGCGCGGTCAGATCCGCTTAACCGAACAGGGTGAGGTCATCGGCTCAAAGTACGCCAACCCAGAAATCGGACGCCGTAATCTTGAAACACTTGTAGCGGCCACCTTAGAAGCTACCTTGTTGCAGCCGACCAAGAGCGCACCGACTAATTTCTTAGAGACTGCAGCTCAGTTGTCTCAAGCCAGTATGGATGCCTATCGGCGCTTGGTCTACGAGACGCCTGGGTTTGAAGAGTTTTTCTTTGCTGCAACCCCGATCAGAGAAATTGCCGAACTGAATATTGGCTCACGTCCCGCTTCGCGAAAAGCCACTCAAAAAATTGAAGATTTGCGAGCGATTCCGTGGGGCTTTAGTTGGGGTCAAAGTCGTTTGACTTTGCCAGGTTGGTTTGGCTTTGGCTCTGCTGTACAAGAGTTTTTGAACCGCTCGAACATCAAAGAGCGCAAAGCAGCGATCGCGTTGTTGCAAAAAATGGTGAAGCAGTGGCCCTTCTTTAAAACTCTTTTATCTAATATCGATATGGTGATAGCGAAAAGCGACTTGGCGTTGGCATCGCGATACAGTGAATTGGTACCAGACATCAAATTGCGTAAAAAGATTTTTTCTATCCTTGAGGCAGAATGGCTGAAAACCGCTGAAGTGATCTCATTGATCACCGGTGAAAAGCACCGGTTGGCCAATAACCCGACGCTAGCCCGCTCGATTCGTCATCGCTTTCCGTATATTGATCCCTTACATCATCTGCAAGTTGAGCTGATCCGGCGCTACCGCGAAGGTAAATCTGACGAGAGGGTACGGCTTGGCATCCACCTGTCGATCAATGGCATTTCAGCGGGTTTAAGAAATACGGGTTAAGACAACGTGCCTGCGTATAGACTAAGATCGGTTTGATATTCTTTCCGGAGACAAAAGATGATAAGCCTAATCCGTAGACTCAGTACCTTGATCGCCTTTGGTTGCTTGGCACTAGCGACAGCCCATGCCCAAGACTTGGCAAAGTCGTGGCCCAGTAAACCGCTTCGCATTGTGGTTGGGTTTCCAGCGGGTTCGGTGACTGACACTGTGGCGCGAGTGATGGCTGAGCAATTGGCAAAATCGTTAGGACAGCCGGTTGTGGTCGAGAACAAGCCTGGCGCGAATGGTGCCATTGGCGTGGGCGAAGTTGCACGGGCAACACCCGACGGCTATACCTTGCTTGTCACGAATTCGAGCAGCATCACTATCAACCCACAACTGTACAAACAGATCACCTACAAAGCGTCAGATTTTGCACCAATTACGATGATCATCGAGGCGCCGTTCATTTTGGCGGTGAATCCAGAGTGGGCACAAAAAAATGCAGTGAATAACACCCAAGATCTAATCCGTTACGCTCAGGCACAGCCCGAAAAATTGACTTACGGCTCAGGTGGGCAAGGCAATATGGCGCATCTCATTTTTGTGTCTCTCAGCAACCGTGTCAACATCAAAACGACGCACGTGCCCTACAAAAGCGGCGCGTTGGCTGGCATGGCGATCATCAGTGGAGAACTGAGCGCCGGCTTTGATACCTTAAGCACGGTGCCGAATGTTCAGGCGGGCAAGCTCAAGGCGTTGGCGGTTACTTCGTCAAAGCGTATTGCTCAACTGCCTGACGTGCCCACAATGGCTGAGGCGGGCTTTGCTAATTTTGAGGTGCTTTTTTGGATGGGTTTGTTGGCGCCTGCAGGGACACCCGAACCTATCATTACAAGACTCTTTGAGGCAGCTCGGTTGATTACAACAAACCCGAAAGCTGAGGCTGTTTTAAAAAGTAATGGTGATCCGGTTATGCTGGATCCGAAGAGCTTTGCCAGCCTCATCAGCAAAGAGGTGCCGGCGTGGGGTGAGGTGATTCGTCGAGAGGCCCTGGCGCTTGATTGAGCTGCGATGCAGCCAGCATGATTGATGGTGGTGTTGGCTTGATCCGCATTAAAAAATTGAGCGACGAGCAAGCCTTTTGTGCTGAAGTCTTTAGCCTTTCAAAAAAGCTTGTCGCTCAAGCGCAACCTTTTTGATCAACTCAATCGGGCGAAGTAAACCGTAGTAGGCCGGAATATTGAGTTTGGGAATCCAATCTTCAATCTCACGCTGTAGTTGCAGAAAATCCTGCATGATGTGGTCAAACTCTTCTTGAGTTTGCGCTTGCGCAAACCGCAATTGAGTGGCGTGCAGCATATCGTAGGCATCGTTGACTTTAAGTTGTCCAAGCGTCGTTCGATAGTTTGGAATCAATCGATATAACGGGTAGATGACTGCCAGACTGCCGAGAACAAAAAACCAAATTCGATCGATAAAGCTTGCGGCCCAAAAAGGAAGGTACTGCAGGCTTGTTGGTGGCCCATTTGAAAAATACTGTTTGGCGAGTGGAGCGAGCGGGATGCTGGGGTCTTTGTAAGAGGGAAATTCATCGGGTTTAGCAAAAAATTGATCACGTGAATCGCCCAGGTGATCGGTTGCCATCAAAAACAATAGTTGCAGCGCGGGGTGAAGACTCTTTTCAACGACTAGGTTCAAACTCGTGGCGACCATGTTGACGTCGATTGCCGGGTACGCAGGCGCAGTCATAAACGAGCCTCTAGGGACCGAGACAAGGTCTAAATGCGGAAGACGCTTAACGAAGGCAGGAGCGAACGAGAAATTAGCGATCTTAATGTTTGAGTCTGCTAAGAGCCTTTTGATGATTGGCGAGTCAATGCCATCGACTGTAGCTAACGCATTGATTTCACCGGCCAAGAGTGCATCGACTGCCTTTAAATATGGCAACTCAAAAAACTTGACTTTAGTATCCGTTTCCTTGCGTCCACTAGCGAGGATCTGGTGAACAATCATGTTTGATCCGGAGTGTGGCTCACCGATCGCGATGCCAGTTGTTGCAAAATGAACAAGTGGTTCGTCGATGGTGTGGGAGCCTGTCCGATAAAAAACCCACAAAGGTTCATACTGAGAGCTGCCTAAAGACCACAAGTGGTCGAGTTCGTGTTTTTTGTGCAGACCGCCTAAAACTAGGGCACTTTGAATTGAGTTTTCGCGTTGCATAACCGCGATGGGTTGCTTGCCGCCCTCTGTGTATGTGACGTTCAGTTTGACACCGTGGTCGGCAAAAAAAGACACTAATTTTTCGCCGTAAACGCCATCTGAGGTCCCTTCGCGGCCCAAGGCGATACCTAGAGTTTTAGGGGGAAGAGGTTGCCAAAAAAATATCAATGAGACGACGCCCATGACGAGCATTAGCAGGTAGATCCATTCGTAACGCAGGACGTGATACCACGCATGCCCTTCTTCACGCAATAATTTGGCTGTGCGTGCTGTGAGAGGTTTGGGCTTGGCTAGCGTTTCGACAGCTGGCTTTTGTTTCTTTTCCATCTTGGTTGCTTGGTCTAAGAACTTGTGATGACGTTTATGCTAGCGCAAAAAATGCGCCGTTTGCTCGTGGCTGTGAAGTTTGGTGAGATCTCAAGGCGGATGTCTGGCGTCACACATAGGGTGTCTGCCGGTAGGTCTGCTGACTTCGGTTGCAGAACCATGGTTACCGTGTAAAGTGACAAGCAAGCTAAAATTGGTAACTAGGTGTTTAAACGCTGGACTTGAGCAACGCTTTATACAAGATCGGCTCCAGATAGCTAGCGACTGCAACATTTAAAGAAGACCAATACGAATGAAAAAAGTCTTGAGCGCACTTGCGTTATTTTGCGCAGCCTATGCTGCCAACGCCCAAACCTTTGAGGCTTGCGTTGCAGGGTTAAGGCAGGCTGCCGTGGCGCAGGGTGTCAGTGCCCAAACACTTGATCTAGCCTTTGAAGGTATCGAGCCTGACGAAACGGTGCTGAAGGCTTTTGATTTTCAGCCAGAATTTCG
>Ga0114972_10003532_pt1 | contig 11705 bp, 6 predicted proteins | sample M_140807_EF_Meta_FD_87354 | JGI IMG/M metagenome (GOLD analysis project Ga0114972, IMG submission 87354) | Freshwater microbial communities from Lake Montjoie, Canada to study carbon cycling - M_140807_EF_MetaG | ecosystem: Environmental > Aquatic > Freshwater > Lake | place: Lake Montjoie... | reverse complement strand
TTAATTTCGGGCTGCACGACCTGAAACTCAGTACCGGCGGCAAAGACAATAAGCCGTACCCGACCGCCGACGGGCACCAAGTTTCCCAAGATGAGTATGAGCGTAACCTGCGTCTGATCGTGGCCAAACTAAAGCGGACGGGCGCAAAAATTATTTGGTGCTCCACCACACCCATTCCCAAGGGGAAACTCGATCCGCTGCGTCGTCCGGGTGACGAAGTAATTTATAACCAAATCGCCCGAAACGTGATGATCGAAAATGAGGTCTTGATCGACGATCTTTACTCCTTCGCGATGACGCGGATCACCGAGATCCAGCAGCCCGCGAATGTCCATTTTACCAAGGAAGGCTCGGCGCTACTCGCGAAACACGTTGCGGCCAGCATCCAAGCCGCCTTGCACGCCCGCTCACCATGAGCCCCTCACGCCGGCCAATCCGAGTCGTGGGGTTCCGGTGTTGACCACGCCATCGGCGCTGCGGCCGGTTTCGATGCGGGCGTTGCCTAAATTTTCTGCACTCACGAAAAGCTCCCAACCCCGCCCGAGCGGATAAACCGCGCCTAAATCGATCACGACGACCTCGCCGAGCCGCAGCGTGTTTTCATCGTCTTCAAATTGCGCGCCGATCCAGCGCAGGCGGGGCGTCAGCGTAATACCCCCGGGCGCGCGCCAAGTGCCACCGAAGGTCAGGGTGTGGCGCGGGACCTGGGCGACGCGTTTGCCCTCGAGCGCCGGGGCGACATCGGCTCGACGTACCGTGGCGTCATTCCACAACGCTTCGGCGGTGAAACGCAGGCGCTCGTTCAACCGATAGTTCGTCGAAAATTCGATGCCGCGCACGTGGGTCGTATTGAGGTTGAGGCGTTGGCGGCCGAGGCCACCAGCGGCGAGCGTACCGACAATCGGAAACGTGCCCGGCCCGCGCGCTACGGTGACGTTGCCCACGGCATCGCGGAGCTCGTTCCAAAAAATGGCGCCCGTGAGCCCGAAGGCGCCGCGCGTCCAATCGGCGCCGACTTCCGCGCTCGTCACGCGTTCGGTGCGGAGCGCGGGATTCGCTTCGGTCACCGTCGAGCCCGCGCGGAAGGGGCGATAAAGTTCGTTGAGCGTCGGACGGCGAAAGGCTTGTTGCGCGGCGGCGCGCAACCGAAGTTCGGGTGTCGTGCGCCAGACGAGACCGGCGCTGGGGCTGAATTCGATGCCGTGTTGGTCGGCGTAATGATCATCGCGCGCGAGTGCGCCCGTGGCGTTGATCGATTCGCGCCGATGTCCGTCCGACTCGCGCCAATCATCGAGCCGCGCGCCCAACGTCAGGGTGAAGTCGCGGGCGAGCGGTTGCTCGTGCAACGCGAAGAGCCCCACTAAGGCTTGCCGGCCGCCGGCGAAGCGTTGGCGCGTGTAGGCGCCATTGGTGAACGTAAAATTTTCCTGCGTCTCGCCGCGCACGGTGCGGGCATCGAAACCGAAAGAGGTTTTTGCGTCCGCCGCGTGCAGCCACGCGCCGGACCAGGCGACGCCGTTGGCGCGGGACGGCACGGCGAATTGGTCGCTCGCGGGCGTTTCGGCGGTGCGCGTCGCGTTGATGGAGCTGAACGTGCTGGCGAAACGACCGCGCTGGGCGTACGCGCTCGCGTTCCACGTAAAAGCGGGCGTCACCGCGCCGCTCAGGCCCACGGCGGCGAAGTGACTGCGCGAGCCGTTGCGTTGATACGGCGTGCCGTTGTGTCGTGTTTCCTCGAAGGTGCGGGCGGTCACCGTCGCTTCGAGGTTTTCGCCGAGGCGCGTGCGGGCGCGGACGTTGAACGCGCTATGGTTGCTCGCCGCGGGTTCGTCGATCGAACCACGGCGCTCGGGCGCGACGAGGTTGAAGCCGGCCGTGGTGAACGTCTCGCCAAAGAGTTGGACGGAGCTCGCGCCGAGCGTGCGCGTGACGCCGAGCGCAGCGCGGCGCGTGCTGAAAGTGCCAGCGCTGGCGCTGAGCGTGGCGTGATCTGCGTTGAGCGTAGGGCTGAGGAGTTGGATGACGCCTCCGAGGGCGGCGTTGCCCCAAGCCGTCGCGCCGCCGCCGCGCACGATCTCGGCGCCGGCAATACTTTCACGCGGCAGCTGACTCCAGAGCACCCAGCCGCCGAAAGGATCATTGAGCGGCACGCCATCCAGCAGCACGAGCGAACGACTCGCGCCGCTTGGTCCGAGGCCGCGGAGCGAAACGCCCTGCGCGGTCGGATTGGCGGAAAAACTATCGCTGCGACGAAACAGGCTAAATCCCGGCACCGCGCGCAGGGCGCCATCGAGCGTAGCGGTGGGCGCGGCGAGCAATTCGGCGCCGGTGAGGATGCGCGTGGAAAACGCGACGCGATCAAGTGCTTGCGGCGCGCGGCTGGCCGTCACGACCAAGGGCGTTAACGCAACGGGCGCTTCGACGTAGATAGCTTGGCCCGCAGCGAAAACAGCGGAAATTAACAGCCCGATACCACCGAGCCGCAACGAGCCGAACGCGCGGCGCGTTCGTGGTCGTAGGTCTGGAAAGTTATCCGTGGAATCGGGGCGCATCACGCTAGGTTGCGCGGGCGGCGGGCGCGGAGGAAATGAAATTCGTCCGCGCGTTCGGCGGCTCGTTCAACTCGGATCGTAATCGAGATACGGCCCGAGCCATTTTTCGGTTTCAGCGAGGCTCTGGCCTTTGCGCGCGGCGTAGTCGGCGACTTGGTCCGGGCCGAGTTTGCCGACGCCGAAATATTTTGAATCGGGGTGGTTAAAATACCAGCCGCTGACGGAAGAGGCCGGATGCATCGCGCAGCTTTCGGTGAGCGTGATGCCCGTCGCAGCTTCGACGCCGAGCAGGCGGAAGAGAGTCGGTTTCTCCGTGTGATCGGGGCAAGCGGGGTAGCCGGGCGCGGGCCGGATGCCGCGGTATTTTTCGCGGATGAGTTCTTCGTGCGTAAACGTCTCGAGCTTGCCGTAGCCGCTGGCTTGGCGCGCGCGTTGGTGGAACATCTCGGCCATGGCTTCGGCCAAGCGGTCGCCGAGGGCCTGCGCCATGATGGCGTTGTAGTCGTCGTGTTGCGCGCGGAAGGTGGCGGCAAAATCTTCGACGCCGTGGCCGGCGGTGACGGCGAAACCGCCGCAGTAATCGAGGCGGCCGCTCTCGCGCGGGGCGATGTAATCGGCGAGGCAGTGGTTGAATTGGTCGGCGGGTTTGTCCATCTGCTGGCGCAGCTGGTGGAAGCGCGTGACGACGGAGCTGCGTTGCTCGTCGGCGTAGATCTCGATGTCGTCGCCGACGGCGTTGCACGGCCAGAAGCCGATGATGGCTTTGGCGGTGAAGCGTTTTTCGGCGACGATGCGGGCGAGTAATTTTTGCGCGTCGGCGAAGAGTTTCTTGGCTTCGACGCCCACGATTTCGTCCTCGAGGATTTGCGGGAAACGGCCGTGGAGTTCCCAAGCGCTGAAGAACGGGCCCCAGTCGATGAACGGCACGATGTCGGCGAGCGGGACTTCGGAGAAAATTTTCGCGCCGAGGAATTCAGGGCGGGGAATGTCGACGTTGGCCCAGTCGTACTGCTGTTTGCGGGCGCGCGCTTGCGAGAGGGAGAGGAGCGGGCGCTTGTTGCGGCGCGCGGCGAACTCTTCGCGTTGGCGTTCTTGCTTGGCGGTGTTTTCAGCGATGAACGCAGGCTTCTGCTCAGGCGAGAGTAGGGAACTGACGACGTTGACGACGCGCGAGGCGTCGAGGACGTGAACGACGCCGCCGGGATATTCGGGAGCGATTTTGACGGCGGCGTGGGCGGGGCTGGTGGTCGCGCCGCCGATGAGGAGCGGGATGGTGAAGCCCGCGCGTTTCATCTCTTTGGCGACGTGGACCATCTCGTCGAGGGACGGCGTGATGAGGCCGGAGAGGCCAATGATGTCGACGTTGAGCTCCTTGGCTTTCGCGAGAATTTTGTCGCACGAAACCATGACACCGAGATCGGTGACCTCGTAGTTGTTACAAGCGAGGACGACACCGACGATGTTTTTGCCGATGTCGTGGACATCGCCTTTGACGGTCGCGATGAGAAATTTTCCCTGGGCGCGGGTGGCTTCGCCGGCGGCGGTGGCGCGGGCTTTCTCAGCTTCCATGAACGGCGTGAGGTAGGCGACGGAGCGCTTCATCACGCGGGCGGATTTGACGACTTGTGGGAGAAACATTTTGCCGGCGCCGAAGAGGTCGCCGACGACGCGCATGCCGTCCATGAGCGGGCCTTCGATGATGTCCAGCGGGCGCGGGTATTTCTGGCGGCATTCCTCGGTGTCGGCGTCGACGAATTGGTCGATGCCTTTGACGAGGGCGTGCGAGAGCCGGGCTTCGACCGAGGCGTTGCGCCAGGCGAGATCTTCTTTGATCTCGGTCTTGGAGGCACCGCCTTGGGCGGCTTTCAGATCGTCGGCAAATTTGACGAGACGGTCGGTGGCGTCGGGGCGCCGGTTGAGGAGAACGTCTTCGACGTAAGTGCGGAGCGTGGGCTCGATCTCGTCGTAGTTGCCGAGCATGCCGGCGTTGACGATGCCCATGTCCATGCCCTCGCGGATGGCGTGATAAAGAAAAGCCGTGTGAATCGCCTCGCGGACGGGGTTGTTGCCGCGGAAAGAGAAGGAGACGTTGGAAACGCCGCCGGAGACTTTGGCGCCGGGGAGGGTTTGTTTGATGATGCGCGTGGCCTCGAAGAAATCGACCGCGTAGTTGTTATGCTCCTCGATCCCGGTCGCGACGGTGAGGATGTTGGGATCGAAAATGATGTCTTCGGGCGGGAAGCCGAGGCGCTCGGTGAGAAGTTTATAGGCGCGGGTGCAGATGCGGACCTTTTCGTCGCGCGTGGCGGCCTGGCCTTGTTCGTCGAAGGCCATCACGACGGCGGCGGCTCCGTAGCGCATGATCAGCTGCGCGCGGCGGAGAAATTCAGTTTCGCCGTCTTTGAGGGAGATGGAATTGACGATGCCTTTGCCCTGGAGGCATTGGAGGCCGGCTTCTAGGACGGTCCACTTCGAGGAATCGACCATCACGGGCACGCGGCAGATGTCGGGCTCGGCGGCGATCAGGTTGAGGAACTTGACCATCGTGGGCTCACCCTCGACGAGCGCTTCGTCGACATTGATGTCGATGATGTTGGCGCCGCTCTCGACTTGTTGTTTGGCGATGGCGAGGCAGGCGTCCCAGTCGCCGGCTTTGAGGGCCTTGGCAAATTTCGGCGAGCCGGTGATGTTGGTGCGCTCACCGACAACGAGGAAGTTGGAGGCGGCGCTGGCCGAGGAAGTTGATGCGGAAGTGGACACGAGGCAAAAGTATCGAAGTGATTAAATATTAAGTGCGCGCTGCGCGATGAAGGTGACAAGTCCAGTTGTGCGGTCGTCGCGGATAAGGTTAAGGTCGGCGCCGATAATTTGTTCGCGGACGAAATCGGCGGAGAGTCGGAGTTTTTTGTAAGCGCTTACGGTCTGGCGCCAGCTCGCGCCTTCGCGGGAGTGGACAAGATCATGAACCGTCACGTGCGTGGGACCGTAGTCGATAAAGCAGGTGAAAATTCGATTGTCCTCGCTGCGAACGGGAATGAAACGATCCGCTCCGATGCGAGCCTCGGTATAATCGCGGAAAGCCAAAACAAGGTGGCCGCCGGGAGCAAGGGCTGAAGCGGCATCTCGTAGCAACGTGGCGACATCATCCGTACTTGTAAGATGAGTAAGCGTATCGCCGAGACAGACGATTAAAGTTGGCGACGTTTTGGCGGCGTGTGCCGTGACCTCGCGTAAATCTCCGACCACAGTGCAGATAGCCAGACCTGCGTCTGCGGCGTCGCGGGCCAGTTCGGCGAGCAAAACTTGGCTGAGATCGATTGCGGTAACGGCGTATCCGGCTGCGGCGAGTGGTAGACTTTGGAACCCGCTACCCGCACCTAAATCCAAAGCGACTGCTCCCGGTTCGCTGGGTAGCAAGTGGTGTGTTTTTAAGAAATCAGCAAAGCGCTGACGTGGAGCTTCCGCGCCACCGCTGATCCACGTGTAGTGCGGCGCAAGGTGAGAGTCGTAATGTTCTTTAACTGAAGCGACCATGCGTTCAGGCGACGAGCAAAGGTTCGAGGCCGCTTAAGCGCAGCGAGGTGGAAGCGGGCGCGGGTGGGCGCGCCGGGAGTCCGCGGACGGCTTGGGCGATCGCGGCGATGTGCGCCGGCGTCGAGCCGCAGCAACCGCCGACCATGTTCACAAAACCGCTACGGGCAAATTCACCGATGACCGAGGCCATGTCCGCCGGCGTTTCGTCGTAACCGCCAAACGCGTTGGGCAGACCGGCGTTCGGGTAACAGGTGACGTAGCATTCGGCCATCGCGGCGAGTTCTTCGACGTAAGGCCGCATCGCGGCTCCGCCGAGGGCGCAGTTGATGCCGACGGAAAACGGTTTCGCGTGGCGGATCGAGTGGTAGAACGCGCCGATGGTTTGCCCAGAAAGCGTGCGACCCGAAGCATCGGTGATCGTGACCGAAATCATCACGGGTATGCGCACACCGGTTTCGTCGAAAACTTGCTCGATGGCGAAGAGCGCCGCTTTGGAATTTAAGGTATCGAAAATCGTTTCAACGAGCAGCGTGTCGACCCCGGCCGCGATGAGCGCGCGAATCTGTTCGGTGTACGAACCGACCACCTGATCCCAAGTAACGGCGCGGAAATCCGGACGGTTCACATCGGGCGACATCGAGAGCGTGCGGTTCAGCGGGCCGATCGCGCCGGCGACGAAGCAACGCCGACCGGGCGTGACGGCTTCGGCTTTTTGCGCGGCACGACGCGCACAGGCTACGGCGGCGTGGTTGAGCTCGGTCACGATCGACTCGAGCTTGTAGTCGGCTTGGGCGATCGTGGTGGAACTAAACGTGTTGGTTTCGACCATGTCGGCGCCGGCCGCGAAGTAGTCGGCGTGGATTTTTTCCACGATGTCCGGTCGCGTAAGGGCGAGCAGGTCGTTGTTGCCTTTGAGGTCGTGCGGGTGATCGAGAAAACGCGTCCCGCGAAAATCATTTTCCTCGAGTTGGTAGGTCTGAATCATCGAACCCATTGCTCCATCAAGCACGGCGATGCGCGTGCGAAACAACTCGCGGAGGGCGGCGAAGGACGGGGACTCGGATTGAGATTTTTGCATGGCGACGCGGTGCGACTGAAAGATCACACGCGGCTTCCGAGGGGATTGCAAGGCACATATCGACGCATCGCTATGCGTTGATATGATAATGCTTGCTTGCTGGGCGGGGGCGAAGAACCTGCGCTGACTGACGTTCTTTTGAAATTTCCAGGAAACAGGGAAGGCCGTGAAAACCGGCCACAGTTGCGCTGCGGTATCGCATCACAAACCCACACCGAACCGTCCGTCAGGCGGACTCGGGCAAAGTCAATCGGGTCGCTCAACCCGGTGAAGGCGAGGGGAGAGGAACCGTCCCGCCGCTCGGGCCGCCAGGCTCGGGCCGCGTCGCGACGACACATGCGGAGTCCGAATATCTGATCCTAGAAAGCTCACGCGTCCGTCGCGATTGCGCGCGATAGTCCGCGAAAATCTTCATCGCAAAATGAAGCGTGAGGGTAGATCCGGCCGTGCCGTTTTTTATCAGAAAACGGCTGGGTGCGCCTGCTCTTGTCCGCCGTTTTAACCAGACCGCACCCATGAAATTTTCAATTCCTCGCTCGACGCGGCCCTCGCGTCGGCTCCTGTCTGCGCTCGCGGCCCGTGCATCTCGTGCTTTTTTTATGCTGTGCGCGCTGAGCGCCGGCTCGCACGGCAGTCTTCGCGCCCAAACCCCGCCCGCGCAACTCGCCCCCGTAGTCACCCTCGGCACGCGCACGCCGGCCGCTCCGACCACGTTGGGTACCTTTGTTGAAACATTCACCGCGGCCGAGCTCGCGCGTCGCCAACAAACCGCGCTCAAAGACGCCCTCGGCAACGCGAGCGGTACGCCCTTGTTCGCTTCGGGCGCCAACGGCGCGCTCGGGTCGCTCTTTATGCGCGGCGCCAACTCCAATCAGACGCTCTTCCTCGTCGATGGCATCCGCCTCAACGACCCCAACACCGATTACCAAGTGTTCCTCGGCGGCGCCTGTGTGAGTGCCTGCGACAGTCTCGAAATCGCCCACGGCCCGCAAAGTACGCTCTACGGCGGCGAAGCCATCGGCGGCGTCATTTCCCTCCGCGCCCAACGCGGTACCGGCGCCCCGAGCGCGCGCGTGAGCGTGGAAGCCGGCAGCTTCGGCACGACCCAAGGCGCGGTCTCCGCCCAAGGCACGCGCGGCGCCACCAGCTACGCCTTCGCGAGCGCGGGCGGACACACCGACAACGACCGCGCGAACAACGCCTTTGATTCCGCCACCACGACGCTGCGGCTTGATCGCACCCTCAACGACCGCTTCTCCATCGGTGCCACCGCGCGTTGGTTTCACGGCGTCTACGGCGATCCGGGTGATCGTTATACCAACGACCCCGACAACACCACGCGCGAAGAAAATCTCCTCGTTACGACTTTCGCCGACGTCAAATGGTCCGACGCCTGGACCGCGCACAGCGTCCTCGGCGGACAAGACCGCCGCTTCGTCGCCGAGAGCCCGCGCGCCGGCCGCGCCCCCGCGATCACCGTCGTGAAAAATCGCCGCGCCGTCCTCGACACGCAGACGACTTACACCGGCGTCGAACGCCACCGCTGGACCGCAGGCTTCACCGCCGAAGCCAACCACACGCGCAACACCGGCTTCGGCGACATTAATAAAAAACAAGCGCTCCTCGCGCTCTTCGCGCAGGACGAATTTACTCCGCTCGACACGGTGTTTTTCACCGCCGGTTTTAGAAGCGACGACTTCGACACCTTTGGCCGCGCCACGACGGGCCGCGCCACGGCTGCTTGGCTCGTCGCACCTCGCGCGTTCAAACTCCGCGCCAGCTACGGCACGGCGTTTCGCTCCCCGAGTTTCTTGGATCTGTACGGTCAGAGCGCGTTCTACGTCGGCAACCCCAACGTGCGCCCCGAACGGGCGCGCGGCTGGGATAGTGGCGTCGATTATTATTTGCCCAATAAAAATGGCACGTTGAGCGCGACCTGGTTTGTGACCGATTTCTCCGATCTCATCGCCAGCACGGCAAATTTTCGCAGCGTGGAAAATATCCAACGCGCCCGCACCCGCGGCGCGGAATTGACCGCGCGCACCACCTTGCCCGCCGCCATCGAAATCCGCGCGAGTTTCACGTACCTCGAAGCGCAAAACCTCACCTCGAATACGCGCCTTCTGCGCCGCCCGCGGCAAAGCGGACGCATCGACGCGTGGCATGATTTTGGGGCCGGCGTGTCGGCCGGAGCTGGGATGAATTTCGCCGCGCGCCGCCGTGATGTGAACGCCAAGACCTACGCGCCAATCGACCAAGATGATTACACCGTCACGCGCCTCTACGCCGCCTGGCAGCTCAATCCACATCTCGCGCTCAAACTGAGATTCGAAAATCTGCTCAACGAAAACTACGAGGAAGTAAACGGCTACCCCGCGCTCGGTTTCGGTGCCTTTGGCGGTTTAGAGTGGAAATTCTGATACAAAATTCAGAGCGAAAATTTCAAAGTGTCACCTAATAGGTGACACTTTTATTTAGGCGAAAATGCGTCTTCGGGGCGGCTCTGGGCTTGCGCGGGTATTTAAAACGGGGCGCAGTGAACCCACGTTTTAAAATCACTATGTTTATGAAATCTGGGGTTAACTTTTTGGTTTTGAGTGGCTTCGTCGGTCTGTTGATGGGCGTCAGTTTAGGCGCGGCGCCGGTGGGGGCGGCGAAGCGGCTCATTGACCATTACAAGATGGAGAAAATCCCTGTCGAGGGGGCGTGGTTTCATGTGACCTACGGCAGCGCCGATAAAATCGCAGCCGAGGCGCTGCCGCCGCGTTATGGTTCGCCGCGCGTGGCCGGTACGGCGATTTACGCGCTCGCGACGCGGGAAGATTTTTCGGCGATGCATCGGCTGAAGACGGATGAAGTTTGGCATTTTTACGCGGGCGACCCGTTGGAACTTTTGCTCCTGCATCCGGATGGACGCGGCGAAGTCGTGGTGATCGGGCCGGATTCATTAGCGGGGCAACACCCGCAATTCACCGTGCCCGCAGGCGTGTGGATGGGCGGGCGGCCTGGGAAAACGACGCCGGAGGCTTACGCGTTTTTCGGCTGCACGATGGCCCCGGGTTTTGATTACGGCGACTTTGAGGCGGCTTATCGGGACGAGCTCCAAAGGGATTTTCCTAAATGGCGTGATCTAATCGCTCAGCTCACGCGCGCGGAACAAGCCGCGCGGCCGAAGATGGACTCAGGCAAATCTGCGGCGGCGCCAGCGATTCCTGCTGAAGCCGTGGTTTTTGCGCCGGACAATGTGCCGGCGGTGACGTTGGCGCCGGGCATAGAGTTGCGCGAATTGATCGGTCGCGTGGGTCAGGCGCGCACGGAGCGCGTGAGCGTCGCGCGTTTTGCGCTCCAGCCCGGCAAGAGCACGGGTGAAAGTTACTGCAAAGTCGGCGAGGAATTTTTTTTGATCATCGCGGGACGCGGCACGGCTTTGGTGGCGGGCGAAACGAAGCCCGTGCAGGTGGGCTCGGTCGTGGTGCTGCGGCCGGGCGTGCGCCACGCGCTGACGGCGGCGGCCGATGCGGGGTTGGAGTTTTACGCGATCACGGCGCCGGCGTTTAGTCCGGACGATTATGTGCCGGTGAAGTCGGGAAACTGAGCGTAGAAGAAAGGATTGTCGCGGCGGTTAGTTTCCGTGCTGATACGGTTTCGTTTTCGATTATGTCCGTCGTTACTTTCAGTTTTCACACCTGCAAAAAACGCGTTCCGCTCACGATCAGTCGCGGGACGTCGACGCATACGACCGTAGGCTGGCTGCGGTGGGCGGAGGAGGGGGTCGAAGGTTGGGGCGAGGCGGTGCCGTTCGCGATCGACGAGCATCCGCAGACCGTGGAGGTGCTCACGACGGCGGTGGAGACGCACCGCGCGTGGCTCGAGCAAGCGACGGCTTGGGAGCGCATCGAGATCGACCGGCGGTTGCGCGCGGCGGATGCGCCCTCGGGGTTGATCGCGGCGGTGAATTTGGCGCTTTATGATTGGCTCGGTAAACGCCTCGGTCAGCCGGTGGGGCGGTTGCTCGGATTGCCGGCAGCGGACGGACCGTTGACCTCGGTGACGGTCGGTATTGCCGCGCCCGAGGCGGCGGCGCAACGCGTGCGCTTGTGGTTGGCTTCGGGCGATGTCCGCGCGTTCAAAGTGAAACTCGGCTCGAAAGCCGGCGCGGAGGCGGATCGCGCGATGTTTACGGCGGTGCTCGCGGCGATTCCGGCGGGGATGCGCGTGAGCGTCGATGCCAACGGCGGTTGGTCGCTGGCGACGGCGATCGAGATGGCGGCGTGGCTCGCGGAGCGCGGCGTGGATCATCTCGAGCAGCCCTTGCCGCGAGGGCAGGAGAACGATTTGGCGACGTTGCGGGCGACGATGAAGATGCCGTTGATCGTCGACGAAAGTTGCCGGACTGCGGATGAACTCGTGCGCATCGCGGGCAGCATTGATGGGATCAACATCAAGCTCATGAAATGCGGCGGACTGGATGGTGCGTTGCGGCTCGTGCACACGGCGCGAGCGCATGGGCTGAAGATTTTAGTCGGTTGTTATGGCAACAG
>Ga0114972_10003530_pt1 | contig 11712 bp, 11 predicted proteins | sample M_140807_EF_Meta_FD_87354 | JGI IMG/M metagenome (GOLD analysis project Ga0114972, IMG submission 87354) | Freshwater microbial communities from Lake Montjoie, Canada to study carbon cycling - M_140807_EF_MetaG | ecosystem: Environmental > Aquatic > Freshwater > Lake | place: Lake Montjoie... | reverse complement strand
TAAAACACTGGCGCGCCCAGAACCAAAATCAATGGGTTACGGGGTGGTTTGTAAACCCTTTTGAGCCTCGTTTCCGCCGTGAACTTGCTGCGGCATCGCGGGCCGTCGCGGCGGTCTCTCGCCAGCCTACATAGCACCCAAGCGTGGTGAACGGGGATTTGTGGCCGAGGTGTTCCTGCATGGCGGCGATGGAGTTTATGCCGCTGGGGCGCCGTCATGCGCGTCATGCTGCTAGGCTCGGCGCAGCTAGCGGAGCAGCTCCGCCAGAGCGGCGGTTTTGCTAAGCCTGAACACGATCTTGCGCCAGCCCTGACCCCGGCTCGCCCCGCGCTGCAGGCCAAGCGCGAACCTGCCGCTCGTGGTGCGCTATGAGAGGCTGGTGGCTGAGCGGAACAGTAGCCAGACCATCAGTGGCGGGGTAAAAAATAGATGGAGAAGCGGAGGTCGATGGCTCCGGGCCCGCATCAGGCAGGGCGTGATTCTCATCCAGACATGGATATGATGGGTTGGTTGCGATTCAACCCGCGCGATGGTGAGGGATACATGCTGATGGTGGTGATTCTGTGGCGCTTGGCACTTCCTCTGATGGTGGCCGCCCTCGCATTCTCACCGGCCAGCGCGCAGCAGCGCCCTGCGGCGCCGGCTGCCCCTGCTGCTCCGGCTGCAACCGCAGCGCCGGCTGCCCCCGCAGCCCCAGCAGCGCCCGCCCCGCCAGACCGCACCAGCGCCCAATATGGTGACTGGGTGGTGACCTGCTTCGTGCCTCCAGGCGCGACCCAGCGGAACTGCGAAATGATTCAGACCATTCTCGATAGCAACCAGCAGCCGGTGGGTATCATCGGTTTCGGCCGTGCCAACAGAGATCAGCCGATGAGGCTTATCGTGCAAGTCGCCACCAATGTGCGGGTGGCCCAACCGGCAAAGCTGTCATTGGAGGCCGACACCGCCCTGCCCTTCACGCTGTGCAACCGCCAGGTTTGCGTCGCGGAGATTGAACTGCGCGATGAGGTGATGCAGCGCCGCTTTCGGACGCGGCCGGCGGAGCAGCCGGGCCAATTGAGCTGGCGCGATGCTGCCGGCGCCGAACTCACCTTCCCGGTTTCGGTCAAGGGCTTCGGTACGGCTTGGGATGCGATGGGCCGGGAGGCTGGCTGAGCATCTCCGACAACCATGGCCCAGCTATGGGGCTTGCCGGGTTTAGACTTCGGCTATGGCTGGGCAACAGGTGTTCCACGATGTCGGACCGCAGGCGGGTATAAGAACGGCGTCTCTTACCCCGCAAAAGCCGCCCAGGCGGTTAAAATTCATCAGTAGAGTGGAGTGCGCCCGACGGGGTGGATGGCATGGCGGTGGGCGCTATCATTGCTTGGCCGCGTAGTCGCCGCCGCATACCCCGATAGAATGGGCGGTCGATCGACGCCCGCGTGAAGTTCGGTGCTCACCGCTTCGTCCCAGCTGGGCGGCCCTGCTGGCCGTTCGGGCGGCGCCTGGCCGAGGGCTCTTGCCGCGCCTCCAGCAATGCCTCGTAGTGCCGATGCGCGGCCTCAGCCTGAGCCGCGATGTAGTAGCGCTCCGTCGTGGCGAAATCGGCATGATCCAGTAGAGGCATCCCCATCAGGGCTGCTTCTGGATCGTCCTTCCCGAGCGTTGTTGCCAGGCAAATCCGGAAACTCTGGGGGTCCATCGCCCAACCAAAGCGCTTCTCCGTATGGCGCCCGATATGGATGCAGAAGGTGCTGATCGAGAGCGGGTTGCCAAGTTGGGAGATCCACAAACGGGTCGCGGCTTCGGCGCGATTTGCCGCGGGGTAGCGGGTCACCTGCGCCAAAAGGTGGGGTCGATGGATGTTGAGATAGCGTTCCAGCGCGGGCAATAGATTGGCCGGGAAGCCCTTTTCAATCTCTCGCTTGCCCTTGGTCTCCTCGGCCGGAAATACAAAGCGCCAGCTGTCGCCGCAGCGCAGCAGATCGCGGCCGATTTGAATGCCGAGGATATTGCGCCGCCGGAAGAACGCGACAAGATGCGCTTGATGTCGCTGGGCAGCAGACGAAACCCGGCAATGTCGACCTCGGGAAGTCCAGAAAATCCGAGATCGTCCCGGCGTTCATTCAGGGGCAGTGGCAGCAGAATTTTATCATCAACCCGCAGCTCGACAGCAGGTGGATCAAGCCCTTGCAACCATAGAGCCGGGTGAAACACCCATCCCCGTAGGTCAACCGGTAAGGCTCGTTCGATGCAGCCCCGTGGCACGAAGACCCTTCGCTCATCGGGGGCAAAACTTCGGCGCGCAATCTCCTGCCCCCCGGCACTCAGGACGAAATCGCCATCCAGAGGTCTCGCGCCAATACGGAATATCCCGATGAATCCACCCCGTTGATCAGACGGGCCGCCACATTCGACATCAAGCGGGGACACAGAGATAGGCAGGGTTTGCGCCTGACCATTCGGCAGGCTGACCAGATACGTCAGGCTAAGATCTGATCCGTTCGGCTGCGATGCCCAGCCGGCGACAACCGCAAAGCCATCGCCCACTTCGAGGCTTTCGATCGCATCAATGGCGACTGGTTTATGCGCATCGCGCAGCGGAGCATCGGACATACCCGCAAGATATTTGAATTTTTTACAGGGTCAATCAAATTTTATTTCTATTCACTTATTCAAATATGAATATTCTAAATCTCCGTGACGATCCCGTCCAACTTCACACACTGATAACATCCATCAATCTGATGGAAATTGCTCCAGGCTGTGAGGTGACCACGCCTCAAGCGGTCGCGTCCGAGAGAACAGTTCAAATCTGCTTTTCACTGCTGCCGCAGAACCGCTCCGAATTATCAGCCCCGAACCGGCCGAGTTCCGCGGCCATGACCTCGGGAAAACCAGCAAGGAGGTCCTCTACCTAGCTGAGAAGCGTTCACATTGATCCCAACGCCTTGTTAGTGAGAACCGCAAACTGCGCAGCCCGGAATGTCGTTCAAGCAATCCGTTCGTGGCTAATAACCCCTCCATTACGCCGCACGACAGACCTTGAGACTACGCCACGCCGCCGTACTCTCAGCATTTACCCGCTTGCGCCCTACACCAGCCCGCCTTAAAGAATGACGTACTTCGTAACGACGTAAGGGAATGTCACAATGGGTAGTTTGAAATTGCTAGGCGAAAAACCAATGTCGCCGGCACGGGCGCGCCTTGTCGAGGCCGCGCAGACCATGCGGTTCGGCCTGAAGCAGCTCAGCGTGATGGTCGATAAGAACCCCAGCTATCTGCAGCAATACGTCGTCCGTTCGTCACCCCGCGCTTTGCCCGAGAACACTCGGATCATGCTCGCCGAGATTCTCAATGTTCCAGAACACGAGCTGCGCGACGACGGGCTTGCGCCAGGTCGTGTCGTGACACTGGCCGATGCGCGCAAGCCAACGCCTGCACCAGCCTCAACCGACAAGGTGCGGCTCATGGCCGACACAAATTTGAAGCTGGAAAGCGAAGCCACCGACCAGATCAGCCCAAGCGCCATCCTGGCCGATGCCACGCAGGACGCGGTGATGATCCGCCTCACGCGCTCCCACGGCCTGCTGCAGGCGCGCAGCCTTTGCCTCGTCCGCCCGGGCGATGATGTGAAGGCCGGCGATATCGTCGCCGTCATCAGTGATGACGCCCTCCAGACGATAGGCGTGATGGTGCCCGCGCCCCGGGGCAAGATCAGCGTCCTGGACGCCGGCGAAACCCTCACCTTCGACGCCACCTCGGCAGCGGCGTGGCGGATTCTGGCGATCCGCTGCTCCTGATCAGCCTGGGTGCAGGTCCATCACGAGCTAGATTGGGCGTACTTCGAAATAAATATGTACGTCCGAAAGCTGTTTTTCCTTGACGCCCTTTTGAATAGCTGCAATTTTCCGCTGAGAGGCAGGATGATGCAGCAGGCACTCAAACCCACCGACCCGATCACCGACCCTTCCTGGCCGCGCGTCCTGAGCGAGCATTCGCCGGCCTGGGTGCCGCGCGGACTGCCAGCCAAGACCGCCGCCTATTACGTTGGCTTCAGCGTCACCAGCTTCCGCGCCCATGTCGCACCGCAGGTGCCAGCCGTGCGGCCGCCTGGTCTGGCTGCGCGAAGACCTGGACCGCTGGCTTGATGGCCGGCGTGGGTCCTTGCCGGCCCCTGAGAATCTCGACCCCTTCCTGGAAATCTGATGTCCGCCATTCGTCTGCTCCACATCCAGCGCGTTGTGGACCGCCATGGCCATATTCGGCATTACCTGCGTGTACCCGGACAAAAGCGGGTCACGCTGCCCGGGAAACATGGCAGCCCAGAATTCATGGCCGCCTATGCTGCCGGGATAGCCAGGGCAGAACCCCTACCGCCAGCCGTCCCTAAGGTGGCGGCCGGCAGCTTGGGCGCCCTGGTGATGTCATTACACGGCAGCGCCACTTGGAAGGCTCTGCGCCCCACCACTCAGGCCGTGTATCGACGGGTGATAGAGGGGCTCCGGGGCAAACATGGCGAAAAGCCGATCCACCTGATGACGCCGGCCGGTGTGCGCGCGATCATGGCCAATCGCCCGGCGACGATGGCGAACCACGTTCTGCGGCTGCTCGGCATGTTGACGCGCCATGCCGGGCTGGCGGCCGGATGATCCGACCAGGGGTGTCCCTAAAATTGCGCATAAGGTGAATGGGTTTAAGACCCGGGGGCGAGGATGACATTGCGGCCTTCCGGGCGCAGCACCCAAGCGGCACCACACCCCGCCTCGCTCTTGAGCTTCTGCTGAACACGGCGCAGCGGCGCGGCGATGTGGTGCGGATGGGGCGGCAGCATGTCCGCGGCGGCGCGATCCACATCCGGCAGAACAAGACCGGGACGGATGTCGCAGTGCCGATCATGCGCGAGTTGGCCGATGAGTTGGCGCAGCTTCCGCCGGGACAGATGACATTCCTCGAAACGAGAGGCCATTCCCGCACCTCGGCTGGATTCTACACGGTGTTTTCGGGGTGGTGCCGCGAGGCTGGGTTGCGGCCGGGGCTGTCCCCGCACGGTCTGCGCAAGGCTTGCGGCGTGCGCCTGGCCGAAGCCGGCTGCACCGCGCACGAGATTATGGCGGTGCTCGGGCACCTGACACTCACCGAGGCGCAGCGCTACACGATGGAGGCCAATAGGAGCCGCATGGCGGCATCGGTGATGGCGAAACTTCGCCAAATCGGGACGAGAAGCCTTCAACCCTTCTGCCACGCCGCTGCAAACTCCACCTTAACAGACTGATATAATTCACAAAAGCCAGCTAAGCGTGAAAATTGGTAGTATTCGGACAAATTGCCTGAGCGCGCGGTGGCGATGGCAGGCGGGCTGATGCGGTTGTCAAAACAGCGGGACAAACTCAACCTTAAATAGGATTATTTACCGCAAATTGTCAAGCCCAATGATGGAATGGGTGATATTGCCGGCCGCCTCTATGCCCGCGTGAAAATGGCTCAATGCAGTCCAAGCCGCCGCGCCAATTCGCGGTAAAGCGTCACTTGTGAGCCGATATAGTCACGGGTCTCATCTGGTGGCAGCAGCCGGGGCTGGCTGCCTTGCCGCGCCACTTCGGCCAACCAGGCGGGGTCGCGGCCCAGTGCGGCCAGGGCCTGCGCCCAGCGCGCCACCATTTCCGGCGCCATGCCAGGCGGACCTGCCAGGGCGCTCCAGCCGGTCAACGCCTCCAGGGCGGGGAAACCTGCTTCGGTCATGGTTGGCACGGCGGGGAATTCCGCCAGCCTGGCGGAGCCCGAGACGGCGAGGGCGCGCAGGCTGCCATCGCGCAGTCGGGGCGCCAGATCGGGTAGGTTGTTGCCGGTGAACTGCGCCTGACCGGCGAGCAGCGCCTGCACCGCCTCGCCCCCGCCACGCAGCACCACGGCGGTGGCGGCATCCAACTCCAGCCCCGCAGCGATGAACAATTGCCGCACGCCCAAGTCGAGAATGGTGGCGGGGCCGGAGGTGGCGAAGCGCAGCTGCCCCGGCGCATCGCGCAGTGCTGCCACCAGCGCGGCCAGATCGGCCCATGGCGCATCAGCCCGCACCGCAATGGCATAGGCGCTCTGCTCGAGCAGGCCGAGGAAGGTGAAATCATCCCAGGCGAAGGGCGTGCGGCTATCGGTGGCCGGCAGAATGGCGGAGGAGCCGACCCGGGCGAGCAGCAGGGTCTGCCCATCGGGCGCGGCGCGCGCCACCGAGGCGGTGCCGACAGCGCCCGAGGCACCAGCGCGATATTCCACCAGAATCGTGGGTTGGCCGGGGACCAGCGCGGGCAGATGCGCTGCCAGGGCGCGGGCCGCCAGATCGGCCGAACCGCCGGCGGAAAAGGGCACGACGAGCGTCACCGCCCCCTCTGCTGAAGCCGGTCGCAGGAAGGCGGCGGAGAACAGCACCAGATCGCGTCTGGAATGATGCATGCGCTTCTCCCTTTGCCTGGGCCAGGATGCACCGCCCGCCAGGCGGCGGGGAGTGGCCTGGGCGGGCACGGGTTGCGTTAAATCTTCACGCCATGCTACTTGATGTTTCATGAAGACCGAGATTGCTCCGCGGCCCCCCCAGGGTCTGCGCCACCCGGCCCTCCCTCCGCGCGTGATGGATCCTCCATCTCCCCATCGCGGTATAGCTATTGTGACCCTCGCCGCCGCTTTGGCCTGCGGGCCTTTGGCATTTTCAGCGGAAGCCCGGCCGGCGCATGCCGAGCGCAAGCAGGCCCGGCCTGCCGCAACGGTGCCGAGCGCCGCCACCCCCGCCAAAACCCGTCATGCCCGCGCCCAACGCCGCAACCAATATGCCCGTGCACCCCGCCTGCCTGATCGGCCACAGGATTTTCGGCCCGTGGCCATCGGCAGCTTCGCCGCATCAACAATGTTTCAGGGCCCGCCGCGCGCAGCCTGCCTCGATGCCACACGCCGGGCCGAGCAAATCCATGGCCTGCCGCCGGGCCTACTGGGCGCGATTGCACTGTCGGAAAGCGGCATGCACGCCTATGCGATGAATATTGGTGGCCGGGCGGTGTTTCCGGAATCACCGGAAGCCGCAGCCGCCCTGCTGCGCGCCGCCTCCCGCAGCCGCAATGTGATGGCGGGCTGCATGCAGGTGAATGCCCGCCTGCATGCCCGTGGCGAGACCTGGCCGCTCGATGCCAGGCTTTCGGCCGATTGGGCCGGCGGCATGCTGGCCCGCTGGGGCCAGGAGCATGGCTGGGCTGAGGCGCTGCGGCGCTGGCATGGCGCCAGCACGGGCGCCACGTCCCGGCTGGTCTGCCGGGTGCGGGCCAAGATGGAAGTCACCCATCCGGGCAGTGAGCTGTTCGGCGATTACAATTGCAACACCGGCCGCGGGGACCGCACCCGGCGCAATGGCGAGGTGCATTTCAACAATGCGCATGGCGAGACGATCTGATCAGAAGCGTCTGAGCAGCCGCTCGATATAGTCCAGTTCCTCGGCGCCGCGCTCGCGCTCGGCGCCGCGGCGGCGCAGTTCATCCTGGATGCGGCGGGTGCGCAGTTGCTCGGCCTCGTCGGGCACCCGGGTGTCGCTGCCCTGGTCGGCATTGCCGGCCACGTCGCGGGCGCGGCGGCCCAAGGGGTCGCGGCCTTCGCCCATCTCGCCGCCCTCGCCTTCGCCGCCTTGCTCGGGATTGCCGGCCATATCGGCGTCATCGGGCTCGCCCTCGCCCTGGGCCGGCTGCGGGCCGAATTGGCGCTGGAGTTGCTGCGCCATTTGACGGCCGCCCTCCTGCAGGTGGCGCATGGCGCGGCTTTGCGGGTCGCGCGCGTCACCGCCCTGCCCCAACGTGTCTTGGGCCTCGCGCATGGCCTGGTCGGCGCGGCCCAGCGCCTCGGGCACCTCGCCGGTCATGTCGCCATATTGTTGCATGAGCTCGCCCAGGGCGCGGCGCAGGGCGCGCTGGCGGCCGGCATCGGCGGTGGAGGGCTCGGCTTGGGCGGGGGGGCGCTGATTTTGTGCGCCCTGGCTGCGGCGCTGCTGGTTGCGGCGGGCCTCCTCGGCCTCGATACGGCGCTGGCCTCGGTCGAGCATCTCGCCCTGGCGGCGCAGCATATCCTGCACCACGCCCATTTGCTGCTGGCCGAGTTGGCGCTGCTGCTGGCGCTCGGGGTTTTCGCCGCGGGCCTGGCGGCCCTCTTGCAGGTTGCGCAGCATCTCCTCCAGCGCGGCCAATTCGCGCTGGGCGTCGGGGATACGGTTTTCGCGATTGGCCTCGCGCAGGCGTTCGGTGCGGCGGTTGATCTCGCGCTGGTCGGCGCGGTTTTGTGGCAATTCCCTGAGGCTTTCGGCGTTTTCGCGTTGCAGGCGCTCGGCCATGGCTTCGAGGTGGCGGCGAATGGCCTCACGCAGTTCCTGAATGCGGCGCTCGGCCTCCTGGCGGGCGGGGTCGTTGTTTTCGCGCTCCTGGTTTTGCCGCTCGGCATTTTCCAGCGCCTCGCGCAGGGCCTGCTGGGCCTGGGCCAGGGCACGGGCGGTGCGGCTGTCGCGGCCTTCCTCCAGCGCCAGCGCCATATCCCAGAGCAGCTCCTGCGCCTCCTCCACCGCGGCGGGGCGGCGCTGGAACAGGCGGTTGCGCGCGACACGGATGCCAAGCGCGGTGGTGGCGTCGTTTTCAAAGGCTTCGGGGGCGGTGGCGAGTTGGTCCAGGGCGCGGCGGGCGGTGTCGCGCGCCTCGGGGGCGAGGGAGAGGTTACGGCGGATGGTGACCAGGGCCTGGGCGACGGGGTGGTTGAAGCTGCGCTCGGGCAGGATGAGCTCGACCGGCTCGGAGACACCCTCCTGCCCGGCGCCATCCTCCGCGGCGAGGCTGAGGCGCACCGGCAGGCCGGCCCAGGGATGGGCGGAGAGGTCGGGTGCGGTGATGCCGCGGGCCTGGCGCGGGGTGCCGGGCGGCAGCGGGATGGTCTGGGTGACGGGCGGCGCATTGGGGCGGGCGGTGAGGCGCAGTTCGAAGCGCAGGCTATGCACCCCCCAATCATCCTCGGCCCGCCAGGGCAGGCGCAGGCCCAGGCCGCGCTGCGCCCGGGCGGGCGGCTCGGGGAAGCTGACCCTTGGTGGCGCATCGGCCTGCACGGCGAGGTTCCATTCTGCCAGCACCGCGCCATCGCGGCGCAGCGTTAGGCGAGTGGCTTCGGTGAGGCGGAGATCGGCGGCGAAGCTGCTGGCATCGAGGGCTTGCAGGGTGATGGTGCCGCTGGGGGCCAGGAGTTCAGGCGGCGTGCCGGGTCGGCCTGAGAGGGTGACCTGCATGCGGCTGGCGGCGGGCACGGTGGCTTGGCCGCCGCTTGCGGAGAGGAAGATGGGTGGCGCGCCGGTATAGGCGGGGGGGGTAACCCAGGCCTCGATGCGCAGGGCGGCGGCGGGCGTGGGGGTGGCGAAGGCGGGGATAAGGGCGCGGCGCAGGCGCTCGGGCGCCGCATCGCCGGCGATGCCGAAGGCGGCGACGAGGGCCACCGCCATCGCGGCGCGCAGGGCAAGCGGGTCGCGCGCCGCGAGGCCGGGGCGGGGCAGCCCCACCCGGAGGTGGCGGATCTGCGCGGCCATGCGGGCCTGGTGCGCCTGCCAGATTGCAATGGCCAGCGGGTCATTGCCGGCTGGGCGGTCGGTCATCACGGAGAGGGGACGGTGGCTGAGGCCGGAGGCGCGTTCTAAGCGGCGTTCGACGGCCTGGGCATCGGGGATGCGCGAGCCCTGCCAGGCGCGGCGGAGCATGAGCGCCAAGGAGGCGGCAAAAGCGACGAGGCCGAGGCTATGCAGCCAGGGCGGCAGGAACGCCGGCAGGCCCAGCAGAGCCAAGACCAGGAAAGCACCCAGCAATGCAAGGATTGGCCATGCGCCAGGCCAAAACAGCTCCCAGCCCAAAGCGGCGCGGGCCAGAAGGCGCCGGCCGCGCAGGCCCGGGGGCCCGGCTTGCGTCAAGCACGCACCCAGTCGGGGATATGGCTGCCGGCCAGCAGCGCCTCATAGCCCTGGCGGGCGCGGACCACGGACCATTCGGCGCCCTGCACCAGCACCTCGGCGGCGAGGGGGCGGGCATTGTAGGTGCTGCTCATCGACGCACCATAGGCGCCGGCATCGAGAATCGCCACCAATTCTCCGGCCGGCAGGTCGGGCAGTGCGCGGCCCTGGGTGAAGGTGTCGGAGCTTTCGCAGACCGGGCCGACGACATCGGCCGGGGCCAGGGGGGCGGCGAAGGCGCGGGGTGAGACGGGCAGGATGCCGTGCCAACTGTCATACATGGCGGGGCGCAGCAGGTCGTTCATCGCGGCGTCGATCACCACGAAGCGGCGCGCGGTGCCTTGTTTTTGGATGACCACGCGGGCGAGCAGGATGCCGGCCGGGCCGCAAATCCAGCGACCGGGTTCTAACATCAGCTCCAGCCCCAGATTGCCCAGGCCGGCCTGGATGGCGCCGGCCAGGGCCTCGGGCGAGGCGGGGGCTTCATCGCGATAGGCAATGCCCAGGCCACCGCCGCAATCCACCCGCGGCACGGGCAGGCCTTGGGCGCGCAGCGCCACCACCAGCTCGCCCAGGCGGCGATAGGCGGCGGTATAGGCGCCCACGCCCTGGGTGATCTGGCTGCCAATATGCACGGCGAGGCCCACAGGTTCGAGCCCTGGCAGGGCGGCGATGCGGGCGTAAAGCGCCGGGGCGAGGGGGAAATCGACGCCGAATTTATTCTCGCTGGTGCCGGTGGTGATCTTGGCGTGGGTCTTGGCATCCACATCGGGGTTGACCCGCAGTGCCACGCGCATGGTGCGGCCAAGGGAGACGGCGAGGGCGGAGAGCATCTCGGCCTCCTCGGCGCTTTCGAGGTTCACCTGGGAAATATCCTCGGCGATGGCCAGGCGCAGTTCGCGCTCGGTTTTGCCGACGCCAGAGAAGACGATATGGCTGGCGGGGATGCCGGCGGCGCGGGCCTGGCGCAATTCGCCTTCGCTGACGATATCGGCGCCCAGACCCTCGGCCGCCAGCAGCGCCAGCACGGCCAGGTTGGGGTTGGCCTTGACGGCGAAATGCACTTTTGCCCGCAGCGCCGCGCCCTCCAGCGCGCCGGTCAGGGCGCGGGCGCGGCGGCGCAGGGTGGAGGCGGAATAGACCCAGCTGGGGCTGCCCACCGCATCGGCCAGGCGGGCGAGGGGGACATCCTCGATGCACAGGCCGGCTGAGGGGTCCATGCGCAGCATGGGGCGCGCGGCGAGAAGCTCGGCGGGGCTGGGGTCGGGGGTGGTGTGTGCGGGAGCGCTGGCCATGGCTTCAGCATGGCGTCTCCGGCGGCATTCGCAATGGTCTAATCGGCTGGGTTGGTTTCCGAAATGCGCTGACATCGCCTAAGCTGGGTACATGCTGAATATTCGCACGATGACCACGCCAGAGGTGATGCTGGCGGTGGAATGGGCCGCGGCCGAGGGTTGGAATCCGGGGCTGGCCGATGTGCCGGCTTTTCTGGCGGAGGACCCGGGTGGTTTTCTGCTGGCGGAGGAGGCGGGGCGGCCGGTCGCCTGCATTTCGGCGGTGCGGTATGGCACGGGGCTGGGGTTTATTGGCTTTTATATTGTGGCGCCGGGAATGCGCGGGCGGGGCCATGGGCTGGCGCTGTGGCGGGCGGGCATGGCGCGGCTGGAGGGACGGGCGATTGGCCTTGATGGCGTGGTGGCGCAGCAGGCGAATTACCGCAAATCGGGTTTTTC
>Ga0114972_10003529_pt1 | contig 11712 bp, 5 predicted proteins | sample M_140807_EF_Meta_FD_87354 | JGI IMG/M metagenome (GOLD analysis project Ga0114972, IMG submission 87354) | Freshwater microbial communities from Lake Montjoie, Canada to study carbon cycling - M_140807_EF_MetaG | ecosystem: Environmental > Aquatic > Freshwater > Lake | place: Lake Montjoie... | reverse complement strand
GTGAGGGGCGGGGCCATCGCGGCCGCGAAGTCCAGATCGGCGAAGCCCACCACCGACACATCCTGCGGCACCCGCAGGCCCAACTCCGCCGCGGCTCGGTACACATGCGCCGCCTCATGGTCGGTGGCGGCCACCACCGCGGTCGGGGCGAGTTTGCTGGTGAGCATCCGCCGGGCCATCTCGGGTCCGTTGCTGCCGTCGCGGTTGAGCTTCCAGTTCCGATAAGACACGTCACGGAAGCCCTTCAACGCGGCCTCCAGTGCGAGCCGACGCTCCACGTCCCAGCCCTGTGCCGGACTCTCGCGGCTGCCCACGTAGGCGATCCTGCGATGGCCGAGGTCGAGCAGATGCCGCGCGACCACCTGCATGGCCCGACCCTCGTGCGTGGAAACCGTGTCGCACACCGGCTTCTCGGCGTGGTAGTCGATCATCACCACGGGCACCGTGCGGTCGCGAAGCTCGCGAGCATGGTGGGCGTAGGCGAGCGCAAAGGGGGGCCAAAGAATAAGTCCGTCGACGCGGCGGTCGAGGAGCCGGTTCATCAACTCGACGCCCCGCTGCTCGCTCGCCTCGAAGTGTGGCAGGTGTTCGATGTCGCCGAGCCACACCGTAATCGGCAGGATGTCGGCCTCGGCAAGTTTCGAGTGGATGCCCGACAGCACCGACACCCAGAACGAATCGTAGGGTGGGATCACAACGCCGATCGTGCCAGTGCGACCGGTCTGCATGCCGCTCACGAGCAGGTTGCGTCGCCAGCCGAGCTTGCGTGCCGCCTCGTCGACCCGGCGGCAGGCATCGGGCCCGAAACTGGCCCGATCGCCGCGCAGAATCCTCGAAGCGGCGCCCAGCGACACCTTGGCGTGTTCCGCGACGTCTTTCAGCCTGACTTTCCGTTCGGCCATGCCCGAAGTCTACCACTCCCGGCGGCGGCCATCTCGACGGCGACGTCATCGGGATAATCCTCGAGCCGGTCATACCATGAGACTTTGAGCACGAGCATGCACACAGCCGCGATCCCCATCGCCCACGCCAACTTCGAGAAGTCCTCGATCACGAGGTAAATGCCACCGGCCGTGAGTGCCGTCTGCCAGACGATCCCGACGGCCACGTTGAAGAGGTCGCGGGGCAGGTTGCGATTGGCCTTCAGCCCGGGCCTCTCGCGGGCGAGTTCGTCGTGGATCGGCCGCCAGAACCCCCAAGGCCGCACGCGACCATAGAAACGCTTCAACACCTCCCGATCGTCAGGAGCCGTCAGCAAGCTGCCGAGGATGCTGGCCGCCAGCGAGATGCCGAGGATGGCGGGAAATATCGCGAGATTCTTCTCGAAGCCCCAGAGCGTCGCCTGACCGCTGAGCGCGACGGTGAAGCCGAGGGCTGCGCCGATGCCGGCGACCATCCCCCAGAAATAGCCCCAGCCGTTGAACCGCCACCAATGCCATTTGAGTACGTTGGCGGCGATGTACCCGCCGTACAGGGCCCCGACGATCCAGTTGACGACGTCCTGCAGGGCGTCGAGCAGAAAACCCACCGCCGTGCCCACGATCACCACCGCAATCGTCGTCGCATAGCTCATGAGCACGTACGTGCGGTCACTGGCGTGCGGATTGATGTATCGCTTGTAGATGTCGTTGACGACGTAGGCGGGGGCGGCGTTGACTGTGGCTGCGTAGGTGCTCATGAAGGCGGCCAGCAGGGCCGCCAGCAGGAGGCCAAACAACCCGACGGGAATGAATTGCCGCATGGTGAGGGGCAGGATGAGGTCGAAGTCGACCCGATCACCCATGGCGGCAAGATCGTCGCGCAGGAAAACCAAGGCCAGCACCGTGAGTCCGGTAATGAGCATGTAGCGGGGAAACAGGAGCACGAGGTTGACGAGTCCGCTCATCAGCGCCGCCTCGCGGGGCGAGCGTGCCGAGAGAACCCGCTGCATGTCGTAGTTGGGGGCCGGGCCGGCCATGCTCGACAAGAGGCCCTTGACCAGCGCCACCCCGAAGAACAGGGAGAACAGCCGCCAGCCGTCCTCGGCGATCCGTGCGTTGGCCGCCGGCAGGATGCCTGACCAGTCAAGCGCCACCTCGCGTCCAAACCAGATGGAATCCCACCCGGCAGGCACCGCCGAGGCGAGCGTTTCCGGTGACACCCTGGCCATGGCAATGAGCCCCACGCCCACACACCCCGCCGTCATGATCACGAACTGCAGCACCTCCGTGAACACGACGCTGTACATGCCGCCCTTGACGACGTACAGCGTCGTCAGTGCCGTGATCGCCAGCCCGTAGAGATTGGCGTTGGTCGCCGGGTCGGCGGCCAGTTGCCACGGCAGGAACGTGGCGGCGAACTTGCCGATGCCGATGAAACCGTAGGCCAGAAAGCCCACGACGTTGATCAGCGCGAAGAGTACGACGACGAGATGGGCCGCCTGCGCGCCGCGGGACGTGCCGAACCGGTGCTCGATCCAGTCAGCGCCGGTGACCACTCCCGACCGTCGCATCCACACGGACAGGTAGGCCATCATGATGACCTGGTTGAACACCGGCCACAGCCAGGGAATCCAGACGCTCTTGAGGCCGTAGACAAACAGCCAATAGACCATCAGCATCGTGCCGCTGATATCGAACATCCCCGAAGCGTTGGAGACGCCGAGCAGGTACCAGGGGATGGAGTTGCCCCCCAGGAAATAGCTGCGGATGTTCTTCGAGGCGAGGCCCGAAATCCAGAACCCGACCGCCAGCGTCAGGAGGACGAAGGCGGCGATGATGGCGGCATCGATCGGATGCAGCGTCGTCACGGATCAGAAGACCGCCGAGTTGTTTTGGACAAATTTCACGAGCTCGCCGAGCCTTGCGTAGGCCACGCACGTGGATGTGTCGGCCGCGCCGTAGTAAATCGCCAGTCGGTCGCTGGCGGCGTCATGCAACGCCGCGCAGGGAAAGACGACGTTGGGAACGTGACCCGAGACTTCGTAGTCGGCCTCCGGCGTGAGGAGATGTTGGTTGGTGCGGGCCAGCACCCGCCAGGGTTCGTCGCGATCGAGTAGGGCGGCACCCATGCTGTAGACGAAGCCGTTGCACGTGTCCATCACGCCGTGATAGATCATCAGCCATCCCTCGGGCGTCTCGATGGGGATGGGCCCGGCGCCGATCTTCGTCCGCTGCCACCACTGCCCCAGATGCTCGCCTCCCTTCCGCATGACGACCCGGTGCACGCCCCAGTGGATCAGGTCGGGGCTCTGGCTCAGATAGATGTCGCCAAAAGGCGTGTGGCCGTTGTCGCTCGGCCGGCTGAGCATCAGATACTTGCCGCCGATCCGCCGCGGAAACAGCACTCCGTTGCGGTTGAATGGCAGAAATGCGTTTTCCAGCCGCTCGAAGCTGCGGAAGTCCTTGGTCCGCGCCAGGCTGATCGTGGGGCCGTTTTGGCCGCCGCACCAGGAGATGTAGTACGTGCCCTCGATGTTCACGACCCGCGGGTCATACGCGTAGTCGCCAGGGTCGGTGACGTGGTTGGTGAACTCGATCGGATTGGCGTCGATGCGCCAGTGGAGGCCGTCGTCGCTGCGGCCGAGATGCAACCGCGGAAAGCGGGTGGTCTTCTCCAGCCGCAAGACCGCCATGTATTGTTTTCCGAACGGCACGACCGCGCTGTTGTAGACGCCTTGCACGCCTGGCAGCGGGCGGCGGCCGATGATGGGATTGGCATTGTGCCGCCAGACGACATCGCTGCACGAAGCAGACCGCTCCTGCCAGGGGAACGCGGCCGGACCGGCATCCGCCGCCCTACCTCGCTCCGCCGTCGGCGCCGGGGCGACTCCGGATGTAGTCCCGCTCGTTTGCATGTCGCTCCTCCGCGGGCACCACTTTAGCCACTGCTGAAAAATTACCACCGCGCAAAGTCACAGTCAAGTATTTTACTCCGCAGATAATGGGCTGTACGATGGAAGAGTTTCGATGGCTGATCGGCTGGTTCGGTTCCGCCCTGCTGCAACTGTCGCCTTGCATCTGATGACCAGGTGACGTTCTGCACAATGCAGCACGACAATGACCACGTTTTAGACCACGAAAGCCGCGTTCCCCCAAGATGGCTCAGGAGTGCTTTGCACCATGAAAAACCGCTCGAGATCCCCTCTGCCACGCATCGCTCTTGCCTTGGTATTTGCGTGCGTGCCATGGAGCGGCATCGCGGAAGCGCAAACGCGGCTTCAGGCGTTGGATTACTTGCAAGAGATTGGAGGAAGGGGAACGCTCGCCGGCCAGCACAACAAAGAGCCGAACGCTGAACCGGACAAATGGACGAAGTGGATCTTCGCCACCGTCGGCAAAACCCCCGCCCTGTGGAGTGGTGATTTCTTGTTCGGTCCGAAGGATGTCGCCAACCGTCGGGCAATGATCGAGGAGGCGCGGCGGCAGTGGGAAGCGGGCGCAATGGTGAGTCTTTTATGGCACGCTTGCTCGCCGACATCGACCGAGCCCTGCAAGTGGAAAGGTGGTGTCCAGACGAAGCTAAGTGACGAGCAATGGCAGGAACTCTTCGACGAGCAGTCGCAGATACACCGCACCCTCAAGCAACGCCTCGACGATTTGGCCGAGCATTTGCACTATCTGAAGAAGCATGAGGTAGAGGTGCTCTTTCGCCCGTTTCACGAGATGAATCAAGGGGCGTTTTGGTGGGGCGGCCGAAAGGGGCCCGATGGCACCGCGAAGCTCTATCGCATGGTGCATCGCTACATGACCGAGACGAAGGGTTTGGACAACCTGATTTGGGTGTATGACCTGCAGGATTTCCGAACGCTGCCGAGCGACTTGAACGACTACGATCCTGGCGACGACTTTTGGGACGTTCTCGCGCTGGATGTCTACCGCAGCGACGGAACTGGATATACGACAAAGAAGTATGAGGCCGTGCTCAAAAAGGCGGGGACGAAACCGATCGCTGTTGGCGAGTGCGACAAGTTGCCTACGCCCGAGGAACTTGCAGCGCAGCCGAAGTGGACTTTTTTTATGTGTTGGGCCGAATTGGTTCGGGAAAAGAACGCCGAGCCCGCCATCCGCACGCTGTACGTATCGGAAGCTGTCGTAACGCGTGATGAAATGCCCGGGTGGAAGAGGAAGTAGCCCGGCAACCGAGTGGGCTTTTTGCTTGACTCCCCAGCCGAACAGTGCTAAAGTACTTTAATTATGGTTGGAGTGTGTTTTCGCGGGGGCCTGGAAGCAGCGGTCTCTCATGAGCATCGAGCAAGGCTCTCGCTGGCGGTTGGCAGGTAGCGATCTGTTCCGGCGAGCATCGCTGGCGGTTGCCATCGTGGGTTTGTGCTGCCTCCCGCGGTTCGCCGCTGCGGTCACCGTCACCTGGCGTGGCACCACCGACAACGCATGGAACACGACGACGGCGAACTGGGCCGGCGGCAGCACCACGTTCACCAATGGCGATACGGTGACGTTCGACGACACGGCGACGGGCACGACCGGAATCACGATCGGCACTGCGGTTTCGCCAGGCGGCACGGTCACGATCAGTAACACCACGAAGAACTACTCTTTCTCCGGAGCCAGCGGAATTTCCGGCACCTCCAACCTCACGAAGACGGGGGCCGGGGCGCTGACTTTCTCCAACTCCAACAGCTACGTCGGCACGACGACGCTGCGAGGCGGCACGACCACATTGTTGGGGAATGCCGTTGTCACGATGTCAAATACGACTGGTGAATCGTTCTTGATGTCGACGACCGCTGGTGACAACGCCACGCTTGTGATTCAGGACAACGCCACGTTCAACTCGACCGGCTCGTTGCGGTTGGCAACCACTGCCAATTCGACTGTGACGGTGCTCATGTCAGGCGGTACGGCATCGTCCACAAGGAGCGCGGGTACGAATGGGGCTTATGCACGGATCGGAGACACCGGCACGGCGACATGGAACCAGACCGGTGGTCTCTTTGTGGTCAGCGGTCAGCAGTTAACGCTCGGCCGGTTGGGTGGCCTGGGCCAAGTGTCGGTCTCGTCGGGCACGTTTCGGGTTCAAAGCAGCGGCGCCAACGGCGGTCTCATCAGCGTCGGCTCCGTGGGCAACGGCATCCTGACGATCAGCGGGAATGGCGTCGTGGACTCGGGGCCAACGAGCGGACTCACTCTCGTCAACAGTTCTGGCACGACCACCGCCAGCGGCGTCGTCAATCTCGACGGAGGCACGCTGCAGACCAGGGGCGTTTCGCTGGGGTTGGCGGGAGCCACCGCCACGTTCAACTTCAATGGCGGCACGCTCGTCGCGCTTGTGTCGTCCACGACCTACCTGCAGGGCCTGACGACTGCCAACGTCAAGTCGGGCGGCGCGATCATCGACACCAATGGCTACGGCATCACGATCGCCCAGTCGCTACTCGACGGCACCGGAGGCGGCGGTCTCACCAAGCTCGGCTCCGGCACCCTCACGCTCTCGGGCTCCAACACCTACACAGGCGTCACCACGATCTCGGCGGGCGCCCTGCAGGTCGGCAACGCCGGCACGACCGGATCGTTGGGCGCGGGCAACGTGACCAACAACGCTGCACTGCTTTTCAACCGGTCCGACGCGATCGCCGTAGGCAACGCGATCGCCGGGTCAGGATCGCTCACGAACCTCGGCTCCGGCACGCTTGCGCTCTCGGGCTCGAACACCTACACGGGCGGCACCTTCATCAAGAACGGCAGCGTCGCCGTCGCCGGCGGCAACAATCGGCTGCTCACGTCATCGACGGTGACCCTCGGCGACACGTCCACGGCGGGTACGCTCGTGTTGGGCGACGGCACGGCCCGCAATCAGACGCTGGCCGGACTGACGACCACCGGCAGCGGCGGCAGCGTCGTTGGCGGAGCGGGCTCGAATAGCACGCTGACGCTCGCCATCGGCTCGGGCACGAGCACCTACGCGGGCATCCTGGGCGGCGCCGGCACCAATCAAAATAACCTCGCTCTCACGAAGGCAGGCGCGGGAACCTTGATTCTCAACGGCTCGAGCGGTTACCGCGGCGGCACCGTCGTCGATTCGGGCGTGCTCGTCATGGGTAACGCCTATGCCATGGGCTCCTCGAGCGGCGGCCTGACCGTGAACAGCGGAGCAAAGTTGGACCTCAGCGGCCAAAACCTGACCGCGAACGCCCTCAGCCTGAACAACAGCTTTCTGTTGGGATTCAACCTCGGCTCGAGCCCGAATCGCCTCGCCGTAAGCTCCGCCTCTGTCAGCGGCACGAATTATCTCGCGGTGAGTGCGACGGCCACGGGGACGTACGAGTTGATCTCGTCGGCCGGGGGTGGGCTGGGCGGCACGTTCATGTTCCGCGGGGCACAAAACCTGACCGTGCCGGCCACACGGATGATCGCCAGAAGCGGCAGCAGTTTTCTCCGACTCCAACTCAACAACACTGGAACCGCCGAGCAGCTGTTCGTCACGAACGCCGGCACCGCCAACCTGATCTCGATCATGCCCCTCGGAGCCTCGATTTCCGGCGGGGTGACCGCCACCGGCACGGCACAGAACGGCCAAATCATCACGTCCTACGACGGAGGAGGCTACCACACCCAGCTGTACCAAAACCTGGTCAACGACGGACGGTTCGTTCCGAATTTCGTCGGCAACAGCACGGACAGTTATTCGTCGTCAGCTAGTGGGCCCAATCTGCTTCAAGACGCAGGACAGACGCGGCACGAGGGCCATTCCGGATATACGACGTCACAGATCCTCTGGAACCTCAACCACGACGACGGCAATGCCTCGAACTACGGCGGGTTTTGGCTGTCGCCGACCAACGCCAACACCAGCGGAATCGACACCCCCGATTACATCCCGCTGTACGTGGGCGGCAATGACTTCGGTCAATCGCAGTTTCGGAACACGAGTCCGATCGACCGCTACAACGCGATCCTGACCGAGATTCACACCCTCCGGCCGGATACGGCTTCGATTGCGGCCACCCTCATGTATCGCAACGATGTTGGGAGCTACCAAAACACTTACTTCAATCCCTACGTTGAAGGCGTCGTGTACGACCGTGTGCTTGCCGGCGAGGACGTGCGGTTCCTCGACCTCTACACGCTTCTGACTCCGGCCAACGCCATCACCAACGTTCTCTCGAGAGACGGAGTCCACCCCTCGCAGGCGGGCTACAACATGATGGCCGATGCGATCAATCGCTCCATCACGCTCGGCGCGGCCTATTGGACCGGGAGTCAGGACGGCAACTGGAGCACTGTCAGCGGTGGCACAAGCACGAACTGGGCGATGGACAGATCTCGCCTGCACGACCGGCAGGCCTCTCTCAATGCGGCGGCGGCCACCGATTTCACCGATCCATACGGCATGGTGAACAAGATCTATCCGGATGTGTTTTTCAACACGTCCGGAACCGTGTCGACGACGGTCGATACGAACGTGACGATTCGCGGCCTGAACTTCACAGGTGATGCATCGGGGATGGTATCGATCGGCGGCACGAGCACGTTGACGATCGGTTCCGGAGGCATCACGGTGCAGCCGGGCACGGGCAGGCACACGCTGGCGGCCAACGTCGCGCTGGCCGACGATCAGTCCTGGGGCAACGTCTCGGGAAACGATTTCACGGTGAGCGGCGTCGTGACCGGAACCGCCGGCCTGACGATCGTGGGCGCCTACACGACGCTGACGCTGACTGACTTGACGGCCGGAAGCAGTTACGGCTCGGAAGTCGCCAACACTCAGTCCGCCACCACTGTCGGCGCCGGCGGTGCCATGGTGCTCTCCGGCAACAACCAGGGCTACTCGGGAACGATCACGGTTCGCCAGAACGGCACTTTGAAGGTGGGGCATCGCAACGCACTGGGCACAGGCACGGGGGGCATCGTTCTTGATGGGGGGCGATTGGATCTCAACGGGGTGAGTGCCGTCGTGGGCCTCTTCACCGGCACGGGTGGCACGGTCTCGACCGGTGGAACCGCCGCGGTCGTGCTCACGGCCAGTAGCGCCCTGTCCGGCACTTTTTCCGGGGTCATCGCCAACGGCTCGGGGAAGGTTGGGCTCACGAAGTCGGGCGCGGGAACGCTGACGCTCGCGGGAACCGCGGCAAACACATCCACTGGAATCACGACCATAACCGCCGGTTCCCTCTGGCTCGGCAAGACGTCGGGCGTGAATGCCATCGCTGGAGATATCCAACTCGGCGACGGTTCCGGCTCCGACGTGCTCCGCTTGAATGCCGACAACCAGATCGCCGACACGAGCGTGATCACGCTCACGGGCTCAACGGCATCACAGCGCGGCTGGTTTCAATTGCAGGGACATAATGAGACGGTCGGCGGCATCGCCAGCAGCGCCCCGGGGCATGGCCTCGTGGCGAACGAGGCAGCGACCGGCTCCAACAGCGCCCTGACCCTGAACGTCGTCGGCTCCTACGAGTTCAGCGGTCTGATTCGGGACGGGAGTGTCGCCGGAGGCTCCCTGGCCATCGTGAAAACCGGTGTGGGTCGCCAGATCCTCTCGGGATCGAGCACCTACTCCGGCAGCACGGTGGTGAACGCCGGTGTCCTCCAGGTGGCTTCCACCGGCCGGTTGGCAGCGACGTCGTCTGTGACCGTGTCAGCCGGCGCGGAATTGCAGGTCTTCGGATCGATCAACGCAGCGGCGCCGGTAAGCGTGGCCGGGCTCCTGAGCGGCACGGGATCAATCGGGGCGGTGACCCTCAGCGGCACACTCGCTCCCGGGGCCAGCATTGGTGAGATCACCACCCGCGGGCTGACATGGAACGGCGGAGCGATTGCGGCCTTCGAACTCGGCGGCAGCAACAACGCGTCAGACCGAATCTCCATCCTGGGCGACTTTCTCAAGGGGACTGGCGGCGCGTTTCGTTTCGATTTCCAGAATGGAGGCTATTGGGATGGGGTGCACGCCACGGTGTACACGCTGGCGACGTGGACTGGCTCCACGAACTTCGCCGCTGAGGATTTCAGTCTCACGGGTCTCGGGTCGGGGCTGACTGGAAGCTTTGAAATCGCGGCGAACAGCCTCAACGTCGTCGTCGTGCCCGAACCATCGTCGGCAGCCTTGCTGCTTGGAGCCCTGGGCGCTCTGGCCGCGTGGTGGCGGCGGGCTGGAAGGTCGGCTCGGGCGCACGATCCTCGTGTATGCGGCTAGGCCGAACTGAGGTCCATGCCGCTCGAGCGGTGTGTATCTCGCTTGTCGCGCCGGCCTCCTTGGCGGAAACCGCCCGCTGGCTCTATTCTTCCGCCATGCGGGAGGAGAAAGCGTTTGGCCTGAGGCCCGAACTCGGCCGGTGGGGATTCATCCTCGTCGGCCTGACGATGAACCTCTGCCTCGGCGCCGTCTACGCCTACAGCATCTTCAAGCCCGCGGTGGAGAAGGTGTACGGCGTCAATGCGTTCCGGGGCAATCTGCCCTTCATGACGTTTCTCTTTTCCTTCGCGGTCACGATGTTTTTCGGCGGCAGGATCATGGAGCGGATCGGGCCGCGGCTGCTCGCGCTCGGCGGTGGCCTGATCGTGGGGCTGGGCTGGATCCTGTCGAGCTTCGCGACCTCGATCTGGATGCTCGTGCTCACCTACGGCGTGATCGCCGGCTCGGGGGTGGGGCTCGTCTACGGCTGCCCCGTCGCCATGGGCGCCCGCTGGTTTCCCGACCGCAAGGGGCTCGCCGTCGGCCTCATGCTGGCGGGGTTCGGTGGATCGGCCGTCGTGACCGGCAGGATCGCGAGCCTCCTCATCGGCGACCACAAGACGCTGCCCGTCGAGCAGCTCGCCGTGTCGCTGCCGCACACGTTCCTCTGCTTCGGCGTGGCCTTCGCCGCGCTGCTCGCGCTGCTCGCGCTGCCGTTCCGCTTTCCCGCCCCCGGCTGGAGGCCGCACGGCTGGACGCCGCCGGCGGCCGCCGGCGCTGCAGATGGCGACATCGACGGCGCGCGGATGCTGAAGACGCGCACGTTTTGGGGCCTCTTCCTCTGCTACACGATCGGCTGCCTTGCCGGCCTCATGGCGATTGGGATCTCGAAACCGGTGGGAAGCGACTTGATCAAGATCGCATCGGGAACCGCCACGTCGCTCGTCGGCGTGTTCGCCCTCTTTAACGCCGTGGGCCGGCCGCTCTTCGGCTGGCTGACCGACAGGCTCTCGCCGAAGACCGCCGCGGTGATCAATCTCTCGATCATCCTGGCGATGTCCCTGGCGATGCTCTTCGCCCGCGAGAACACGACGGCGCTCTATGTGGTGGCCTTCTCCGGCTTCTGGCTCTGCCTCGGCGGCTGGCTCGCGATCGCCCCCGCGGCGACTGCCACGTTTTTCGGGATGACGCACTATTCCCGCAACTACGGCACCGTCTTCTTCGCCTACGGCCTCGGCGCGATCCTCGGTGGAATCATCTCGGGCCACGCGCAGGACTGGTTCGGCAGCTACACCTACGCCTTCGTCCCCACGGCCGGCCTCGCAGCCCTGGGCATCGCGATCGCACTGGTGTTTCTCGACCGTCCGACCCCTCGGATGTCGAACCGGGCAGCGTGAGCCGGCTCCCGTTGCCCGGCGTCACCCGCACTGGTTCATCTTGTCGCGCGGCGTGCCGGCGGCGACGAGTTCGGGCTCTTGTCTGCCGAACTGCACGAATGCGATGTCGGGCTCGACCGTCACCGCGATGCTCTTGTAAGCCGGCGTCCGCGAGAGCGGGTCGGCCGACTTCGGCACGAGCACGTTGCTCTCGGGGTAGTAC
>Ga0114972_10003526_pt1 | contig 11714 bp, 9 predicted proteins | sample M_140807_EF_Meta_FD_87354 | JGI IMG/M metagenome (GOLD analysis project Ga0114972, IMG submission 87354) | Freshwater microbial communities from Lake Montjoie, Canada to study carbon cycling - M_140807_EF_MetaG | ecosystem: Environmental > Aquatic > Freshwater > Lake | place: Lake Montjoie... | reverse complement strand
GCGCGACTTGGAGGCTCGTTAGTGCGGCAAGGCGCTGAAGACCGGAGAGGCCCGGCAAAAGCCCGAGCTGAACCTCCGGCAGGCCGAGGCTGGTCGCCTTCGCGTTCGAGAGGACGCGGCCCTGGCAGGCGAGCGCAACCTCGAAGCCGCCGCCGAGCGCGGCGCCGTGCACCGCCGCGACGACGGGCTTGGTCGAGCCGGAAAGCTTCGCCATGACCTCGTGACCGCGTTGCACCGTGGCGCGAGCGTCTTCCGGGGTCGCGAGTGCCTCGAGCATCTTCACATCCGCGCCGGCGATGAAGCTGTCTTTCTTGCCGCTTATCAAGACCGCGGCACGGACGTCGGGGTGCTTGTCGATCTGCTCGAAGGCGCGCACGAAGAGGTCGATGAAGTCCGCGCGCAGCGTGTTCATCGATTCGCCAGGGAGGTCGTACGTGAGGACGGCGACACCGTCCTTGCGCACTTCGACCGAGAGCGCGTTGGTTTCGTTCGATGGGGTCATGGGGCCTCCAGGACGACGGCCGCGCCGAGACCGCCAGCCGCACAGACGGTGAGGAGCGCGTGCTTGCCGCCGCGGCGCCGCAGCTCGTGGAGCGCCGAGGTTACCAAACGGCCGCCGGTGGCGGCGAAGGGGTGGCCAATGGCGATCGAGCCGCCGTTGACGTTGAGCTTCGCGGGGTCGACCTCGCCCACCGCCTCGCTGCGGCCGAGGTGCTCCTCGGCGAACTTCTTCGACGCGAGTGCCTTCAGGTTCGCCGCAACCTGCGCGGCGAACGCCTCGTGCACCTCGACCAGATCCATGTCGGAGAGCTTGAGGCCCGCGCGGTCGAGGGCCGTTGGCGCCGCGAATGCGGGAGCCATCAGCAGCTGCCACGAAGGATCCACCGCGGCGTACGCGTAGGATTTCAGGTAGCCGAGCGGCTCGTAGCCGAGCGATTTGGCCTTCGACTCGCTCATCATCAAGAGCGCGCTCGCGCCGTCGGTGAGCGGCGAGGCGTTGCCCGCGGTGATGGTGCCGTGCTTCCGATCGAAGACGGGGTTCAGCTTTGCGAGCGCTTCAAGCGTCGTCGCTTCGCGGACGATGTTGTCGCGCTCGACGGCGGTGTCGAACGGCGGTGCGAGCACCGTCATGACCTCGTCTTTGAACAGGCCATCGTTCCACGCCTTCGCGGCCCGGCGGTGCGACTCGAACGCGATTTTGTCCTGCTCTTCGCGGCTGATCGCGTTCATCTTCGCCATCTTCTCGGCGGCCTCGCCCATCTGCTCGCCGGTCGAAGGCTCCTTCGAGAAGCCTGGGGGCCCTGGGAGGAGATCCTTGGGCGAGATGCCCGACAGCGCCTTCAAGCGCGCCGAGAGCGTCTTGGCCTTCTGCAGGTCGAGCAGCGCGTCGCGCAGCTTTGCGCTGACCTTGAGCGGAACGTCGGTCGTGCTGTCGGCGCCACCGGCGATGCCCACGTCGTGGTGGCCGAGCTGGATGGCCTGCGCCACGTCGGTCATGGCTTGGATGGAGGTCGCGCACGCGCGTGAGACGCTGTACGCGTCGATGCTGCGAGGCAGGCCCGCGCCGATGAGGACCTCGCGGGCGATGTTCAGCCAGTCCACCGACGGAACGACCTGCCCGTAGACCAAGAGGCCGATCTCCTTCGGGTTGATGTCGCTCCTCTGAACCAGCTCTTTGACGACCGCGGTGCCGAGATCGACCGTGCGCAGCCGCTTGAGATCGGTGCCCGCTTTGCTGAACGGCGTGCGGAGACCGGCGACGATCGCGACGCGCTCACCCTTGCTCTCGTTGTTCTTGCCCATGAGTTCTCGAGACCGAGTTCATAAGGACGCTGACGCGGTGTGTCAAACCACGAGGGGGATTTTTGCCCCGAACTCAGGAGGTCTTGACCGAGGCGCGGACGATCTGCACGAGCAGGAGCGGGACGAACACGAGGAGGGCGAGCGCTTCCTGGGGGAAGTTCCCGAGCGTCAGCTCGAAGCCGTACACGACCCCGAGCGCGACCAAGAACAGAATGCCCAGCCCGACCGCGCTCATGGCCTGCCCAAAGACCACCGGATCCATCCCCTTCGAGGCGGCCAACTGGACGCCGGGGAGCGCGACGGGCTGCGACTCGACCACCTTCGTTCCGGCGAGCTTGTCGTAGACGCTGCGGAGGTCACGGTCGCGCGTCAGGGTCGCGAGACCGAGGGCGACGAGGCCGCCTGCGAACATCATCGGACCGGACGTGACGACGCGTGCGAACATCGCGCCGGCGGAGAACGGCTTCACGAGAAAGCCTGCGAAAGCGAGGACGGCGGCGATCGCCGTCCATTGGCGGAGGACGACGGCGTGGAGGAAATCCACAGGGGAGTCGTCTTCACGCACGATGCGCAAGCCGACGAGCGCTTTGCCAATCGATCGACCGTGGTTGGCTGCGAGGTACGCTTGGTAGACGAACAATCCGACGAGCAGGCACAGCGACGCGGTGAAGGCACCGAAGCCCTTCATCGTGAAGCCACCTTGCCAGGGTTCCTTCAGCGCCACGTCTGGGTTCGTGAACAGGGCGAGCGGGTGAAAGCTTTCGAAGGTGCCGTTCGTCAGCGCCACGAAAAAGGCCGCGATGCCGTAGAGGCCGAAGTCCACGATGCCGGCACGGAGCCGCAGATCGGAGGCCGCAAGCTCGCCTTCCGCGACATCCGACACCTTGGGGGCGCCGGGTGCTCTTGCCCGCTCGCCATCCCCGAGCAGGGAGGCGTCGCTTGCTCCGAGGTGTGCGAAGAGCGCGTCGGCGGTCGCCACGAGCTCGTCGATGCGGTCGGTGTCGAGCGCGCCGTAGAGGGTGAGCGCGAAGGTGTCGTCCTTCACGCGGAGCCATCCTTCGGGCAAGCCGAGGAGTGCCGCGCGGACCTCTTGGTCGAGCCATTTCTTCGCGGCTTTTGGGTTCTCGCCTTCGGTGATGAAGGCCTCGTCGAAGTCGGCATCGATGGCAATGCCTTGGTTTTCGAGTGCTCGGCCGTCGACGATCGGCAGAGGGCGCACCACCAGCGCGGGGCCCTTCTTTTTCAGGCGACCGAGCACGGTGTGGTGTGCCGAGAGCGTTCCGCCATCCGCGGCGCGCACCGCCAGGTACGCGTGCTGTGGGACGAGCACCACGTCCGCGACCCGCGCTCCTCCGCCGGCCTCCTCGACGAGCTGCAGCAGCGTGTTCGGGAGGCTGCGCACGCGCCGGCTGAGTTTCTTTTTGCCGTCGTCGAAGAGCGGCCCGAGAACGTCGTCGATCCAGCGGCTCACGTAGCGCTTTCGTCTTGAGTCCTCGGTCGTCCCGCCGAGCACCACCGAGAGGTAGGTGGCGAGTACCATCAGGGGGCCGATGAACCACAACCAACGCATGAACGAACTCTCCTACGAAGCGCGGAGCCGATCGTCGAGCAGCGTGCCCGCTTGCGGCCTTGCGCGCTCGTGCGTAACAGAATCCTTCTCGCGGGACAAACCGCGGCGTGCACGATGACCCGCTCCGACCACCTCCGAACCTTGTTGGCCGCCCACCGACCCGAAGACGCGCGCGAGGCGAGCTTTCAGGCCCGCATGTTCGCGTTGCTTGAACACGAGGAAGCGGCTTTTTCACGAGAAAATTTCACACCTGGGCACGTCACGGCGAGCGCCTTCGTCGTCGCCCCCGACGAGCGCCGCGTGCTGCTCATCCTTCACGGAAAGCTCGGGCTTTGGCTCCAACCGGGGGGACACGTCGAGCCCGACGATGCGAACGTGCTCGAGGCGGCGCGTCGCGAGGTTCGTGAGGAGGTCGGTATGCCCGAGGTCGACGTGCTCGGCCCAGGGTTGCTGGACATCGACATCCACGAAATTCCAGGCTCACCCAAGGCGCCGAGCCACGAGCACTTTGACGTACGCTTCCTTTTCCGCGCGCCGTCCCTCGAGGCGTTGGCGGGAGACGATGCCAAAGCGGTTCGCTGGGTGTCGCTCGACGATGCCGCGTTTGCTGGAAGCGACGAGTCCGTGCTGCGCGCGCTGCGCCGGATCAGGCGGGGCCCATAAGCAGCCAGACGCCGACGCCAACGCCGAGCGCGACGAGCGCGAACACGACCCAGACGGCGATCCGAAGGCCGTCGCGGGTGGGTTGCGGTTTCGCCCGCGTGCTCGGTGCCGGCGGCAGAAACGGGGCGGCGACGGGTGGCCCAGCTGGCAGCGGCTCCGTGATTGCGGGGCCGGGAAGCTCGACGGGGCGTGGGCGCGATCCCGAGCCGCTGCTCCAGATCCCGGAGGGCTGAGGCTGGTCGGCTGCCGTGGAGACCAGGCGGTCGTTTTGCGAAATCTGCAGCGAGCGCGGGGTCGGCGCCGCGCTCACGTCGGCGCCGAGGTGGCGCATGGCACGAGCCGAGCGCGCCGCGGCGTCGTTGCGATGCACGCCGTCGCTGCGGATGACGCCCTCTTCGGGGTCCTCCATCACGACCGTGGCGCTCGAAACGGGTGCGCCGGCGAGCGCCGTGCGGAGGGGCGCGCTTGCAGGCTTCGCGCTCAGCGCGTTCGCTTCGGCGTGTTCGATCGCCTGCATGGGGCGGGTTTTCGTTGGCGGAGGGAGTGCGTAGCCCGGCTCGACGACGACGCGCTCGAGGTCGGCGAGCATCGCCGCCGCGGACGGGTAGCGCTCCTCGAGGTTCTTGCTCGTCGCCCGGACGAGCACCGCCCCGATCGGGCTCGCGAGCAGGCGCGGATCGAGGGTGAGGCGCTGGCTCGACATCAGCGAGAGGTAGACATCGACGACCGACGTCCCTTGGACCAAGCGTTCGCCCGTCAACGCCTCGGCGAGCACCAAGCCGAGCGCGTAGAGATCGGTCGATGGATGGACGTCCTCGCCGCGCACCTGTTCGGGTGCCATGTACTGGGGCGTGCCGACCGCTTGTCCCGACTCGGTCAGCTGTGTCGCGGGGCCTTCTGCGGAACCGAGAGCTTTGGCGACGCCGAAGTCGAGCACCTTCGTGAACGGCGCAGCGCCGAGGAGAAACACGTTCTGCGGCTTGATGTCTCGATGAATGATGCCGCGCGCGTGGGCGACCGCGAGGGCGTGCAAGATGTCGATCCCCAAGCGGAGCGTGCGCCCGAACTCGAGCGGCCCGCGTTGCTCCAGGTGGTCGCCGAGCGCCGTGCCCTCGAGCAACTCGAACGCGATGAACGCCGTCCCATGGGCGTCCTCGCCGAACTCGAGCAGCGCGACGACATTCGGATGCGACAGGCCCTGGACCGTCGTTGCTTCTCTACGGAAGCGCTTTCGATCGACCTCGGTCGTGCCGATCCCATTCAAGAGAACCTTGAGCGCCACCTCGCGCGAGGCTTGGAGGTCCGTCGCTCGATAGACGGCGCCCATGCCGCCGCGGCCGATGACGCCATCGATTCGGTAGCGAGCGTGAAACACGTCGCCGACCTTGAGTCGGAGCTTGAGCGCGCCCATGCCGCTGCCCCTAGTACATCTTCACGCGTGGAGCCTCGCCGGGCACCGCAAACGGGTTGGCGACGTCGCTCGTCGCATTCGCGGCCGGGGGCGTGGTTGCTGCGTTCGGTGGCGCGGCGGTGCTTCCGCTCGGACCTTTCGTGCTCGCCCCGCCGCCGGGGTTGGCGGCGCGCGGCGTCGACGGCGCACCCGGGAGGGGCGTTGCCGTGCTCTCCGCCGCCGTCGTGCCCGGCCCAACGCCGTTCGTCGTCGCGGCGAGCGCTCGCGTCCCGGAGCCCGCCGTGTTCACGCCAGGCGCTGCCGTTGGCGTCGTTGCTGCCGTGCGCGAGTTGGAGACCGCGAGGCCAAACCAGATGGCCGCCCCTGCCACGAGGACGCCCACGAGGATGCCGAGCACGATCGTGAGGCCACGTTGCGAACCCGCCGGGGCCGTAGGCACTCCATGGCTGCCGGGCATGGCCGAAGGAGCAGCACCTGGCGGAGGAACCGAAGCAACCGCCGCGTGCGGCTCCGACAGCCTCGGCTGCGGGTCTGCCGAGAGGCCCACCGAAGGATCGGACGCCGGTGGGGGATACGACGACGCGCCCGGGTAACCCGAGTCGCTCATCGGGACAATCTGCGGCCGCCCTAAGGCATCTCGCTGGATCCGCACCGTCGGCTCTTGGCGTCGCCGGTCTCGGGCCTTCGCCGCGATCTGCACCTTCGGCTCGGCCACCGCCCCTTGATGGGATTTTACGGGCTTCGCGACGACGTGTTCTTTGCGCGCCTCGGGGGGCCGAACGCTGCCATGCCCCGCCGCTGGCGGAGGTGGAGGAGGCGGCGGCGCGCGATGGGAGGGGTCGTCGGACATCGGGTTACGCGGTATCGCCGCGGTCAGAACTCCCATTCAAGCCGATTTTGCCCGCTCTCACCACTCCCAAAACGGCACGCTCCTCAGCGTCCGTCCTGCCGAGGGCTCTGGTGAATCAACACCGAACTCGGCGGCGCGAGCGTTGCCGGCGGGGTCGGCACGGTCCTGGCCCCCCCTGGGCTTGTCGTCTGCAGAGGATTCGCGTCCCCGCCCACGCTCGCCACCGGCGTCCGTCGCGGGGAGGTGATCGGTTGAGCCGAGGAACGGCTCGATGCGATCGGCGTGACGACGGGGGCCTCCGTCGGGCCCGTGTTCGTCACCACCGCGGCGCGTGGCGCAGGCTCGCCCTCGGCAGGTGCTTGACCGTGCGCCGTTGCCGCCCCGGCGCTCGGGTGCGGCGGGCTTTCCGGAAGTGGTGTCGCCGCGTGCGTCGGGCGCGCTTGTCGTGGCTCGATCACCGCCCGGTAGAGCACGAGGCCGCTCGCCACGCCGAGCGCGGCCCCGAGCAGCGCGACGTCGCGCAGCGACCGGGCTCGACCGAGTGGGCTCTCGCGCCCTGGGAGCGTGCGAACGCTGTCGAAACGCGAAGATTGCCCGATCGGCGGCGCGTCCAACGCGGACCCGCTCGCCTGCCCCGGCTGCGCGTCCGGGGCGCGTCCGAGGTGTGGGTCACCGAGCATTTGAGCACGCCGGGCGTCCATGCGTTGCCGCCAGACCGCGCCGAGCGCGTCGTGCAGCTCTCCCATGTTCGGGAACCGTCGTGCGGCGTCGTGTTGGCACGCGCGGTCGATGACCGCCCCGAGTTCCGAGGAGAGGTACGGCGCTCCGCTGCGGATCGGCGGTAGATCTTGCGCGAGCTTTCTCACCAGGAGGCTCGCCATGTCGAGCGAGCCGCCCTCGTCTACGTAAGGATTTCTTCCGAGCGCGAGCTCATAGAGGATCAACCCGAGGCCGTAGACGTCGGTGCGCTCGTCGATGGGCACACCGAGCGCATCGTCCAGCTGCTCGGGCGCCATGTAGAGGACCGTCCCGATTTTGGCGCCGCTCGTGCGGCTGCGGGTGTCGCCCCAGTCGCGAAACTTTGCGATGCCGAAGTCGATCACCTTCGCCATGTCGTCGCCGACGATGATGACGTTCTCCGGCTTGAGATCGCGGTGAACTACCTTGAGCTTGTGGGCCTCGTGGACACCCTGCGCGATCTGCCGTCCCCAGCGAATGAGCGTGTCCTCGGGGAGGGTGCCAGGGTGCGCCAGCACGACCTCTCGCAGCGTTCTGCCTTGAAGAAATTCGAGCGCGAGCCACAGCACCGAGCGGCCGTCGCGTTCGAGCATGCCCGTCTCGAAGAACCTCACGACGTGCGCGTGCTCGAGGTAGCTCAAGACTTGAATTTCGCCCATGAAGCGCTTCACCAGTTCGCGATTTTGCTGCGCGTTTGGTGACAGCACCTTGAGCGCCCGCGCTTCGCCTTGGGCATTTCGCGCGAGATGGACCTCGCCCATGCCGCCCTCTCCGAGCTGCCGCACGATCTCGTAGGGCCCGCAGCGCTCACCGGGACGAAACACGCTCGCCATGCGGACCTCCTCTCGCGCCGTGGGCGGCCCCGCCGCAGCTCTGTGTCGCGACGAGCGTCACGACGGTGAGGAGGAGACCGACGAGCCACGCGGCGCCGAACGCGAGCACGGTGGCGTAGCGCGACGGGCGCGGCGGCTCGTTCATGACGGGAGGGTTGCCCGCGCCGACCGGTCGCGTTGGCGCCTCGGACCGCAACGACGCGGGCGCGTCGGGTTCCCCAAACGGCGCAAGCGCGCGCGTCGTCGCCTGGTTCGTGTGGAACGGAATCGGAGCTCCTTCGGGGAGCGCGTCGATGCTCTCGGTCCGCGAAGCGTGCACGCTTTCCCCGACGACGGTCGGGGTCGCCGTCGGAGCGGCTCGAGCATCCCGCTCTCTCGCGGCGAGCAGCGCGCCCTTCATCGCGCGGGCCGAGTCGAAGCGGTCCTCAGGGCGCTTCGCGAGCGCGGCCATGAGGACGGCCTCGACCGCTTGCCCAACCACGGCCGGGCCGCACACGACCGATGGCGGCGTCGGATACTCGCGGAGGTGCGCTGCGAGCACGTGCGCCGCCGCCGCGTGGTGCGCGAAGGGTTCACGTCCGGTCAGCAGCCGGTAGAGCACGCACCCGACCGCGTAGAGGTCCGCGCGCGCATCGACCGTGCCGCCGCGCGCCTGCTCTGGCGCCATAAAATGCGGCGTGCCGAGCGTGACGCCTTCCGCCGTCGGGATCGCCAGGGGCTGCAGGTTGTGACGCTCGTGCCCCCCGAGCACCTTCACGAGGCCCAAGTCGAGGATGCGAACGGTACGCCCGCCGTCGAGCCTCGGGCAGACCAGGAGGTTGTTTGGATGGAGGTCGCGGTGAACGAGGCCGCTCTCGTGGATGAAGGCCAGCCCTTCGAGCACCTCGCTCGCGACGAGGATGGCGTCTTCGACGGTCATCCGTCCCGCAGCGCCAAGGACCTCTGTGAGCGGGGTGCCGCCGTCGTCGTCCATGACGAAAAAAAGTCGCCCGCTCGCGATGCCCGAGTCGGTGACCGCGACGAGGTTTGGATGGGCGAGACGCGCGAGCGCTTGGGCCTCCTGCCGCATGCGTCCCGCGAGTTCTGGCGCGGCGTCCAACGTCGCGGCCATGATCTTCACGATCACAGGCGAGCCCAGCTTCGTGTGTTCGGCACGGTAAACGAAGGCGCTCGCGCCGCGGGCAAGAGCACGCGTCAGGCGGTACGGCGTGCCGTCGAGCAGCTGCCCGACGCCGAAGGGCTCCAAGACGTCCGCGACACCGTTCATGACAGCCGTCAACTATGCGCCCCTTGCCTGCCGAGGTCCAGCTTGGAGCGACCCATCTTCGGGGTCAGAATTCGGCGCGGTCGGTGTGGGTCCCCATCACGCCACGCAGGACGTCGCAGATCTCCTGCTCGGTGCAGTAGACGCTCGCGGCGCGGATGATTGGCGGCATCAGGTTGTCGCTGCCGCCCGCGGCCTTCTTGACGGCGGCGAGGGCGTCCGCGACGTCGGCCGCGCTTCGGTGGCCCTTCACCTCGGCGAGCCTTGCGCACTGCAGCTTTTGCGCCGTCTCGTCCACGCGAAGGAGGGGGATGGCCGAGCCCGCGCCGGCCTGTTCGAAACGGTTCACGCCGACCATCAGGCGTTCGCCGTCGTCGAGTGCACGCTGGAACTTGTAGGCTGCGCTGGCGATTTCGCGCTGCGGGTAGCCCTTTTCCACCGCGACGACCATGCCGCCCATCTCGTCGATGCGGCGGATGTAGTCGAGGGCCTCGGCTTCGATCTGGTTGGTCAGCCACTCGACGTAGTAGCTCCCGCCGAGCGGATCGATCGTGTTGGCGGCGCCGCTCTCATGCGCCACGATTTGTTGGGTGCGGAGCGCGATCGTGACCGCCTCTTCGGTGGGCAGGGCGTACGTCTCGTCGAGCGAGTTGGTGTGGAGCGACTGCGTGCCGCCAAGCACGGCGGCCATCGCTTGCAGCGCGACGCGGGCGACGTTGTTGTAGGGCTGCTGCGCCGTGAGCGACACGCCTGCCGTCTGCGCGTGCGTGCGGAGCTTCAGGCTCTCGTCTTTCTTCGCTCCGAAGCGGTGCTTCATGAACCGGGCCCACATGCGGCGGGCCGCGCGGAACTTCGCAATCTCCTCGAAGAAGTCGTTGTGCACGTCGAAGAAGAAGGAGAGGCGCGGAGCAAAATCGTCGACGTCGAGTCCGCGTTCGATGCCGTGCTGCACGTAGGCGAGGCCGTCGGCCAGGGTGAAGGCGAGCTCTTGTGCGGCGGTCGAGCCCGCCTCGCGGATGTGATAGCCGCTGATGGACACGGTGTTCCAGCGCGGCACTTCCTTTGCGCAGAACTCCATGACGTCGCCGACGATCCTCATCGCTGGGCGAGGCGGCACGAGCCAGGCGTGCTGCGCGATGAATTCCTTGAGGCAATCGTTCTGCACCGTGCCGCCGATCGCGCCGCGTGAGATTCCGCGCTTGTCAGCGAGCGCGACGTAGAACGCGAGCAGCACGATCGCCGGTCCGTTGATCGTCATCGACGTCGTGACGCGATCGAGTGGAATGCCGTCGAACAGCACCTCCATGTCGCGCAGCGTATCGACGGCGACGCCGCACATGCCGACTTCGCCGAGCGACCTCGGCGAATCCGAGTCGTAGCCCATCAAGGTCGGGAAATCGAACGCGGTCGAGAGGCCCGTCTGCCCCTGCGCCACCAGGTACTTGAAGCGTTGGTTCGTCTGCTCGGGGGTACCGAAGCCCGCGAACATGCGCATCGTCCAGAGGCGCCCGCGGTACATCGTCGGTTGCACGCCTCGGGTGAACGGGTACTCGCCCGGCATGCCGAGGTCGCGGGCGTAGTCCGTGTTGGCCTCGGCGGGCGTGATCAGATCGGGAACGGGCATGCCGCTCCAGGTCGTCAGTTCGCTCGTACGCTCCGGCACTTTGGCGACCGAGCGCGCGAGCGTCGTGCTCCGCCAGCGTTGCACTTCGGCGCGGAGCTCGGCGAGCCCCTCGCGGTCGAGTCCGAGGCCTTCGCCCTCTCCTGCGTTCCCGATCGTGCCGGAGTCTTTGGTGCCGTAGCGCTCTTGGGTCATGGTTCGCTCGCGTTGCAGTGTAGGCGATGCCGCTCAGTTGCACCCGCTCGGTGTGAATGGCGGCGAGTCGATGGTTGCCGGAACGCCTCGAAGGGAGTCGTCGACGAGCAAGCGAATCCTAGGTTTTTCAGAGCAAATCGCGCTCGCTCGTTCCGCGGGGAGCTGGTTGTCTTTCGCCGCGAAACTCAACGTGACGATCACCGTGTCATCGACCGGTACCGTGACGGGCACGCTGGGTGAGGCGGTGAAGCCGAGCGTCGGCGCGAGGGTCGTGGCGCCCGCCTCATCGACGAGAGACGCCGCTGGGAGCGTCGTCGTGCTCGGACCCGATGCGCGCGACCCAAGGTGCAGCGACACGTCAACCGTTCCTTCGAGGCCGGTCGCGAGCGCGGAGGTCTGCACGGCGAGCGATGGCGTGGCCACCGAAGCCTCGACAAAAACGGCCGGGTCGGTGTCGATGCAGCCAACGAGAAGTGGCACGAGTCCCAACGCGCAACGCATGCCGTACGTCATCGCACAGCTGGCGGCGCGCCGCATCCGTGCCCGCCAGCCCGCCCGCGGTGCGCACCAGGCTGAAAACCTCCCGACCGACTGCTAACCTGAGACGCATGACGCGGGTCGGGTTCTTGTGGTTGCTGGGGAGCGTGACGGTGCTCTTCGGCATCGCGGTGCTCGCGATGGTGGTCGCACGCGTTCGCGCGCGCCGTGGTGGTCGCGTGGCTCCGCGGTCGCTCGCGCGAGCGGCACCTTCCTCGCACCCGGGTGG
>Ga0114972_10003525_pt1 | contig 11715 bp, 7 predicted proteins | sample M_140807_EF_Meta_FD_87354 | JGI IMG/M metagenome (GOLD analysis project Ga0114972, IMG submission 87354) | Freshwater microbial communities from Lake Montjoie, Canada to study carbon cycling - M_140807_EF_MetaG | ecosystem: Environmental > Aquatic > Freshwater > Lake | place: Lake Montjoie... | reverse complement strand
TCCTGTCCCCCATGGTGAAACACAAAGGGATTTTCCTGGTGATGGCGAGAGAGGGCGCGAATCCCATGGGGACTAAGGAACTCATTTTCATCCAGCATCCGGGCAAGGACGCGACGCAATTTCTCCTCGGTGAATACGGTCAACATGCGTCGATTGGATACACCCTCTTGGGTGGGAAAGTGCATGGTTTTGGTCAGTTCGGGATGGCGGCGGAAAAAGGCCATCTCACGCTTAAGGGCGTTGGGCATGTGGGCAATGTCTGCTTCTTCAAACAGGGCTACGGCAGCGAGCGGAAGCAGTCCGACCATTGAGCGCACCTTCAACCGCTTGGCCGTGCCATCGGGAAAACGCACAACATCGTAGAAGAATCCATCCTCTTCGTCCCACATTTCATCCTGCTGTTCGCCCAGTCGATCCATCGCGCCTGCAATCCACATCGAATGCTGAAAGAACTTGGTAACGAACTCTTCGTAGTGGGAATCGTGAACCGCGAGTTCAACGGCAATCCGTAGCATCTGCTGGCTGAAAAAGACCATCCAGGCTGTGCCGTCGGCCTGCTCAAGACCACCCCCCGTCGGGAGTGGCGAACTGCGGTCAAACACGCTGATGTTATCAAGACCTAAAAATCCCCCTTCAAAAACATTGTTGCCATAGCGATCCTTGCGGTTTACCCACCAGGTAAAGTTGACGAGAAGTTTGGAGAAAGCATACTTCAAAAAATTGATATCTCCATTTCCGGCATTGCGTGCCTTATCCATCAAATAGATTTGAATCGTGGCATAAGCGTGGACGGGTGGGTTGACATCACTAAAGTTCCACTCGTAGGCAGGCATTTGACCGTTGGGATGCAGGTAGTCGTTCCTCAGCATCAAATCCAACTGGGCCTTGGCAAAGTCTGAGTCCACGATCGACAACGGGATCATATGGAAGGCCAGATCCCAGGCTGCAAACCAGGGATACTCCCACTTATCCGGCATGGAGATGATGTCATCGCACTTAGCGTGAAACCAGTCACCGTTCCGAATTCGTTGACGCTGCTCCGATCTTGAATAGGGGGTGATGTTATGTTCGTCCAGCCACTTGGCAACATCGTAGTAGAAATACTGCTTTGACCACAGCATCCCAGCCAGCGCCTGCCGCATCAGGTTGACTTGTTCCGGGGATTCGGCTTTGATTTTCGCTGGTGTAACGAAGTCGTAGAAGTCATCGGCTTCCTTTAACCGAGTTTGAACAATGGCATCGAATCCGGCAAACGGCGGGCCCATCTGGCCTGGTGCGGTGCGGGACAGGCGCAGCTGGACAACTTCTGTCGCTCCGGCAGCCACGATCAATTGATAATGAGTAGACGCTTTTGTGCCAATCTGAGCTGAATTAACGGCATCCAGCTGGCCATGAACCACGTAGTTATTGATGCCGTCTTTCACATAGGGACTGGCATTAGCTTCAGCAAACAGGCGAGCATTGTTCGTTTCATTCTCCGTAAATAAAAGTGGAACGTTATCGTTGCAGTATAGATAGTAGTCTGCTAGTAAACTCTGAAAAAGAGGCGGTGTGATGGGCATGAATGATGCTTTGTCCTTGATTCTCAACCCTTTGCAGAATAGGCTTAGAATAGCCATCGGACCAAGACCAGGTGTTGCGGAACCAGACGGTGGGTAAGACGTGCAGAGACGCTGCTTCCGGGCCGCGATTGGCAACGCTAATTTTAATCAGAATATCTTCAGGGCCATCGGCTTTGGCGTATTCGATAAAGACATCGAAATAGCGGTCTTCGTCGAATATGCCAGTATCGAGCAGTTCATATTCCAATTCATCCCGACTGCGTTGTCCATTGACTTTGATTAGATCTTCGTATGGATAAGCCGCCTGCGGATACTTGTACAGATATTTCATGTACGAGTGCGTAGGCGTGCTATCAAGGTAGAAGTAGTATTCCTTAACATCTTCGCCGTGATTGCCTTCGCTGTTGTTGAGGCCAAACGCCCGTTCCTTCAGGATCGGATCGTTGCCATTCCACAGCCCTAGTGCAAAACATAGAACTTGATGGTCGTCAGAAATGCCGCCCAAGCCGTCTTCTCCCCAGCGATAGGCCCGCGATCGGGCCTGGTCGTGGGTGAAATAATTCCAGGCATCGCCATTATCGCTGTAATCTTCGCGAACAGTCCCCCATTGACGTTCACTCAAGTAAGGGCCCCATTTTTTCCAGGGAGTTCTTCCGTCACGGGCTTCTTGCAGTCTTAACTGTTCGATCTTCATCGAGGCTTTAGTTGATGAAAACAACTATTTAATAGTCTTTGCTTTGACGTTGGTTTTGTCAAGCCCATGCCACGTCAAGCAACCAGGGTGAGCCGCTTCGGGGCAGAAGGCTTTTATCTGAAGAAGGGCAAGCCGGTGTGGCTCTAGACCAAGGCCGATCGGAAGCCGCTCTGCGCTAAAACCGGAAAAACACCCGCAGTTGCGTCTGCCAGGAGCCCTGCGTATCCACCGAGGCCTCAATGTTGAATTGTTCGGAGGCCTTGTAGTTCACCGTCACCTGGGGGGGGATGTCGGAGCGGTTGGGGGCGGCCAGCACCGAGGCATTGATGCGATCGGTGAGGTCGTAGCCGATCTCTGAGCTGAGCACCAGCTGCGGGGGGACCCGGCCGGAGCGGCGCTCCTGGCTCGAATCGATCGCGGGCGTCACGTAGGTGGGATAAAGGGCCAGGCTCACCCGCTGGCCGAAGGCATCGGAGAGGCTCGAGAGCAGGGGTGAGAGCAACGACTGGCCCAGCACGGTGGCCAGGGCGGTTCCGGCACCGCCGCCGCTCAGCCCCGCCAGGGAATTGCCGCCGATCAGGGCCACCAGCCGGTCCTGGGGCAGGGGGGGACTGCTGCGCAGCTTGAGGTTTTGGGCGAGGCGATCGGCCGGCCCGCTCACACTCACCGTGACCAGGATCAGGTTGATCTGGTTGAGCGAGGAGAAGCCACCCTGGGCCTGCTGTTGGGTGAGGGCCAGGGAACTGGAGGCGGCATCGGAGAGCCCGGAGGGGGCGATCACATTGAGGCTGTCGGCGATGCGGGTGCGAAGGGCGATGTCGAGATACGGCACCAACCCCAGCGAGGGCGTGAAGATCGCCACGTTCGGCGCATCCGGATCGAGGCTGAAGCTGGTGGTGAACAGGTTGAGCCGACCGCTCAGGAGCTTCACCACTCCGGAGGCGCGCAGGCTGGGATCGAGGCGGCCGCTGATCCGCAGGCTGCCGCCGGTCTGGAAGTTGGCCACGTTGGGCACCACCACCCGCAGATCAGGGCCCAGAGCGATGCGCACGCCATCGAAGCTGAGCCAGGGCACCCGCGGGATCGCCTCCTCCAGGGAGGCGGCGGTGGACGATTCCACGTCCGGTCCGAGCAGCACAAGCGGTTGGCGGAAATCCCACTTCGCCTCCATCAACTGGGGCACGCTCGTGGGCTGAGCCGGTTGATGGGAGGCCGGCTCCGCCTTGGCCACTGCGGCCGGCAGAACATTGATGCTGCCGTGACCAATGGCCACATCCCCCCCCAGCCGCGGTGCCAGCACACTGCCGGCCAGGGTGAGACGGCCCTCGGCCTGGGCGCTGATGCGCGACACCGCGAAGGGGATCGCCTTCAGATCGATCGCCAGGCCGGTGTCGGTCTCCAAGGGGCGCACCAGACCCAGCTTCCCCTGGCCTCTGATGCGACCGACGCGGCCGACCCGGGCCACCAGCTCCTGCAGCACCAGCTGCTGCGAATCGAACAGCACGGTGGCCTGCACCCCCTGCAGGGTCTGGCCGATGAAGCGGCACTCGCCATTGCGGAGGCGCAGGAAACCATTGGCCACTGGGTCGGCCAGGCTGCCGCGCACCAGCAACTGCAGATCGGCGCTGCCGCGCTTCCAGGCGAGGGTCTCGGGGCCGCCCCCCAGACGGGTGAGAAACAGCAGACCGTCATCCCGGCTGGCCATGCGCACCTCCAGCCCGGGGCTGGCCGGATCGAGGGGCACGGTGCCGGCCAGGTCGACGCTGTTGAACGCGCCGGCGGCCCGCAGCGAGAGATCGAGGTTGAGGGCCTGCCCCTTCAGCTCGACCCGGCCCCGCTCCAGGGCGAGATCCTGGGGACCGACGCCGGCCCCCTGCAGGGCGAGGTCCACCAACAGGCTGGGCTCTCCCTTGCCGAGCCCGTAGCGCCCTTTGGCGGAGAGGGTGCCGCGCAGGGTCTCCGGCACGGGGGTGAGCAGAGCCAGCAAGGCCAGGGGCAGGCCCTCCAGATCAAACGTGCCCTCGCCGGCCCGGAGCGGCCCTTCCAAGCGGAAGCGGAAGGGCTCCCGAGCGAGGCTGCGGTCGCGGTCGTTGGCATCAAGCCAGAGGTTGCCGCGCCCCTCCAGTTCGGCCCTGGCGCGGCGCAGCTCGGGGCCGCTCACCCCCAGATCCGCATCGAGGGCGAGCTGAAGGCGCTCGAGCTTTGCGGCCCGGGGGGCCTGGGCGAGGCTCCGGTCCCGTTCCGCCGCCAGCCGCCGGGCCTCCATGAGCAGCACCAGCTGCTCCTCGATGCTGCGGCCGAGGGTGTCGATCGCCAGGCTGCCGAGATCGGCGGCACGGCCCGGCGACGGAAGGGGGCGACCGCGCCAGAGGTCGTAGGCGGCCAGCAGCTCCCGCACAAAGGGGCCATTGATGCCCCGGGCCTGGAAGCGGGCCTGGAAGGCCCCATCCCAGCGCCCCTCAAGCTGGGCGGCGATCGAACCACCCACCAGGGCGTCGAGCTGGCCGCGCAAGCGGTAGCGCCGATCGGCATAGGCCAGGTTGGCGCGGAGACTGCGGCCCGCCACCCGCAGGAAGCCCGGATGGTCCACGGCCAGATCGCCGTGGAGGCTAAGCGGACGCAGCGCCAGATCACCCCGGCCGCTGAGGGAACCCTGCAGGCTGCGCAGGTTGGAGCGGCCCAAGGCCACACCGAGGCCCTCGAGGGGGAAGGCCCTGGCCTGCCAGCGGAAGCGTCCTGCCGACCCGTGGCCGGCATCAGGGCCGGCGGGGTTGATGGCGGTGAACGCCAGGTTGCCGCCGCCCCGATGCAGATCCATCGCCAGGGGCTGCCAACGACGATCGAAGCGGGCCTCGATCCGGCCGGCCGGTGCCGGGTCCTGGGCCATCAGCCGCAGCTGACCGCCCTTCGGCGAGCCCACCAGAGTGCCGCTCCAGGTTTCGTGGAGTCGCAGGGGGCCGCCGCCCGGGTTGCGGAGCCGCAGGCGCAGATCCGGGAGCAGTCGCGGCAGGGTCCCCTGCAGGGTGCCATCGGCATCGAGCCGACCCTTGAGGGTGGCGCCCACCCAGGGGTTGAGGCGGGAGAGGGGGAAATCGCGCAGCTGCAGACGACTGTGCAGCTCGCCCCAGACCAGCCCCCGGCCCCGCACCACGGCCAGCGGCAGGCTGGCGGTGGCCAGCAGATGGTCGCTGCGCAGTTCGGTGAGCTGCAGCAGGCCGCCGCTCCACTCCAGAGCCACCGCACCGCTGCCGATCACGGGAAGGTCGTTCTGCATGGTGCTCGCCACCAGGCGCGGAGACCCCAGCGGGCCATCGGCCCTGAACCGCCCCTGCAGGGGGCGATTGCGCAGCCAGGTGGGCAGGCGCTGGGCCTGGGGAAAGTCGGAGGGCTCCAGCCACCAGCCGCCCTGGAGGGCCAGCTGGCGGCTGAGCCGCCCCTCCGCCAGCAGCCGCGACTGGCCCAGGGAGCCCTCCAGTCGTTCCACGGCCACGCCACCGCGGATCCAGTGGCCCCGTAGGCGGCTGCGCAGGGGGAGAGCGGCCAGGCGGGTGGTGGCGGGGGGGCGGGCCGTGAGGTCGAGGGCGAGCCGGCCATCTGTGGCCGTCCGGCCGGCGATGCGGCCGGCCCAGGCGCCGTAGCGCCAGGGACCCTCGGCCAGGTTGAGGGTCTGGTCGCGGCAGCTCCAGGCGAGGCTCTCACTGGTGAGAGGGCGCTCCAGGGCTGGGGGCTGCCAACTCACCTGCCGCACGGTGAGGGCACCCTGGCAACGGGGCCGAGCGCGATCGAGGCGGAAGCTCACCTGCCCTTGCGCCTGACCCTTCAGGATTCCCTTGAGGGGAATCAGGGGCTCGAACGGCGCGGCGGCGAAACGGCGGGTGGCCAGGTCGACCCGCCAGAGGTTGCGCTGCCAGTTGCCATTCCCCACCACCAGGGCTTCCCCCGTCTCAGCCGGAGCCGTGACCCCGGCCCGGAACGCCACCCTGCGCTCGTGGATCCGCAGCTGGGCTCCCCCCTTGACGCGGAACGCCAGGGGCTTGCCCTGGGGGGTGACATCCCAGATCCGCAGCTGGCCGGGTCGAGGCACCCGGATGCGCAGTTCCAGACGGGGCGGTTCGCCGCCGGGTTTGAGCCGGCCCAGCACCCAGAGCCGGCCCTGGGCATTGCGGCGCAGATCCACCACCGGATCCAGCACATCGAGATCGAGCACCAGGCCCCGCTGCCGCCAGCTGGCCAGGGGGTCGAGACGGACCAGGGCCTCCGGCGTGCTGATCGTGGAGCCATCCTCGGAGCCGGCCCGGAAGCGGGTGGGGCCAACCTTCAGGCCCTGGGGGCTGATGCCGCGGTACTCGCCCAACTCCAGGGGATGGCCCATGACATGGCCCACGAGCTTCTCGAGGCGGGGCCGGCCCTGCTCGTAGGCACGCCGGATCAGAGGATCGAGGCCGAAGCGCAGGGTCAGGCCAGCGCCCACCACCAGGCCTCCGGCCAGCAGGGCCAAAGGAAGAAGACAGCCCGCGCCACAGCCGGGCCTGCCGCCGCGGAGGGCGGAGCTCAAGGACACGGGGGTTGGGGAGCCGGAGCGGCCGGTTCCGATCGGTGCACCGCCCGGCGCCTCAGAAGGGTCGTGAGGGGGGGTGCCTGTGCTGCGTTCTGGCCGTTCGGGCATCCCCCTGGGACCGTCACCGTCCGGTTGGGCCGCAATATAAGGGGCGTTTCTCGCTTCGCCCATGGCCGCCGATCCGATCCTGTTCCAGGCCGGCCAGTGGCTCGGCGCCGCGGGCGGAGCGCTGCTGGTGGTGACCGTGGTGGCCTTTCTGGCCAGCTGGGGGGTTCGCTTCCGCCTGGTGGGGGTCACCAGCTTCACCCTGCTGCTGGCGATCTCCTGCCTCGCCTTCTCGGTGAGTTACGTGCCGAGGGTGTCGATCCCTGGAGCCCGCTCCGTTCCGGTGGTCTTCGACAACGGCACCGATCTGGTGATTGCCGCCGCTCCCGCCGACCTTGCGCCGGAAGCGATCCGCCCGACGGTGGAGGAAGTGGCACGCAATGTGCACGGCAGCGGCCGAACCAGCGACGACAGGGTGGTCCACGTGCGGCTGCGCCGGGTGGAACCGGCTGAGCCAGGCGCCAGCCGCCCGGTGGTGCTGGGCGAGGCCCGCCTGGAGCTGGCCACCGGCACCGTGACGATCGACCCGTGACCTCCCCTCCCTTCACCCCCGCTGGGGCCTACCGGCAGGAGGTGGAGCTGCTGCGCCAGGCGGCGATCACCAGCTGGGAAGCCGTGGCAGCCCTGGAGGATCCGCAGCTGCGGCGCATCGCGAGTCCTTCCCCGGGGAGTGAGGCGAGGTTGATCCGCCTGCGGGGCCAGGCCCGCTTGGTGGTGGGGGTAGGACTGGCCCCTGCCGAGGCAGCCCTGCTGCTCCACGCCGGGGTGGCCGATCCCGCCGGTCTGGCGATGGCGAAGCCGGAAGATCTGGAGCGGCAGGTCGGCCGCCTGCAACGCCGCCTCACCGGCACCGCCGTTCCGCCTCCCAGCCTCACCACCCTGCGGGGCTGGATCCTGCGCGCCCGGGCCGGCGCCGGTCGCTCAGGGAACTGACCCCAACCGAACCGCCCGGGAACACCGCTCTGCCTGAAATGGACGGATGGCAGGCCTTTGGCCATCCCATTCCCCGCCTGCCCTGGCCCTTCGATGGTCATCACGCTGTTTCAGCCCACCACCAGCCCCCGCTCTACGCCCCAGGCGCAGGTCCTCTCCAGACCGCGGAGCCTGCTGGTGGAGAGGCCACCGGTGATCGCCGCGCTCAGGCTTTGGCCCGCCCGGGTCTGCAGTGGCCTCCTGGCCCTGGGCCTCGGGCTCGCCCCTCTGCTGGCCGCCCCGCCTCCGGTGAGCGCCGGGATGCTGGATGTGGTGAAGCAGAACCCGGCCCTGGCCCGCAGCCTCTGCGACCAGTTCAAGCAGCTCAACGCCAGTGGACAATCGGCCACTTCGAAGGAATCGATCGCCCGGGTGGCCGCCAGCCAGGGCCTCAGCACCCTCGATGCCGAGGTGCTCACCACCTACGTGATCGGCCTGCACTGCCCCGACGTGCGCTGAGTGGAGGCCGTCCAGGACCTGTGGATGCCCTGCCGGGACGGCATCCGGCTCGCTACCCGGCTCTGGAGGCCCGATCCCGAAGGGCCCCACGGCCCGGGTCCCTGGCCGGTGCTGCTGATGCGCCAGCCCTACGGCCGGGCGATCGGCTCCACCGTGACCTACGCCCACCCGAGCTGGTACGCGGCCCAAGGCTTCCTGGTGGCCGTGCAGGACGTGCGCGGCCGGGGCGACTCCGAGGGTGAGTTCCGGGGATTCGCGGGCGAAGCCGCCGATGGCGCCTCGGCGGTCTGCTGGGCCCGCCGCCTGGAGGGCGCCAACGGCCGTGTCGGCACCTACGGCTTCTCGTACCAGGGCCTTACCCAGCTGCTCAATGACGGCACAGGCGGAACCGGCGAGGAAGGGCCCAAGGCTGATGGGCGCTGCCCCGATCCCTTCCCCGATTGCCTGGTGCCGGCCATGGCGGGGCTGGATGAGCGCCTTCACTGGGCCAGCGAGGGCGGCGCTCACTGGTGGGGGCCTGGGTTGGGCTGGGCGCTCCAGCTGGCTGCCGAAGGGTGCCGCCGGCGCGACGACGCCAGCGGCTGGCGGGAGATCCGCCGCAGCCTGGAGAGCGGGAGTTTCCTGGAGGAGGGGCCGGCCCTTCTGGAGAGGCTGGATCCGGCCGGCATGGGCCTGGGCTGGTTGCGCCGCGATGCTGCCGATCCGCAGGGATGGTTGGGCCATCGGCCGGATCCGGAGCTGTTGCGGCGGCCCATGCTGCTGATCGGCGGCTGGCATGACCCCCACCTGCGAGGTGTGCTGGATCTCTGGCAGCGGGCCCGAGCGGCCGGCGGCGATCCAGGCCTGGTGATCGGTGGCTGGACCCATCTCCACTGGCGAGGGGGCATCGACGCCCTGCAGCTCGCCTTCTTCCGGCGCCAACTCAGCGGGGGAAGGGCAGCGGATCGGAGCGGTGCGATGGCAGCGGATCCCAACGACCCTGTTGTCCCGCCGGCGCCGCAAGGGCTGCGGGGCGATCCATCAACCGCACCCGAAGCGGAGCCGGAGCTGCCGGTCGGCCTCGCCACCGCCCTGAAGGGCGGCATTGCCGTGCAGAGCGAGGGAGTGGAGGGCTGGTGGAATCCCGGCCCCGACTCTGCTGCGGTCGAGGCCGGCACGGATCAGCCGCTGGCCTGGACCCTGGCCAGTGACGGCCGGGCGGCGATCGATGCGTCGGAGGGACGACTGCTGGCCTGTCAGCCCCCCCCGGCCAGCCGTTCGCAACCATCAGCGAAGCGGCGGCACGGCGCCTCACTGCACCTGGTGCACGATCCCTGGCGGCCCGTGCCCGCCCGTGGCGGCCACCTGGGGGTCCCCGCGGGTGTGGTGGAGCGCGGCGACCTCGACCACCGCGCCGATGTGGCCTGCTTCAGCACCGCACCGCAGCAGGAGGCTCTGGGTTTGCTGGGTCGGCCCTGCCTGGAGCTCACGGTGCAGGCCGATCAACCGGGCTTCGATCTCTGCCTGGCCCTCTCCCTGCTGCCGGCGGGCAGCACTTCGGTGCGGCAGCTGAGCACCGGGTTCCTCCGCGTGCTGGGGCCCCAGGCCCTGGAGGCCTGCCGACACCAGGTGAGCCTTCAGCCCCTGGCGGTGAAGCTGGCAGCCGGCGACCGGCTGCGGCTCTCGATCGCGGCAGCGGCCTGGCCGGCCATCGCCGTGAATCCCGGTGATGGCTCGCTGCCCTGGGGGCCTTCGGGGCCGTACCACCGCGTGATCAGCCTGAAGCTCGTGCTGGATGGCAGCCTGCTGCGGCTGGAGTCGCTGCTGGAACCGGGACTGGCCAGCGGATCGCCTGGGGCAAACTGAGCGCACCCCACCCGCCGTCGCGATGCCGCGTTCCTTCCTGCGCCCCAACCCGATTGCCCTGGCCGCAGCCGCCGTCCTTGCCCTCGGTGGCGTGGGGCTGGCGAACGCCCCCGCCCGGGCCCAGGCTGGCGCAGCCACCGTGGCCCCTTCCGCCCAGCCAAGCAGCGCCGTGGTGGAAGAGCGCACCCGCGCCGCGGCGGAACGCATCCTGGTGGCCCTGCGCAACGGCGACGCCGACACCCGCTACCGCCAGTTCGCGCCCCGCCTGCAGCGCATGACCAGCCCGACCATGATCCGCCAGCGGTTGGCCGCGATGCCGAAGCTGCTGCGCTGGACCCTCGGACCGGTCGTGCCGGGTCAGGATTCCAGCACGATCTCCGCCCGGCTGGTCACCAGCGCCGGTCCCCGCGACCTGCTGATGGTGATCGACGCCAACGGCCTGCTGGAGGGCTATCACTTTGATGCCGCCGACCAGCCGGCCGAAACCGTGGCGCGGCAATTCGTGGAGCTGATCAGCCAGGGGCGTTACATCAGCGCCAATAGCCTGCTGTCACCAGAGCTGCAAAGCGAGATCCCGCCTGCTGTCATGCAGATCAAATGGCAGCGGCTGCAGCGCCTCACCGGCGATTTTGTGGCGATTAAACAGGTGTTCCGCTCCGAGAACAGTGGCGATCAGAAGCTTGTGCTGGTGAAGACCGAATTCCGCCGCATCACCGACACCCTGTTTGTGATCCTGGATCAGCGCAACCGGATCATCGGCGTCGATTTCCCCACCGAACCGAACCCTCCAGCCCCCAGCCGCTGAGTGAAGGCCAAAGCGGCGTAAGCTCCGCCCGCAACGCCCTCTGAGCCCCATGGTTCTGCCCAGCCTCGATTGGATGGTCGACGACGCCACCAGGCTGGCTGAATGTCGCCACGACCATCCCTTCGCCGTGCTGGGCTCCCACCCCCTTCCCGAGGGCGGCTGGGTGGTGCGGGTGTGGATGCCGGAGGCCGAGCGGGTGGAGCTGCTGCTGGAGGGCCAGGCGCCCCGGCCGATGGGCACCCCCCACCACCCGTGGATCTTTGAGGCGGATCTCGATCACGATCCGGGCAACGGCTACCGGGTGCGGGTGCTGCGCGGCGGCATCGAGCATGAAGCCCACGATCCCTGGGCCTTCCGCCACGAATGGATGGGCGAGCTGGATCGCCATCTCTTCGCCGAAGGCAATCACCACCACATCTGGCAGCGGATGGGTGCCCACCCTGTCAGCCACAACGGAGTGGCCGGGGTGCAGTTCTGCCTCTGGGCTCCTAATGCCCGCAGCGTGGCGGTGCTCGGTGATTTCAACGGCTGGGATGGTCGCCACCATCCCATGCAACAACGGCTGGGCGGCGGCTGGGAGCTGTTCATTCCTGGGCTGAGCCAGGGCGCCATCTACAAATACGAAGTGCGGGCCCAGAACGGGCACTGCTACCAGAAGTCCGACCCCTACGGTTTCCGGCACCAGGTGCGCCCCGATAACGCCTCGGTGGTGGCC
>Ga0114972_10003524_pt1 | contig 11715 bp, 12 predicted proteins | sample M_140807_EF_Meta_FD_87354 | JGI IMG/M metagenome (GOLD analysis project Ga0114972, IMG submission 87354) | Freshwater microbial communities from Lake Montjoie, Canada to study carbon cycling - M_140807_EF_MetaG | ecosystem: Environmental > Aquatic > Freshwater > Lake | place: Lake Montjoie... | reverse complement strand
TCCAGGCCTTCGATGAAAATAGCGGGACTCTTCCCCACAGCGGCCCGGATCAGCGAAGTCTTGCCGATCCGCCGGCGCCCGTAAATCAAGGCAATGCGGGGCTCCGGGGCTTTCACCGCTGCCTCCAGCTGACGCTTTTCCTGGACTCTTCCAACAAACATGACTTTCTTCCTATAATGGGTTTCTAGGACATTATAGGAAGAATTTCGTTTCGCAATCAGATTGCAGACTGCTGCGGAAAATCCGGGTGGACGCAGGCCCGGATTTCCCTTCCGGACTGTTTTGACAGAAAGTTTAAATCAAAATAGCCGTCCCCTGCGTCATCGTGTTGAAGTAATCATCCATTCTCCCAACACTTTCCGTCTGATGCCCCCGACCCGTGAAACCCTGATCCGTCTGCACAACAGCAGTGCGGCGGGCGTGTTCCGGTTTTTGCGCTCAATGGGGCTGGATGAGGCAGCGGCACAGGATGTGTTGCAGGAGGTTTTTGTGAAACTGGCACGGGATGTCTCCGGCAGTCTGGTGGAGGCGGTGTCGGGGCAGGCCTGGCTGTTCCGGGTCGCACGGAATGCCGCCCTGGATTGGCTGCGCCGGAGCCGGGTGCGGGACCGGGCCGCGCAGCAGATGGTGGACCTGACAGATGCTTTTGTGCTGCCGGAAGATCCTGACGCGGCAGCCATGCAGCGGGAAATCGCCGCCGGTTTGGCGGATTTGCCGGAAGAACAACGTTCCGCCGTGCAATTGCACCTTTGGGAGGGCCTGACCTTCCGGGAGATTGGCGAAATCCAACAAGTCTCCACCCCCACCGCCACCAGCCGATACCGCTATGGCCTCCAGTCCCTCCGCGCTGCCCTCCAACCCCTCTACTCTGAACTCTCCCATGAATCCCCCCGCTGATCCTGATCTGGAAAACCGCCTCCGCGCCCTCACCTGGCGTCCCGTGCCGGAACCGGCCCTGCAAGCCTCCCTGGACGCTGCCCTGGCTGAACTGTCCTCCGATGCCACCACCAGCAGCAAGGCCCGTCCCGGCCTTGTCCCCCAGGCTCCGGTGCCTCTCTCTCCCTCATCCCAAACCACCGTCCCCATCCGGCAACGTCTCATCCAATTCGTGCCCCGCCCCGTGCGCTGGATCTTGGCCGCCTGCTGGATGTTATCGCTGGGCTTCCGGCTGGCCACCCCGCCGTCCGCTCCCGTCCAGGGCAGCCTTTCCCCAGCCGCCATCGCCGCCCTGCCGCCGATGGATGGCTCCCGCCTCTTCCTTTCCATGCAGCAAACCCGCCTCCAAATCGATGACCTCCAACGCGAACTACAACGCCGCTAATCCTCCCCGCAGCCGCTACTTCACGGTGCGCTTCGCCCGGGCCATCGGACGTTATGTTTTCAGCCGTCGCATCATCTGGACGATGGCTATTACAGCTTCATTACTGGTGTTGTTCTACCAATACGAAAACTGGAATGGGACCCGCGAAATCGCAACGGCGCGGGAGCATCTGGTGGCACGGATTGGCACCGCAGATCCCATGGCGCTGCTGCCCGTAGAGGTGCCCGAGGCAGAAAATTTCTTTGCGATCCCGGTGATCAAAAGCTGGCGGGTGCCCAATTCCAAGGCTGCTGGTGGATTCGAGACGGTGGTTCCTGACGGATTACCGGCCAGTAAGGAATTGATTGCGCAACTGGCAGAAGGCTTGGACCGCCCGTCTTCCCAACTGATTCCCTGCCGCCGGCGTTCTATCGCCGATGCCGGAGGAGATGTTTTGCGGGCGAAACCCCAATCCGTCCGGGGCATTTTGCCCTTCTATCAGGAATTGGCCCGGCATTTGAAGGCAGCCGCGACTGAAGGAGACGCCGCTACCACCCGGAATCTCGCCGGTATTTTACTGAAACTGGTGGAGGCCTTCGCAACGGAGCCTGTAATGCTAGGCCCCTTGGTGGCAATCCCAATGCAAGGGATGGCTCTGCCGGCTTTGAATGCCGGACTGAATTGCACAGCCCTGACGGAATCGGATTTTGCCACCATTCAAAGTTGGCTTTTGAGGGTGGACGATTTGAAACAGTTGGAAAAAGTGTTCCAGAACGATGTTCTCCGCAGCAATCAAGGTTTTATGGAAGTGAAGCAAGCCGCTTTGAATCATGATTTGGACCGGTGTTTAGGAAAACCTAGCCTTGGAAATGTGGACATTTTGTTCGAACTAATCCGATATGGTCCCCTCGGTTGGTTGGACACAAACGGAGCATTTGCCATCGAACAGTTTTTAACCCTTTGTGGCGATGGAGGCCCGGAGAATTGGAGATCGGCAGAAGCAGCAGCTCTGCAAATCAGAGACAAAAGGAAGAAAGCCTCGAAAATTGGTATTGCTGGCAGCTTTCGAATTATGAATCCGCGCCGCGCGGTCGCTTGCATGGGTTTGACTCCTGATTTTTCCTCCACATGGAGTATGAGCGCCGAAAACCTTGCGAAACGCCGCTGTGCCATCCTGACCTGCGCCCTGCATCGCCACCGGCTTTTGCACGGGAGCTTTCCGGCCAGCTTGACGGATCTGGATGCCAGCCTGCTCCCCGGCCCGCAGCCGGACCCAGCGCGGGCGGATGCTCCGATGAATTACCGCCTGACCGGCAAGGGGTTCCTGTTGTGGTCGGTAGGCATGGACCGGGTGGACGATGGTGGGGATGCGGAGAAGGATTGGGTCTGGCAGCACGATGCCTGAGGCCCAGGCTCCTGCCTTGAAGCCCCGGAGGCAAGGGACCACCTGTATTATCGCGTCGCCGTTGAAAATGATAGTCCCGGGTCAATCGCAGGCTTACTGGGCGGTTTTGGTCTTGATGTCGTCCATGACTTTGTAGGGCCCCACATATTTAGTGCCCTCGTAGCTGTCTGAAACCACATTGCCTTCCGCATCCACCAAAACCAGACAGGGAATCCCGTTTCCACTGAATTCCTGAACCTTTTTCAACCGCTCGAGGTGACGGAAGGATATGGCCGGCCAGGGCATTTTGTCCTTGGTCATGTATTCCTCCATGGCATTTTCATCGTTATCCCGGCTGACAAAGATGACTTCGAATTCCTTTTTCTTACCTTCGCTGGTATTGTAGAACTCCACCAGCTTGGGGGTGAATGCCTGGCAGGGACCGCACCAGGAAGCGGAGAAATAAAAGGCGTAAAATTTGGGCTCGGCGGCCATCTCATACTTACCAACTTTTTTGCCATTCACGGCCACCAGCTTGCCTTTCAGCATATCGCCAAAGATGGATTTTGTGGCGGCGGCTTCCGGTTTTGCAGCCGGAGCTGGTGCCGCCGCCGTGGCTGCTTTGGCCTGATCTTTGACAAAGGTCAGGTCCGCTGGGCTCAGCTGGTCCAGCGCGACATCGTAGGTTTTCCCCCCGTTCATTTTAAGGACTACCACTTTACTGCCCTCCACCCCCTTCACCTCCACGAAGTCTGCCTGGATCTTCTTTCCAGAAGCATTGGTCCATTCACGGGCGATTCCGGGCAGGGCGGTGAAACCGATGATCAAGGCGAGCAGTGGAGTTTTCATGGTGACCAAACTTTAACATGGAAAATACCCTGCTCAACACATTATTATTTTCTTTCACAGGAGGTTGAATGTTTATCCATGACGGACGGACCATTTGATCACTGGGCCATTTCGCCTGCTCCACCAGCCAGGGAACTGGGAAGCTAGACCCCGGCGGGGATGAGTTCACCGATTTCGGCTGCTTCGGTGTGGGTGATGGATTCGAGGGGGGCGAAGCGCCGGGCGGCGAAGCCCAGCTCGGAGGGGCAGCCTTTGAGGGTGGATGGGTCGAGCGGGTTGGTGAGTTCCACGAGGAGGACTTTCATGTCCACGCTGTCCCAGCCTTTTTGGGCGCTGACCCACTGATTGCGTCCCATCTCGCACTCCCGGATGGTGTAGGTGGTGCCTTTGACGGGCAGGGCGGTGAAGAGATAGGCGATTTCAGGGTGAAACCGGTCGTCTACACAAACTACTTTTTCTCCAGCGTCGAACATGGTGGTGGGGGAGTTATTGGTTGTTGGTTATTAGTTATGGGGTCGGCGGCCGGGGGCTGGAGTCCGGTCCGGGGAGGTTCCGGAGTATTGGTCCTAATAACCAATAACAGATAACCAGCAACTATTCACCGGCATATTGATCCCACATTTTGTGGATTTTCTTTTTGAGGCTGAGCTTGGCGGCGGGGGTGGCGCGGTCGATGAAGAGGATGCCGTTGAGGTGGTCGGTCTCGTGCTGGATGGCGCGGGAGAGGAGGCCATCGGTTTCCAGGTGGATGGTGCGGCCATCCAGGAGGGTGAGCTTGGCTTTGAGGCGGTCGCCCCGGCGGATTTCGGTGCGGACTTCCGGGAAGCTGAGGCAGCCTTCGTTCATGATGGCTTTTTCCTTGCCCATGCTGAGTTCCGGGTTGGTGAACTGGAGGGGCATGATTTCAGCCAGAGGGGTGTCTGCGCCATCGATTTTGAGGAAAGTGCAGGGTTGTTCGACATCGGTGACATCCACGACGGCGAGGCGGATGCTCTCACCGATCTGGGGCGCGGCGAGACCGACGCCCTGGGCGGCTTCCATCGTCTCGATCATGTCATCGGCGAGAGCCCGGAGTTCCGGGGTGAATTGGGTGACAGGGGGGCACTTGACCCGCAGGACGGGGTCGCCATAGAGGACGATATCTCGGATCATAAAAGGGGAACTATGGCGCAGGCTGGGCGGCGCGCAAGACGCGGGCGGGCACTTCGTTCACTTTGAAGCCAGCCCGGGTGAGGCTGTCCCAAAGGTGAATGAGAAGGCCAAAGGAGGCTTTTTCATCCACTTTCAACTCCAGGCGGGCGCCAGGCTGGGCGGATTTCATTTTTGCCAGGGCGGCGGGGAGATCGGCGGAGGGGACTTCGAGATCGGCGAGGAAGATTTTTTCGTCCCGGGTGACGCTGAGGCTGATGGCTCCTTCACTGGCGGGGGTGCCGAGGGCCATTTCCCGGCTGGTGGGCAGGGAGACATTGAGGGCGGATTGGTTTTGCTTGAAGGTGGTGTTCACGACCAAAAAGATCAGGAGGATGATCAGAATATCGATCATCGAGATGATTTGCAGGGCCGGGGTGCGGCGTCGTTTTTGGTAGAAGTTCAAGCTGGAGAATCCGTTGGCTATTGGGGGCTGGAGGCATCACGGGTGGCCTGGCTCCAGCAGGTGTCCAGGAAGGTGGAGACGAGGGTGGAGAGGCGGAAGGCGAGGCGCTCGAGGTGGCGGGAGTAGAGGACCTGGGCGATGAGGGCGGGCACGGCCACCACGAGGCCGGCGATGGTGGTGTTCATGGCTTCGGCGATGCCGAGGGCGATCTGGCGGGCCTGCTCCGGCGTCTGGGCGGTGGTGGTGCCGAGGGAGGAAAAGATGCTGACAAGGCCGCTGACGGTGCCGATGAGGCCGAGCATGGGGGCGATGGTGAAGATGATTTCCAGGACGGGGATGCCACGCTCGAGGTGGGAGATTTCCTCGCGGGCGGTGGTTTCGGCGCTGCGGGTGGCGGCTTCGGGCGTGGCGTGGTGGGGATTGATGGCGGCGCGGCAGATCCGGGCCAGCACGCTGGGGTCGGTTTGCAGGTATTTCTGCAGGGCGGGGAAGCGGCCTTGCTTCAGGACACTGCTGACGTTTTCGAGTTCGGCGGCGAGTTCAGGCGGAATGATGAGGCGGCGGCGCAGATCAAGGGCTTTCCAGATGATGACAAAGATGGAGATGAACCAGCAAACCACGATGGGAGCGATGAACCAGCCGCCCGTGCGGAAGAACTCCATCAGGGTATGAAAACTGGAGGAAAAGTTATCAAGGAATCCGGTGGCGGGCATGGGCGATGGAGAGAGGGGGAAAGGGCCTGCGCGGGGCGGGGCAGGGGAGTGATGGCCTAATAAATGCCGAATTCAAGGCGGCGGCGGAGGCGCCCACCAATCAGGTTGTCCTTGTTTTCCTCGAACAGGGAGGGCGGAGGCGGGGGGAGCCGGGCTTCGATGATGGCGCTGAGGGCGCAATCCTGGAAGACGGGGTTGGCTTCGTCGGCGTTGAGCAGTTTGACATTGGAAATGTGCCCTTGCCGGTCGATTTCAAATTCAATCTCCGCAAATTGCGGGGAGGCGGAGGAGACGAGGCCGGAGAGGGATTTCAGTTTGGGGCGCCAGAGTTTTTCCACGGCGGTGTAGGCAGTGCGCTCGAATTTATCTCCCGCGGTGGCGCGGGCGTTCACGGAGGCTTTTCCCTGATTGGTAATCGTGCCGAGGGATTTGGTTTTGGTGCGGCCCGGGACATATTGGCTGGGGGCAGGTGGTGCGGCGGCTGGAGCCGCTTTGGGGTTGAGAGGCACCAGGGCAGTGGCCGTGGGGTAGCGGAAAGCGGGAGCGGCGTCCGGGGTAGACGTAGTGCCAGGCGGGGTGTCCAGGACAGGAGGGGATGCCGCCGCCATGGGGCTGGCGGGTGGAGGGCTGGGTTCCGGGGGGCGGCTGTTGGCAGCGTCGCCGTTCTGGAAATCACTATCGCGGAGATTCAGGGTGGGATGATCGATGCCCCGCTGGCTGATCATGCCCCGTTGGCCCCCGGGGGAGGCGTCGGTTTCGCTGGCTGCCCGCAGGTTGCGGTCGGAGGTGAATTGGCTGTCAGGTGGTGCCTCCGGGGCGTCCTCCACATCATCAGGACTGAGCACCTTGCCGGGCGCGGTGCCAGGGGGCTGAACCGGATTTTCAGCGGGAGGGGGGACGAATTGGATGACCACTTCAGCCGGTTGCGGTGGATTCATGGATACCGAAAGTGACCGTTGGGGGCTCAAACCTTGGGAAACCGCCATCAGCCAGACCACGGCCAGAAATAACAGCAGATTCACCCCGGCCGAGAGGGCCAGGGCCTGGCTGAATTGCTGCCGCTCTGCTGTCATCGTTTGGAACGAACCCGGAAAAAGAAAGCGGCGCAACCGAAGTAGGGTGCGCCGCTGGAAGCTTGGCAAGTGATGAAATACCGCCCGCCAAATGCCGCAGGCCGTTCAGGATCAGTTGGGCTGGAACCAGCGGGTGCCTCCATTGTAGGGGTCCAGCTGAATGCAAATGTAGTTGTCCGGTGCAAGATTGTCTACATTGCCTCCCGCCCTTCTGAGTTCGCTGGAATCAATCAGGGAAACATACCATTGCGTTTGACCGCTGGTATCAAGATTGGTGGTGCCATCGGGATTGATTTGGAAAGAACGGTAGGTGGCAACGGTTTTTTTCTCGGTTGGAATCAGTCCGGGCACTTCTTCCGTTCCAGTAAGGATGCTGGGGTCGATCACCAGAGTGCTCCAGGTGGTGCTGCTGGGGATGAAAACGCCCGTAGGCAGTTTTTTGATTTTCCCAAAGGGGGCCAGAATGCGCGGCGCGCTCGGATTGCTGGGCTGTTCGCTGTCCGGGATGAGGGTGAAAATTTGATAGGCTGAGTAGGTTTTGTTGACGTCCTCCTGCAATTGCTCGGGTTGCTTGTATTGGTAGAAGCGGACTTCCACGGTAAGGTTGAGCTGCACCGCCGTCTGCTGGGCCAGTCCAAGATCATATTTCAACTGGTCTCCGGCCTGGGTCAGTTTGGAGCCTTGGATGATGCTGCCAAGATTGGGCACCGAGAAGAACATGATGATGGAAATGATGGCCAGAACGACCAGAATTTCCACCAAAGTGAAGGCGCGGCGGCGGGCCGCTGAGAGGACAGTATTCATGGAATCGTGTTGGGGCGGGGGCTTAGGTGTCAGTCCATTTGGATTCGCGCAGCCGGATGGTGCTGTTGAAAATCCTATATTCCAGTCTTAGGGAGCGCAGCTTTTTCTCGATCGTATCGAAGTCCTTGACGGATTTGGTTGCATCCTGGAACAGTTCCGAAGTGACCAGTTTGGGGTCGTCCTTCGCTTGCTCAATCCCAGTCCGGAGAGCGAAGGTGGCGAAGGAATTTTCTTCCACCGTGATAAAGGAAATGTCCAGGATGGGAGGCAATACATGCCTCGTCCTGAGATTCAGGGCATTTGTAGCACTGCGGGTCTGCCAGCTGCGGGTGTCATACAGGTAAGCCGGGGCCAGGGCAGTCGCGGCCGTTGCAGATGAAGTGCCGGATTCCGAGCCCCGGGGCAGGATGATCATAGCGATGATATTTTCCGCGATGGGACGGACCGTCCGGAAAAAGGTTTGACTGGAACCAACATCCTGAACTTGGGAGTTCCATTCGGAATTGACACTGAAAAGGCCTCGAGTGAACCAGGCGTAGCTGTCTTTTGGAGTGAGGGAAGTAGCGTTTTGTAGGTTTAGCTTGTAGATTTGAAGGTATTCGGTGGGCTGGCGGAACTCCATCAGCCGGTAACGGGGACGTGGCTTCGGAGCGTTGCGCAATTTGTTGAGAAACAGCGGGCGGTCCAATTCATCTGTATTGAATTCCACAAAATACCCCCAGGCATTCAGCAGGGAGTTCAGTTGTTCATATTGCAGACGGCCTTGGTTGCTTTGATTCCGGTCACGGCAGAATCCGAAGGGTGCCTGGAAAAAGACCGCATGTCCGGGCCGGCCTCCCTCTGCTTTGGTCGTGCTGCCGTTGAAGAGCACCGGTTGAGCCGGACCGCTGACAAAATGCAATTCCGATTGCCGGATGATTTCCGTGCCATACTTGGTGCTGATTTTACTTGGGCCAAGAGATCCGGTTTTGAATTTATAGCCGTAATAGGCATTCATGGTGGCCTGGCCGAGACGGCGTCCCAATTCGTCGAAACCGGTGCGTGAGTCCTTGAATTCAGTCACGGTTTGCCTCGTGCGCTTCCATACCTTCTGCATTTGATCCAGCATCTGGAAGACGATGACCAGAAGAATGGAAAGGACCGCCACCGAGACCATCAATTCGATCAGACTGAATGCGGTGGGCCTGCGGGCCTTAGGGTAGGTTTTCGTTTTCATGGGTGGCGGGGGGGAAGGGTGCGGTATTGGCCTAGGTTGAACTCGTTTTATTCTGATTGGCCACGTAGAAATTGTATCTTAAAATATTGGGGTTGGGTTTCCCAGCCTCTTTGACGGGAACGGACTTCCCGGCCGGGGTGAATTCCACTTCGACAATGATTTTTTTCAGGGTGGACTTGTCAAAGTCGATCTGGCCAAACTTGATTGCATTGTCGGGGACAGTGACAGTTGCCTTGAAGGAAGGCTGGGAGGTCGTGTCCGCAGCGCGGATAAAAAATCCTTCGTTGTCGAATTTGAAGACCTTTTTATCAAAACCGGTGATCACGTCCTGCCAATTGGCCTGCTGGACGTTGCTGATGACTTCCTGCGCGATCCGGCCGGAAATAGTAAGATTTGTCGCTTCCCGGATGGTGCGGACCCCCAAGGGGATCATGCCCAGCAGGCCAACCATGACGGAAGCCACGATCCCCATGGCAATCATGACCTCAGCCAGCGTAAATCCTGAAGACTGCGATTTGGAATTTTGAATTTTCATCGGGAAAAAGTTGATTTTTGTATTTACATATGAGATACAGGGGATGTATTCAAGGAAAAAATCCGTTCCTCCAAAAAACATTCCACGGGGATGGCAGGCAAGTCAAAGTGTCATTCTCTGCGAAATTTTCTTGTATGGTCAATGTAAATCTATTAATCCACGTCTGAAGTTGAATTCCCCTGCTGCCCTCTTTAAGAAATCACCCCCCCCTCCTCCCATGAAAACTTCCCCCATTCACCGCCTTTGGTCCCGCTTGGTCATTCTTCGCAGTAAACAAAAGCAGGGGGTAGCCATTTTGACGGTTCTTGCCATCATTACTCTGATGACTGTCCTCGTGGTGTCATTCTTCAACATGGCTCAATCCTCAAAAGCGACGGCCAAGGGCAGCGTTGAAATCCAACGGGTGACTACCTTGAAGGATACCATTATTAATCTGGTCATCGCCCAATTCCGGGAAGCGTCAAGGCTGGCTCCGATTGGCAGCAAACCGCGTGAAATCATCACTTGGACCTCCCAGCCCGGGGCCATCCGCACGTTCAGTGGCACGGATGTGAGTAAAAACCGCCTTTTTAAGTTATATTCCTCCGCCATTCCTCAAATTGCCGACATCAGACCAGGAGCCACCGATTCCCTGATCACCCAAATCAACGCGGATAACGCCTCCGATTGGGCAGATCGGCCCGATGAATACACCGATATGAACCGCCCCGTTTATACCTCGGCTACGGGTGACCAGGCGTCCTCCAATACCTCGGCCACCACCCAGGAGGGATTTTCCTATCCTATTGCGGACCCACGGGCCTACAATGGGGGGGATGGAGTGGCTGACCGCCAGAAAAATGTGGAAGGTTTCAGCTACGGCCCCCTGTCAGGTTCGAAGAACATTGCAGGGGTTGATGCGACCCAGGGGCAATTGGCGATGCCGGTGCGGTGGATCTACCTGCTCCAGGATGGAACTTTGGGTTATCTGAATAACAGTAAAGAGTTTACCCCCCTGAGTGGGTCTGACAGCGGGGATGTCAGCAAGTCCAATCCTATTGTCGGCCGGCTGGCATGGTGGACCGATGATGAATCCTGTAAAATCAATGTGAATACGGCGTCTGTGCCTGCGGCATGGGATACTCCCCGCACCACGTCGCTGGAGGATCAGTGGCTGGCGGAGCGTCAGCCATTGGCCGGGGAATACCAGCGGTATCCAGGGCATCCTGCCACGACCGATCTTTCGGCTGTGTTTTACCCCAACCGGCGCTGGGTTCCTCCAGCCTTGGCAGCGGTTCTGGGAAATTCTGCTCCCGGTGGCAAAATGACCTTGCTGGCCAAGGATGATGCCGTGCGCATTTGGAACCTTGCCCCCTTCATCGTCGGGGATGACAAGGAAACCTCCGGCTCACTGGGAACCCAGGGGGGAATTCAGGGAACTCCGGCCAATCTTCCCAACATCGGCGTTTCGGATGATGATCACATTTTTACCTCCATGGATGAAGTCTATTTCAAAGCCTCCATCACGGGAAATAGAAGCCTGAACAACGCCCGGAATAACCTCTACTCCGAGGGCGGGGACCAACAATTGGAGTTCCTGAAACGCCTCGAGAAAAGCCAGTTTTTCCTGACCCATAAGAGCCATTCTCCGGAAATGACGAATCAGGGATTTCCCCGGGTTTCCATGTTTCCGATGGACTCAAAAGCAGTCGATCAGTTGAAGACCCCTACTGCCAACCTGCCAGCCGGGGTGAGCCCTTACGATGTCACTCTTGGTCTCAACAGCACGATTGGCAATCCACTAAAAACAAACATTACCGGAGGGAATGCCTACTTTTTCCAACGGGCTGACCCTACCTCCCGGCATTATGAATTTTATCAAAATACGCAAGCCAGAAATTTTGAAGTTCTGCGCTATCTGAAACAATTGTCAAAACTTCCCATTCCTGGCTATCCGGACGCGGTGAAGATTTCGCCGACACCGACCAGCGCGTCGGCCGAAGACCCGGACGGACTTTCCTTTGCCTCAAAGTATCCCCCCGCCGCTGACCCAAGCGGTCTCAAGTTGGTTGGAAGTGTGGATAATACCGTAAATTCCGTCACGGATTCCAGTGACCGCACCCAGATTTTGGTAAACATGCTGGACTACACCCGGTCCATCAATGTCCAACCTGCTTTTGTTGATCCTGGTGCGCGTTACGACGGGGGCAATGGGCAGGTCACGGGGATTTGCGGCTGTGGTCAATTCGCCGGAGATGATGCTTCGGG
>Ga0114972_10003523_pt1 | contig 11717 bp, 8 predicted proteins | sample M_140807_EF_Meta_FD_87354 | JGI IMG/M metagenome (GOLD analysis project Ga0114972, IMG submission 87354) | Freshwater microbial communities from Lake Montjoie, Canada to study carbon cycling - M_140807_EF_MetaG | ecosystem: Environmental > Aquatic > Freshwater > Lake | place: Lake Montjoie... | reverse complement strand
GCACCCAGCTTGGCCAGCACGATGGCCACTTCCTGGCCATGCGGCAGGTAGTTGAGCGTGGTGACGATGTTCCAGCGGTCCATCTGGCCCTGGTTGATCTGCTGCGTGCCGTGATAGAGGCCGGTCGTGTCGCCCAGGCCCACCGTATTGGCGGTGGCGAAAAGGCGGAACATCGGGTGCGGGCGGATGACCCGGCTCTGGTCGAGCAAGGTGAGCTTGCCCTCCACTTCGAGCACGCGCTGGATGACGAACATCACATCCGGCCGGCCTGCGTCATATTCGTCGAACACCAGGGCGCAGGGGTGCTGCAGCGCCCAGGGGAGGATGCCCTCGCGGAATTCGGTGACCTGCTGGCCATCCTTCAGCACGATGGCGTCCTTGCCGATGAGGTCGATACGGCTGATGTGGCTGTCCAGGTTCACCCGGATGCAGGGCCAGTTCAGCCGCGCCGCCACCTGCTCGATATGGGTGGATTTGCCGGTGCCGTGATAGCCCTGGACCATCACGCGGCGGTTGTGGGCGAAGCCGGCGCAGATCGCCAACGTCGTCTCACGGTCGAACTGATAGGTGGGGTCGAGCTCCGGCACGTGTTCGGTGCGGAGCGAGAAGGCGGGCACCATCATGTTCACGTCGACGCCGAAGACATCGCGCGCATTCACCGAGGTGTCGGGCATATTGATCATGCTGGTGGGGCTGATGTCGGACAATGCGGCTACCTTGTTCATCGGGACGTTGGAAGTTTTGTAAGCCAGGGTTCTATCGGGCGGAAGCCTGCACCCCAGCGAGTTTGTGACGCAACAGCGAATAGGCGCGGTTGATATCCTTCAGGCGGTCTTCCGCGCTGCGGTCGCCGCCATTGGAATCGGGGTGATAGCGCTTGGCCAATTCCTTGTAGCGGGCTTTGAGCGCCAGGCTGTCGGTCGGCCAGCGCAGATCCAGCAGGTCGAGCGCTGCGCGCAGTTCTGGCGGCGGCGCATCGGGGTTGGGGGTGCGCTTGGTGGGCTGGGCGGTGCCGTTGAGGATGCCGAAAGGGTCGCGCAGCAATTCAGGGTCGAGCCGGCCATGGCCCAGGCGGCCCAGCGGCCAGGTGGGCCTTTGCCAGCCGGTATCCTGCCGCAGCGAGGCCTCGATCTGGTCGGGTGCCATGCCCTTATAGAAGTCCCAGGAGAGGTTGTAGGCGCGCACATGGGCCAGACAAAACCAGCGATATTCCCGCAGCCGCGAACGGTCCTTGGGCGCGCGGTACTCGCCGGGCTCCGGGCAATCCGGGGCTTCGCAGGGGCGGCTCGGTGCGGAAGGGTCGGGGCGGCTCTTCGCCCTGGGTCGCGACATTTCGACGTTATGGGGCTGGTGCGGCAACCCGGCAACCCGCAACGGCAGGCATAACGGCGCGCGGCCCGGCCTGTGGCCCGGCCAGCACGACCGGGGTGCAGCGGATGAACCCTGCCCTGGCGGGGCCAAATAGCTGGTCAATCGGCCAGCAGGCCAAGCCGGGCATGCAGCGCGGCCAGCCGCTCAGCATAGCGCTCAGGGCTGAAGAAGGCGGCCCGCTGGGGGCCCGCAGCGGCGAGTCGCGCGCGCAATTCGCCATCGCCATCCAGCGCGCGCAGTGCCTCGGCCATGGCCGCGACCGAGTGCGGGTCAGCGCATAGGGCGGCATCGGCCACGATCTCGGGCATGCAGGAGGCGGTGGAGGTCAAAACCGGCGTGCCCAGCGCCATGGCCTCCATCGCCGGTAGGCCGAACCCCTCATAAAGGCTCGGGAAACACACCGCGCGGGCGCCACGCACCAGGGCCATCAAATCGGGCCGCGGCACATGGCCCAGCAGGCGCACCCGGCCTTGATGGCTGCTCTCCCGCCCGGCCAGCGCCGCGAGTTCTGCCTCCCAGAGCCAGGCCTTCTTGCCGGCGATGATCAGCGGCGTTGCGATGTCGGTCGAGAGATAGGCCTCGATCAGCCGACGGAGATTTTTTCGCGGCTCGATGGCGGCGTAAAACAGGAAATAACCCTGCGTCTGCAGCCCAAAGCCCGTCTCCAGCCGTGTCGCCAGGGCCGATGGGGAGAGCGCCAGGGCCACTGGGTCGGGCTCCACGCCGAGCCAGGTATTGGTCACCCGCTCCGGCGGCAGGCCCATGATGCGGATGATATCGGCCCGCGACCATTCGCTGATGGTGACGATATGGGCCGCTGTCTCGCCGATCAGCCGGGTCATCGTCGCATGGGCGGCCTGATTGGTGAGTGTCGTCTCGGGCATGACAAGCGGGATGAGGTCGAGCACGGAATAAAGGTTAGGCACGCCTTGCAGCCGAAGCGGGGTCGGGAAGGTCCAATGCATCACCCGCGGCGTCAGGCCCGGCGGCGGCCGCAGCGGGAGCAATTGGCCATGTCGGCGCAGGTGGAAATGGGCGAGGCCGACGCAATCGGGCGCATCGAAGCCCAGGGTGGCAGCCGGCAGGCCAGGCAGTGTTGCGGGCACCGCGCGCATATTCAGAATGCCGCCGCGCAGCATCACCTCTGCCTGGGCGGCCATGCGCCGGGCGAGGCGCCAACCGGCACCGATACGCCCCGATGAAGCGGGCCGCCCGAAATCCGCGCCGCCGATGACCCCGGGCAAAAAACCCTGGCCGGCGACAGCCTCTGCCATGCCGCGGGCATAGGTGGCGATGCCGGTGCCCTGCGCCATGGCAAGGTTGTGGCCATCGAGCAGATAAATACCACGATCTGTGTGCAATCTCGCCATCAATAGGCCCTAAGCGGGTTACACCCGACCTTACTACTCTTCCAGCAGCACGCAAAATGCTGCAAAATACCATGGATTTTCCTAGACCGTTTAAGCCCAGGATCGAACGACCGAACATGAGCATCTCCAGCACGAAGATTATCCCGGTCATCCTCTCGGGCGGCACGGGAAGCCGGCTCTGGCCATTGTCGCGGGAGGCTTATCCCAAGCAGTTCTGGCCGCTGGTGGGCAGCGAGACCATGCTGGCAGCGACGGCGCTGCGCGCATCGGGGCCTGGCTTCGCCGCCCCCATCGTTGTCTGCAACGAAGCCCATCGCTTCCTCGCCGCCGAGCAATTGCGCGGGGCGCGGGTGGAGGGCGCGCGGATTTTGCTGGAGCCCGCCGGCCGCAACAGCGCCCCCGCCATCGCCGCCGCCGCCGTGCTGGCGGAGGAGACAAGCCCGGGCGCCATGCTCTGGATCATGCCGGCCGATGGCGCCATCAGTGATGTACCGGCGCTGCATGCTGCGCTGGCGCAGGCTGTCACCGCCGCCGAACTCGGCCGCATCGTCACCTTTGGCATGCGCCCCACCGCGCCCGAGACCGGCTTTGGCTATATTGAATCCGGCGCGGTGCTGGACGGCGCGCCCGGCGTGCTCGGTTTGGAGCGCTTCGTCGAAAAGCCCGATGCGGCGACCGCACAGCGCTTCCTCGATGGTGGCAAACATCTATGGAACAGCGGCATGTTCGTGGCCCAAGCGGCAACGCTGCTGCGCGAATTGCAGCAATTCGCCCCCGATCTGCTGGCTGCGGTGCGGGAGGCTGTCACCCAGGCCACCCGCGACCTCGATTTCGTCCGGCTCGACGCTGCAAGCTTCGACCGTGCGCCTTCGATTTCAATCGATTATGCGGTGATGGAGCGCACACAAAACGCCGCCGTTGTGCCGGCCTCGCTGGGCTGGTCGGATGTCGGCAGTTGGGATGCGCTGTGGCAGATCGCCGAGAAGGATGGCCAGGGCAATCATGCCCAGGGGCCGGTCCATCTCGTGGGCGCGAAGAATTGTTATGTCCGCAGCGAAGGCCTGCTGACCGGCATTGTCGGCCTGGAGGACGCCGTGGTGGTGGTGACCGATGACGCTGTTCTGGCCCTGCATCGTGACCATGCGCAGGATGTGAAAAAACTGGTCGAGCAGTTGCGCGCAGCCGGCCTCAAGCAGGCCACCGAACACCGCCGGATGTATCGTCCCTGGGGCCATTATGAGGGGCTGATCCAGGGCAACCGCTTCCAGGTGAAGCAAATTTCTGTCCGCCCTGGCAGCAAGCTCTCCTTGCAGAAACACTTCCACCGGGCCGAGCATTGGGTGGTGGTGAATGGCACCGCCATCGTCCAGCGCGATGATGAGCGCATCATGCTGCGCGAGAATGAGAGTGTGTATCTACCGCTGGGCTGCGTCCACCGGCTGGAAAACCCCGGCATGATCCCGCTGACGCTGATCGAGGTGCAGGTGGGCAGCTACCTCGGCGAGGATGACATCGTGCGAATCGAAGACACTTACGGGCGGGCTTGAGCATTCGGGTGGCGTTCCCGCCCCGCTAGATGTCCATCGCCGCCGATATCACCGATCTGCTGGCGGGCTTGCGGCATGCGCGTTCGCCCAGCGGGGTGACGCGGGTGCAGACACGGCTGCTGGCCGCGGGCGAGGGGCTGTTTGATCTGGTGGCGCTGGCGCCGGACGATGGCACTTGGCGGTGTTTTCCGCGGGTGATGCTGGAGCGGTTGCTCGCCGCCACCCTGCGGCCCGGCGGCGCCAAGGACATGGATTGGCAGGCCCTGCTCGATGAGGCCGAGGCCGCGCTGGCCGCCGCCCCGGAGCGCGACTTCGCCGCTAGCGACTGGCTGCTGGGCGCCGGCACGGCCTGGTGGTTGCCCGGCCATGCCGCGCGGATCATGGCGCTGAAGGATCGCTCGGGCCTGCGGTATGCCAGTTTTGTCTATGATCTTCTGCCACTTCAGGTGCCCGAGCATTGCGAGGAATTGCTGGTGCGCAGCTTTGCCCAGCATTTCGCCACCCTCTGTTTATTGGCCGACCATGCGGTTTGCATCAGCGAGAGCGTGCGGGCCGATTTCCAGGCCTGGCAGACACGATTGCTGCCAGAGCTTGTCATCCCCGCCAGCGTGCTGCGGCTGGATGCGCGTTTCAGCGTTGATGCGCCGCCTGCGGCCATGGCTCCGGCCGAGCCCTTCGTGCTGGCCGTGGGCACGGTGGAGTCGCGCAAGAACCAACTCGGCCTGCTGCGGGCCTGGCTTGATCTGATCCGCCGCCATGGCGAGGCCGCGGTGCCACGGCTGGTCGTGGTCGGCGTCCATGGCTTCCAGGCTGAGCAGGTGCTGCAACTGCATCGCGCCGCGCCGGAATTGCGCCGCAAGGTTGAATTGCGCCCGCTGGTGGCCGATGGCGAATTGCAGCGACTTTATGCCGGCTGCCTCTTCACCATCTTCAATTCCCATGCCGAGGGCTGGGGCCTGCCGGTGACCGAGAGCCTGGCCCAGGGCAAGGTGCCGGTGGTGGCCGATATCGCGGTGCTGCGCGAATCGGGCGGCGCGCATGCGGTGTATGTCGAGCCGGAGAATATCCCTGCCCTGGCGGCGGCGGCGTGGTCGCTGATCAGCCAGCCAGAGTATCTTGCGGCGCGGGAGGCGGCGCTGCGCGGCGCGGTCAGCCTGCGATCATGGCGCGATCTGGCCGAGGAATGCGCTGGGTTCCTGGCCCCTGCCCCTGGTAATGCCCCCGCCCCTGCGCTGCCGCGCGACCGCGCGAAGCTGCCTGAGGACATGCTGGTCTATGGCGGCCTGCCGCCCATGCCCGATCTGCCGGCCCTGCCCCCTGCCGCGGCCAGCAGCGGGGTGCTGCAAAGGCTGGGTCAGGGCTGGTCGTATCAGGAGGAATGGGGGAGCTGGGCGGTGGCGCCCTGCCCCGCCATGCTGCGCCTGCCGCTAGACCCCGGCTGGCGCTGCCCGGATGTGAGCGTGCTGCTGGTGGTGATGTCGCCGCCCGGCGGCCATGCCGGCCGCGCCCGGCCGCTGGGCGGGGCGTGGAGCGACTGGGTGCTATCGGGCTCGGGCATGAGCGAGTTGCGGGTGGATGCAGCCTGGCCCGAGAATGACGTGCTCGTGCTGGAATTCGATGTCGGCGCGGGCGTGATCGTTCCGCCCGATGATCGCCACCTTGGCTTTGGCATGATGAGCCTGCGGGTGGTGCGGCAAATGTCGCCGCCGCCGCCGGGGAGCGACGCTCCACCGGCCTGGGCAGCGCCCAAGCGGCGGGGTATTTTTGACCGGCTGAAGTTTACCCGGGAGGGGTGAGCTTCAGCGCCAGGGCATGCAGGCCGGTGGTGAATTCATCGGCCAGGGCCTCATTCACCATTCGGCTGCGTGCCACGCGGTTGAGGCCGGAAAACGCCGCAGCTTCCATCACCACGGTGTAATGCGTCTCACCACCCACCGCCGCGCCGGCATGGCCAGCATGCTGGGCACTGTCATCCTGCACCACCAGTTGGGTGGGGACGAAAAGGGCTGTGAGGGTGGCGTGGATGCGTTCGGCCCGGCTCATACGTCGAGATTCGCCACTTTAAGCGCATTGCCCACGATGAACTCGCGCCGGGGTTCGACCACATCGCCCATCAGGGTGGAGAACACCGTCTCGGCATCCTCCACATCATCCACCCGCACCTTCAGCAATGTGCGCGCCTCGGGGTTGAGGGTGGTGTTCCAGAGCTGCTCGGGGTTCATCTCGCCCAGGCCTTTGAAGCGCTGGATGGTCAGGCCGCGGCGGCCCTGGGCGATAATGCGGTCCAGCGCCGCCATGGGGCCGCGCGCCACCACCTCGGTGCTGTCAAAGAAGAGCTTTGCCGGTTCGGCAAAATCGGTCTCGAAGATCTTGCGGCGCTCATCCAGCCAGCGCGCGTCGCCGGTGTGCAGCAGGGCGGCGCTGAGCGAGAAGCGCTCGGTCACGCCGCGCACCACGCGGGCCAGATTGATCGCCCCGCCATCGATGCTGGCCATCCAGCCACGCTCGGCCGGCGGTGCCATGGCATCGAGCCTCGCTGCGAAGACTTGCGCGAGGGCCAGATCGGGCTCGGCGCGCAGGGCGCCGGCCATGGCCGCCTGTTCGATATACTCAGAAGGCAGATTGCCGGAGAGGCGCTTGATCCGGCCCGACATTTGCCGCAGCACCTCGACCTCATCGGCCAGCGCCGCACCTTCGAGCAGCCGGCCATCGGCAAAGGCCAGCCGGGCATTCGACAGCGCCTTTTCGAGGAGGAAATCCTCCAGCGCGCGGTCATCCTTCAGGTATCGCTCATCATTGCCGCGCTTGGCGCGGTAGAGCGGCGGCTGGGCGATGTAGAGATAGCCGGCCTCGATCAATTGCGGCATCTGGCGGTAGAAGAAGGTGAGCAGCAGGGTGCGGATATGCGAGCCGTCCACATCGGCGTCCGTCATGATGACGATGCGGTGGTAGCGCAGCTTGTCGAGTGAGAAGCCGCCCCTGGAGGGCTCGCCCGGGCCGATGCCGGTGCCCAGTGCGGTGATCAGCGTGCCGATTTCGGCCGAGGCCAGCATCTTGTCGATGCGCGCCCGCTCCACATTGAGGATTTTGCCCTTCAGCGGCAGGATGGCCTGATTGGCGCGGTTGCGGCCCTGTTTGGCGGAGCCGCCGGCGCTATCACCCTCGACGATGAACATTTCGCATTTGGTCGGGTCCCGCTCCTGGCAATCGGCCAGCTTGCCGGGGAGCGTGCTGAATTCCAGCATATTCTTGCGGCTGACCTTGTCCTTGGCCATTTGCGCCGCCTTGCGGGCCACGGCCGAGAGCACGACCTGATCGAGCACGACCTTCGCCTCTTTCGGATGCGTCTCGAACCAATGGCTGATGGCATCGGCCACCGCCATATGGACCACCGGCTGCACCTCGGAGCTGACCAGCTTGTCCTTGGTCTGCGAGGAGAATTTCGGGTCCGGTACCTTCACCGAGAGCACCGCGGTCAGGCCCTCGCGCATATCCTCGCCGATCAGTTCGACCTTTTCGCGCTTGGCCAGATCCTCGGCGAATTTCATCACCACGCGGGTCAGCGCCTGCCGAAAACCGGCCTGGTGGGTGCCGCCATCGCGCTGCGGGATGTTGTTGGTGAAGCAAAGTGCCAGTTCGCGGGGGGAATTCGTCCACCACATGGCCAGCTCGACGCGAATGCCCTCGCTTTCCTTCGAGATCAGCGAGATGGGCTGGCGGAACAGCGGCTCCTTGCCCTTGTCGAGCCATTCCACGAAGGCGACGAGGCCACCATCGAATTTGAATTCGGCCCGCTGCGCCGGCACTGAGCGGTCATCCTGTACGGTGATGGCGAGGCCGGAATTGAGGAAGGCCAATTCGCGCAGCCGGCGCTCGAGAATGGCGAAGTCGTATTCGACCTTGGTGAAGGTGCCCGAGCTGGGCTTGAAGGTAACCTCGGTGCCATTGTGGTGGTCGGAGGGGCCAATGATGCGCAGCGGCTGCACCGTCTCGCCATGCTCGAAGCGGATGAAATGCTCGACGCCGGCGCGCCAGATGCGCACCTCCATCCATTCCGACAGGGCATTCACCACGGCGGCGCCCACGCCATGCAGGCCGCCGGAGACCTTGTAGGAATTCTGGTTGAATTTGCCGCCGGCATGCAGCCGGGTCAGCACCACTTCTGCGGCGGAGACGCCTTCTTCGGCATGCATATCCACCGGGATACCGCGGCCATCATCGGTGACGGTGACCGAGCCATCGCCGTTGAGCAGCACATCGCAGCGGCTGGCGAAGCCGGCCTGGGCCTCATCCACCGCATTGTCGATGATCTCGAACGCCATGTGGTGCAGGCCCGAGCCGTCATCGGTGTCGCCAATATACATGCCAGGGCGTTTGCGCACCGCCTCAAGCCCGCGCAGGACGGTGATGGAGGATGCGCCATAATCCTCGCCAGCGGCGGCGTTATTGGCCTCTTCCGGGGTGGGACCGGGGGTCGGTATGGAGTCACTCATCTGTGGCGAAAAACCCTTGGAAAAAATGGCCCTCGGGCCTGGCTGTCTTATAGCTGAAACCGGGGGGTTAAGGCAGGGGTAAATCGCGGTTTTCCGCCACCGCGCCGGGCGAGATTACGAAGCCCTGGGCGCGGCCCCGCAGGGGGGCGAAAACCTCCCATTCGGTTCCGGTGAGCCAGGCCTGGGCGGGCAGCGCCACCAAGGCCTCGAAGAGGGCGGCGCGGCGGCTGGCATCGAGATGCGCTGCCACCTCATCGAGCAGCAGAATCGGCGCAAAGCCGCGCGCAGCATGGATCAGCCCGGCATGGGCCAGCACGGTGGAGACCAGCAACGCCTTCTGCTCGCCAGTCGAGCATAGCGCGGCCGGCACTGATTTCTCGCGATGGACCATCTCAAGATCGGCGCGGTGCGGGCCTTCGACGGTGGCACCGGCGGCACGGTCGCGGTGGCGGGCGGCGCGCAGGGCGGCGCGCAGGCCATCCTCGGCGGCTAAAGCGGGGCCGGCATCCAGCGCATCGGCCGTGGCGTCGCGCAGGGTGAGGCTGGCAGCGGGGAAGCCGCCCAGGGCACCGGCTGCCAGCACCGCATCCAGCCGGGCCACCAGGGCGCGGCGGGCGGCGGTGGCGGCCACGCCGTGCCTGGCCATGGCATCCTCTAGCCCGGCCAGCCAGGTGGCGTCCCCGCCCTGGGCCAGCAACCGGTTGCGCTGGGCCATGGCATTGTCATAGGCCGCCACCTCGCGGGCATGGCCGGGGTCCAGCGCCCAGGCCAGACGGTCGAGGAAGCGGCGGCGGCCGGAGGCACCTTCCTGGAACAGCCGGTCCATTTGCGGCGTGAGCCAGACGGCGGCGACGCGCTCGGCCAATTCGGCCTGGTTGCGGGCGGGGGCGCCGTCGAGGCGAAACACCCGCTTGTCGGCCGGGCCATCCGGCGGCGTGCCGGTGCCGATCTCGAAATCGCCCCAGGCGCCGGAAAAACGCCCGGCCACGCCCCAGGCGCTCTGCCCCACCCGCGCGAGTTCCGCCACCCGCGCACCGCGCAGGCCGCGGCCGGGGCCGAGCAGGCTGATCGCCTCCAGAATATTGGTTTTGCCCGCGCCATTGGGGCCGGTGAGGACGAGCATGCCAGCGCCGCTCTCCAGCGTGGCGGCCGGGTAGCTGCGAAACCCGGTGAGGGTAAGCCGGTGGAGGCGGAGCTTATCCGTCACGATGGCCCGGGAAGGACATTATCGATGGCGGAAATGCCAGGGCGCGCCTTGGAATCCGCGCATCGAGCAGGCTGGGGTGATTGAGGTTGTACTGCACTCAAAGCCCTGGCGCGCAAGGCTCGGCTGCAGCATGGCGGCCAAGTATAACCCGCGCTGTAAGACCATTTTTCCAAGGCAGGCCGAGGGAGACAGACATCACCGGCGCTGCTGCCAGACCAAGCCCATGGAACCACAAAACATTCAAAAATCGGTATTCGAAACTCACACCCGCATGGGCATGAGGACGTAGAGCGCCTCGGGCCGCGCCGCATCCATCACCACCGTGGGCGCCGAACCATCGGAGAAGCGGAACTCCACCTTGTCGCCGATCTGTTCGGTGATGTCGGCGAGGTAGCGGGCCTGGAAGCCGATCTCGAGAGGACCTGCGTTGTATTCCACATTGCCCTCGTCCAATTCCTCCTGGGCGGAGCCCTGTTCGGCGCTGGAGGCCTCAAGCCTGAGGTGGTTGCGGTCGATCGAGAGTTTGACCGGGCGGGATTTTTCGCTGGAGATCGCCGCCACGCGGGCCACCGCCTCGGCGAACTCCTTCTTGTCGACACGCAGGATCTTGTCATTGCCGCGCGGGATCACCCGCTCGTAATCGGGGAAGGTGCCGTCGATCAGCTTGGAGGTCAGCACGATGGTGCCGATGCGGAACTGCACCTTGGTCTCGGAGAGACGGATCTCGATCTCATCCTGGGTGTCTTCGGCCAGTTTGCGCACTTCGCCCACCGTCTTGCGTGGCACGATCACGCCGGCCATGCCGGCGGCACCCTCGGGCATAGGCTCCTCGACGCGGGCGAGGCGGTGGCCATCCGTCGCCGCAGCGCGCAGCACATGGACGCCATCGCTCTCGGCGACGTGGAGGTAGATGCCGTTGAGGTAGTAGCGCGTCTCCTCGGTGGAGATGGCGAATTTGGTGCGGTCGATCAGGCCACGGAGCAGATTGGCCGGCAGGGAAAAGCGGGTCGGCAACTTGCCCTCGGTCATGGAGGGGAAATCCTCCACCGGCAGGGCCAGGATGGAGGTGACAAAGCGGCCGGCGCGCAACACAAGCGGCGCGTCACCGCCCGGATGGTCGAGTTCGATCTTTGCCGAGTCGGGCAATTTGCGCACGATGTCATAGAGGGTTGCAGCCGGGGCCGTGCTGCGGCCGGGGCGGCTGATCGCCACGCCGGCCACCTCCTCGACAATGGCGATTTCCATATCGGTCGCGGTCAGGCTGAGGGTGCCGTCCTTCGCGTCGAGCAGCACATTGGCCAGGATGGGGATGGTGTTGCGACGCTCGACCACGGATTGCACATGGGCCAGGGCCTTGAGCAGGATGGCGCGGTCAACAATGAATTTCATGGCCTCAGCCCCCAAATGTCGCAGCGGACCGATGGCGCGCGAATCGCAGCACTCCATCGGCAGGAGATAGGTATCAGCAGCGGCGGGCGCGGCAAAGCGCTGCCTGCTTCAGCGCCGGCCCGAGGGGGGCGGCGTGACGTTTGGCGGGGGCGCAGCCCGCCCGGGTAGGGGCATGTTTGGCGCGGGGCTGGATGGAGGTGCCGCACGGCCAAGTCCCGGCGCGCTGGGCTGGGTGGCCGGCGCTCCCTGGCCAGGCCCAGCGGGAGCCGAGGGTGTGCTCGACCCTGGCGGGGCGCTTGGCCCTGACGGCGCAACGGGCCCTGGCGACCCTACTGGCCCT
>Ga0114972_10003521_pt1 | contig 11718 bp, 7 predicted proteins | sample M_140807_EF_Meta_FD_87354 | JGI IMG/M metagenome (GOLD analysis project Ga0114972, IMG submission 87354) | Freshwater microbial communities from Lake Montjoie, Canada to study carbon cycling - M_140807_EF_MetaG | ecosystem: Environmental > Aquatic > Freshwater > Lake | place: Lake Montjoie... | reverse complement strand
AGAGAGGATTTTATTTTCAGTTATGATATTGAAAAAACATTAAATGATGGATTGTCCGCAAACGTAAATACCAATCCTTTAATCATTAATGCGACTCTGGAGAAGCAATTTTTATCTAAAAGAAATTTATCATTAAAGCTTCAAGCTTTTGATTTGATGGATGAGAATATTGGGCTGAACAGATCAGTTAGCGCAACTGGATTTACAGATACACGAACCAACAGATTAGGCAGGTATTTCTTAATCAGTATGGTCTTTAGATTGAACAAGTTTTTTGGTGATCAGCAAAAAGGGGGCGGAAACATGATGATGGGGATGCCACCAATGGGTGAAGAAATGAGAATGATGAGAGGAGCAAATTAGTTTGTTGGTTAAAAGATTGAATTATTTGGCTACAGCTATCTTTACTTTTTTATTTTTAATCTTTTCATTTTTTACATTTTCTATTGCAAAACCAATTTTTGATTTTCGAACTGCTGCGAATGCTGAAAAGTCTTTCACTTCAATTAAACCAATTTCATCCTTTTTAAGTTTTCCTTTTTGGGTAAGGAATCCTACAATATCTATTTTATTGATTTTATCTTTCTTTCCGGCTGCAATAAACATGGTGCTCCATTTGGGCTTATCAGGAATTTCAAATTTTTCTGGGAGGTTAAATTGCTGATTACTATTTAATAAGAAAGCTGGAATTTCTTCATCTGGACCAATAATTACGAAAACCGAACCTGAAGCATCCATTCTTGCAGTACGACCATTTCTATGAGTAAAAGAATCTTCTGTATGAGGAATATGAAAATGAATTACATTTCGAATATTCAGAATATCCAAACCTCTACTAGCTAAATCTGTTGTTATCAATACATTAGAAGTTCCATTTCTAAATTTACATAAGGCTACTTCACGATCATGCTGTTCCATGCCACCATGATAAAATACAGACAAAATATCTTTTTCTCCCAATAATTGGTGTGTTCTTTCAACAGCATCACGGTGATTACAAAAAACAATAGAAGAGGTGTCTTTTAAGTTACATAAAAGCCTAAAAAGGGTATCTACTTTATCATTTTCGGGCGATAAGACAGTTTTAATGTAAAAAACCGACTCGTCTTTAGGTTCGTTAGAAATAAAATTTAGGTAAAATGGATTAATGATTTTCGTATAATCTGGTAAGGCAATTGCTTGGGTTGCCGAAGTTAATAATTTGGTTGTAATATTTGGAATAGAATTGAATATAAATTCCATTTCTTGTTGAAAATCAAGTTCTAATATTTTATCAAACTCATCGAGCACAAGAAAATTTACAGCAGATAAGTTTACATTATTCCTTCTAATATGATCAGCTAATCTACCTGCAGTGGCAATTAAAATTGCGGGTGGTTGAACTAGGTTATTTTCTTCAATTTCTCTTTTGTGACCACCATAGCAACAAGATATTTTATAGCCGGTTTGTAATTGTTTTAAAACAGAATCGATTTGAATAGCTAATTCACGGGAAGGAACTAAAATAAGGGACTGAATAGTATTTTTTAAATTAGCGTCAATCGATTCTAGTAATGGAATTAAAAAAGCCAATGTTTTTCCAGAGCCAGTATTTGAAAGTAATATTAATTCTTTTTCAATTTGGATTGTTTCGATAGTTTTTAACTGCATTTCATTTAATGCGTTAATTTTTAAGTTAGACAGCAAGGTCACACGATTTGGCAATTTCATTTTTCAAAGGTAATCTAATATCCAAGGATTAAAAATTCAATTGCTTTAACTTATAATTAATATTATGTTAAGTAGAATATTTTAAGAAAATACTCCTATATCTCTTTTGTTAATTCAAATACAAAGGCCCACTATAATAGTGAGCCTTTGAAATATTCTTATTTTGATAAACGATTACCTACTATCTATTAATAAATAAAAGCAATAAAATATTTGTCTTCTTTGTTGTTATAAAAAAATCCCAATTTCCAATTGTTTGGATCTTTTGTCCAAGCATCTAATTGTTCTTTGGAAGGTTTTTCGATCAGCAATATTTAATTTTCAGGTGTTTCAGGTAAATCTGATAATTCAGTTGAGTCTGTCGTAGTATTATCAATTGGATTGTTTTCAACAGATTCACTGGTTGAAATTAAACTTACATCTAATTCTTCTTCCATTTCATCTAGTTGTGTGATTGCGGCAATTTCATCTCCCTCATCAACTTTAATTAATTTTACCCCTTGCGTTGCACGACCTAATTCACTGATAGCTTTTACAGACATTCTAATAGTAACACCACTAACACAAGTGATCATTAGATCTTCTTTTTCTGTTACGGCCAATAACCCAACTAATTTTCCTGTTTTCTCCGTTACATTTATTGTTTTAACGCCTTTTCCGCCTCTGTTTGTGATTCTATAATTTGCTTCACCCGTTTCTGGATCATCTAGGAAAGTTCTTTTACCATATCCTTTTTCACTTACTACTAAAATAGTTTTAGATTTATCATCTTTATTTATGCAAATCATTCCTACAACCTCATCTGTTTGTTCATCCACTTCAATTCCATAAACACCAATTCCTCCTCGTCCTGTACTTCTTACTTTTTTTTCTGCAAAACGAATAGCTCTACCTGATTTCACTGCTAACATAATTTCAGAATTGCCATCAGTAAGTTCTGCAGCTAAAAGTTGATCTCCTTCTAAAATATTTATAGCATTGATACCATTTTGACGTGGTCTACTAAAATCTTTTAGGTCAGTTTTTTTAATAATCCCTTTTTTAGTACAAAGAACTATAAAATTATTATTTACATATTCTTCATCTTGTAAATTCTTAATATCAATGATAGCTCTTACCTTATCATCTGGAGGCATTTGCAACATATTCTGAATAGCTCTTCCTTTGCTAGTTTTATCTCCTTCTGGTATTTGATAAACTTTAAGCCAAAAACATCTTCCTTTTTCTGTGAAAATCAATAAAGTATGGTGAGTAGATGCTACAAAAAGATGTTCTATATAATCTTCTTGTCTTGTGCTACTTCCTTTTGCGCCCCTGCCGCCTCTTCTTTGCTGACGGTATTCAGTTGCTGAAGTACGTTTTATATATCCCAAATTTGAAATAGTAACTACTACATCTTCTTCCTCAATTAAATCCAACATGTCTATTTCATCATCTGCATATACTATTTCAGATTTTCTATTATCACCAAATTTTGTTTTAACTTCTATTAACTCAGCTTTGATAATGTCAAATCGCATTCCTTCATTAGATAAAATCAATTTTAATCTTTCAATTAAAGCCATGATTTCTGCATGCTCTTCTCTGATTTTATTGATTTCCATTCCTGTTAAACGCTGAAGTCTTAACTCTAGCACGGCTTTTGCCTGAATGTCGGTCATTCCGAATGAAGATTTTAATCCTTCATGTGCAAAAACTGGTGTAGAACTTTCTCTTATGAGTTTTATGACTGCATCTAAATTATCTAACGCAATGATGTACCCCTCTAATATATGTGCTCTCTCTTCTGCTTTCTTTAATTCATATTTTGTTCTTCTAACAACTACCTCATGTCTAAATTCTATAAATTCACTTATGAGATGTTTTATGTTTAATTGTCTAGGTCTGCCTTTTACTAAGGCGATATTATTAATACCATAAGAAGTTTGTAACTCAGAGAATTTATACAATTGGTTAATTACGACTTGCGCTACAGTATCTTTTTTTAATTCTATTACAATTCTAGTACCTTCTTTATTGTTACTTTCATTGTTAACGTCGCTTATTCCTTCAATAACTTTATCATTAATAAGCTCTCCAATTTTCTGAGTTAAGTTATCTCTATTAACTTGATAAGGTATTTCAGTTATAACAATTTTTTCTCTTCCTCTGGCATCAGTTTCAATATTTGTTTTACCTCTTAGTACTAACCTGCCTCTACCAGTAAATAATGCTTGCTTTACTCCTTCATATCCATAAATAATTCCTCCAGTTGGAAAATCAGGCGCTTTTACATGTTTAATTAAATCATCTAAACTGATTTCATTATCATCAATATATGCAATACATCCGTCTATGACTTCATTTAAATTGTGAGGCATCATATTCGTTGCCATACCCACAGCAATACCACTACTTCCATTTAAAAGCAATTGAGGAATTCGTGTAGGCAATACAGTTGGCTCTTGTAAAGAATCATCAAAATTCAATTGATAGTCGACAGTTTCTTTATCAATATCCTCCATCATTGCTTCCGCAAACTTCTCCATCCTAACCTCTGTGTAACGCATAGCAGCTGGCGGGTCTCCATCCTGACTTCCAAAATTACCTTGGCCATCAATCATTTTATAACGCATAGACCAATCCTGCGCCATCCGAACCATTGTGTCATAGATGGAAGCATCACCGTGAGGATGGTATTTACCCATCACCTCTCCTACGATACGCGCAGATTTTTTATACGGTTTATTACTAGCATTACTCAATTCGTTCATTCCGTATAACACTCTCCTCTGTACTGGCTTTAAACCATCTCTTACATCAGGAAGTGCCCTTCCTACAATCACACTCATCGAATAATCGATGTATGATGTTTTCATTTGTTCCTCAATGTTTACAGGAATAACTTTGCCTCTATTGTTGGGATTTGATCCCTCGAAATTTTCTTGATTTTCCATATATTTTTATAGATTACAAATATAAGTTTTTAATACCTTTTTTCAGTTAAAAACAACTCCATTTACACATTGTTTTTGCACAATTAATATCATTATGTGGACAAGTAATTATAATATTAAATTATTATTTGAAATAATAAACTTTGGCAAAGTTGAGCCTTCACTTTATCTTGCCTTTCTTAAGTAATATGCTATGAATGCTAAAAATATTTTACTGTTTGGAGCTGGAAAATCAGCTAGTGTTTTAATTGACTATTTAATAAAAGAGTCGACAATTAATAATTGGAAAATAACCATTGCTGATGCAAATAAATCATTAATAGATCAAAAAACAGGAAATCATCCTCAAGTAATTTCTGTAGGATTAGATATTACTCATCATGAATTTAGACAATCGCTTATTGCTTCTTCTGATATTGTTATTTCAATGATGCCGCCTTCCTTACATTATTTGATAGCAGATGATTGTGTTCAACAAAAAAAATCACTATTAACGGCTTCTTATGCTGATGAGAATATTAAAAATCTCCATGAAAAAGTATTGGAAAATGGAAATATTTTTTTGTGTGAAATGGGACTTGATCCTGGCATTGACCACATGAGTGCTATGGAAATATTGGATAACATTAAATTGAAGGGAGGAAAAATCACTTCTTTCAAAAGTCATTGTGGAGGATTAGTAGCTCCTGAAAGTGATAATAATCCATGGAGATATAAAATAAGCTGGAATCCCAGAAATGTGGTTACTGCTGGGAAATTAGGGGCAATTTATTTAGATCAAGGTGAAATTGTAAATGAAGAGTATACTAGTTTGTTTAACAATCAAAGAAAAGTAAAAATTGATGGAGATGAATTTTGTTTTTATCCAAATAGAAATAGTTTATCCTACATTGATTTATATAATTTGAAGTCTGCCAAAACATTTATCAGAACAACTTTAAGATACAGTGATTTTATGTATGGTTGGAATAATTTGATTGAATTAGGATTTACAGACGAGACTGTTCAATACCAAACTGATGGTATGAGTTTACAAGCGTTTTTTAAATTGCATTTATCAAAATATGGGTTTAAGCAATGGCTGGATAAGAAACTCAGTGAAAAATTTTCTGCCGCTAATACAATTATTGAAAATTTAATTGACGAAAATGGCAACATTAAGGAAAGTGAATTCTTGCAACAAAATGAATCAATAACAAAAAAGATTGAATCAAATATGCACGAAGCTAACATTACCTTAAACCAATTGTTGTATTTAGGAATGGAAGACAATTCAACCTTGATTAATTTAGGATCTTGCAGCGCTGCCGATGTTTTACAATTGATACTTGAAAAGAAATTATTACTTCAACCAGAAGATAAGGACATGATAGTGATGTTGCATGAAATTGAGTATGAATTAAATAATACTCTTCATCAGATTAATAGCTCATTGATTGTAAAAGGCGATGATAATATTCATACTGCTATGGCGAAAACAGTTGGCTTGCCTTTAGGAATAGCCGCAAAATTAATTTTAAATGGAACTATTCAACAAAAAGGAGTTTTAATACCTGTTGAAAAAGAAATATATACTCCTGTTTTAAACGAGTTGAAAAACCATGGAATTAGTTTCAAAGAAAATCATTTTTAATATCCAAAGTTGGTGGTGAGTGTTGCGGTGAAGCCATAAGATGCTGGCAAAAATCTACATACTCCACCTACACAAAATAAACCATCTCTTTGTTTGCCAAATCCAACACTTAATCGTGTAGATTTTTCAGTTACACTTGCTCCTACATTGTAGTAATGATTTTTTGTGAGTCCGTAATTATACAAATCACTTGCGAAAACAGTATATTTTGAATGAATGGAAAATTCAGTTAGAGCAGCTGCCCAATTCTTTTTATCATTATCTGAAAATAGATGTTCAACTTTACATCTTAAAGAGGTTTTGTTTGCAAACTTATATAAAAAACTAGCTGCAATAAGATTGGCAATTACATTTGAATGAGAGGCCACTTGCAATGATCCATTGAAAAATATATTCTGATATGCAAGCGTAGTTTCTAATTTTTTATTCCATTTCTTTTTTATATCTATTCCACAATCACTTGAATATTTTTGTTTTCCAAAACTTAGCACATTGTTGCTATCATTTAATGAATTATTATAAGAAAAATTTACAGCAATTTGAGTTCCATATTTTCCTCCAAAAGTAGTGCCGGGTTTAATTTTATAATATAAATCAGATTGCACACCTGTTTCGCCTTTTATCTGTGTGGCATACACATAAATATTACTGGTTAGGTTATCGTGTTGCTTTGTGATAGAAGGCAAATAATTTAAAGGACTAATAGATAAATATTCCTGTTCTCTGTCGGCTTTAAAATCCATATTGCTGATCGATCTGAAAATAACAGAGAAGCCAAGATTATTAAGTGTGTAATCTCCAGATAATTGAAATGCATTTCCTTTTTTCATACTCTCTCCGTTAGTAAGATGTGGGTCTTTACTTTTTGTTGCGTATTCAGCATTAAGTGAAATCTTATTGACTGCGAAATCTATTCTTGTTGATTTTGCATTTACTTGTTTTGGGAAATTATCAACTGGACCTGTATACTCCTGATATTTAGAAATGAAGCTTTGACCTATTGAAAAATTATTGACTTTAGTACCTTCTTTTTTAGTAAATAATTTCACCAAATCTAACTCAGCATCAGCACCTCTAACAAATGCATTGGCATAGTCAAAAATTTCTCTAGGTTTGCCATAAATAAATTTTGTCTTTAAAAAGCTTGTTGGTTCTGCAGTTGCTTTAAATCCTTCGATGGCATTATTGATTCCAATCTGTCTGTTTTCATAAGATCTAAAAATTAGACCGTTTCCAAACTGATCATAAAAATCTCCAACCTGAATAGAGAATTTTTTTTGTGTATACTTAAAATATTTATTTACAATTTTAGATTTGTTATCAACAGGAATTGGGAAAAATCCTATAGTAGAGGGTAAATAACTTTCTAATTGAAACCCTGCTGAGAAATCTCCATGATTAAAATCAAATTTAAAAAATCCATTAGAAGCAAATTTATCTGGAGGTAACGTTGCCCCAATTTTATCATCTTTCATGTAATATTGGCTATAGTTTTCATAACTACCATTAAAATGCGATTTAATGATTTCGTCAATCGTTTGTGCATTACCTGAAGTAATTTGCAAACTATAAATCACCAAAAAAAGTAAATATTTTTTCATTGTAAAATTCAATTAATTATTTGTTACAGCTTTTTTATTTCTTCAAATAAATTATCCTCCTCACCTGCTATATAGCCAGTATGTTGATAAACTATCTTATTGTTTTTAATGATTAAAACGTGTGGAACATCTGTGATATTAAGGGCTCTTTTTAATTCACTGTTTTCATCTAATAGTACATCAAAATTCCAACCCTTACCTTTTACAAATGATTTTACTTTTTTAGTGGTTCTTGCATCATCAATAGCTACACCAAAAAATGAAAACTTTTTGATGGATTGCATTGATTCTAATTCATCATTAATATTATCGAGTTCTGAAATACAAGGAACGCACCAACTAGCCCAAAAAGAAATAACCAAAGGTGTATCTTTAGTTTCATTGGCAAGTTCTTTTATATCTATTGTTTTACCTAAAACTGATTTCAACTTAACAGAAGGTAAATTTTCCTGAGCTATACATTTAAGTGAAAAAAAAACTAGAGCAAGTAAAATAGTATTTTTCATTTTTTAAACGAAGTTGTGGATTTTTTTATAAAAAAAATTAAATCAATTGATTTTTTTATTACTTTTCAATTCTAAAATTTAAAAATCATGATTAAAAAATTATTTTCAGTAAGTTTTTTTCTTGTTGCATTAACGATTGTTTCTTGTAAAAAATCGAGCACTTCATCCAATGATAGTGGAATTAAGACAGATAGTTTATATGTTTCTTTATCAACTAATACACTTGAGTATAATGGGTTTGATTATACAAAAGTAATTGTAAAAGACAAAGCCGGAAATGACATAACTAGTAGTTGTAGTTTAATACTTGATAATTCACAAGTAATTAAAAGTAATTTCACTCCTTCTAAAACAGGAACATTTAAAATTAATGCTGTTTATCAACAAATACCATCAACATTTGTTTCATTAAAGGTTAATCCAAAATCTGCATCTCCATTTACGCAAAAAGTTTTACTAGAAGATTGTACGGGTACATGGTGTGGTTATTGCCCAAGAGCTGCTGACTTAATTGAAACATATAAATCAAATCATCCCAATTGTATTTCTTTAGCAATACATGGAGGAAATAGTAGTGATCCATTTCTATTTCAATATTTCAGTTCTTTCAACTCACACTTTGCAGTACAAGGCTACCCTACAGTTATCTTGAATCGCAAATCAGAGTGGAGTGAAGACCCTGCAGAAATTGATGCATTACTAACAAAATGGGCACCTTTAGGTTTATCAATAGCATCAACAATTAATAACTCTACTATTAACGGAACAGTAAAAGTGAAGTTTAATGTTAATACTGATAAGGCATTAAAAATTGTTGTAGCTCTAGTAGAAAATGGATTAGTTTATCCTCAAACAAATTATTATTCAATTGGAAATTTAACTCCTTATCTATATGATAGTGCAAATCCAGTAAATAATTTTGTTCATAATGGAGTTTTAAGAAGAACTGCAACAAATCTATTTGGAGATGCCATTCCTGCAACATCACAATTAAAGAATAACATTTATGAGTTACCATTTAGTATTCCAGTGTCTGGAAATACTGCAATAGGAACTTATACAGCTAATGCCGCAAAATGTGGAATTATAGCTTATGTATGTGATGCAAATAATTATGGAGCAACTAATAGTTTAGGAATATTAAATGTGCAATATGCTGATGCTGGTACAACAAAGAATTTTGATTAAATAGTTATTCATTGAAGATAATTTACCCGCCCACCATTTAAATGGTGGGCGGGTTCGTTTAAATACAATGTGATTATAAAAAATTTATTTACGAAATATGATTTATTTATATCTTTAATTATTAATAAAAGATTTTGTTATGAATAAACTCATTATCTCTTTTGCACTCCTTTTTTTACAAGTAGCATCATATGCCCAAAACGTTGGCATTGGTACAAACTCACCCGACAGTTCTGCATTACTTGAATTAAACAGTAACAGCAAAGGTTTTCTTCCTCCGAGGATGACAACAAACGAAAAAAATGCTATTGTGCGTCCAGCAAATGGGTTGGTGATTTTTAATACCACAACCAATTGTTTGGAAATGTATGTGTATAATAAATGGCAAAATGTTTTTTGCGGAGTAGCTGATTCAACAACCAATGTTGATTCTACTCTATTAACCGACATTGACGGACACACATACCCGACTACCAAAATTTGCAATCAAACTTGGATGGCAAAGAATTTAGATGTTGCCAGATACAGAAATGGAGATATAATACCGCAAGTAACTGACCCAACAGAATGGGCGAACCTCACTACCGGTGCTTGGTGTTGGTATAACAATGATAGTGCTACTTATGGTTCGGTGTATGGAAGATTATACAACTGGTATGCCGTGAGCGACCCAAGAGGACTGGCACCGGAGGGATGGCATGTGCCAAGTGATGGGGAGTGGAATGTATTGGTGAAATGCTTAGATGCTAATGCAGATACAACTTGTCAAAATTGTAGTCATAGTTCTACAGCCGGCGGAGAGTTAAAAAGTACCACTGGTTGGAATATTACTGGAAATGGGACAAATAGCAGCGGCTTTACAGGTCTGCCAGGTGGCAATCGTAACAGCAACAATGGAACATTTAATCATATTGTGTTCTACGCATCTTGGTGGAGCTCGAGTGAATATTCTACGTCAAGCGCATCTTACCACGAGCTTTCTATAAATGATGGCGGTGTTTATAATGGCATCATTAATAAGGCATATGGTTTCTCTGTCCGCTGTGTAAAAGACACTCCTATCACCACATTAAATGATGGTTTAGTTGCTTATTATCCTTTTAATGGAAATGCGAATGATGAGAGCGGGAATGGGAATAATGGGGTGGTTAATGGGGCGACATTGAGTACTGATAGGTTTGGGAATAGTGGGAAGGCGTATAGTTTTGATGGCAATGATGATTATATCGTCTGTGTTAACAACAATATTCCTGTTTATAGTAACCAAACAGTATCATTTTATGCCAAATTTAATTCCTTTAGAAATTGGCCTGATGGTTCAGAATTTATTTGTTTGGGAAGTGATGCTAGTACTTCTTGGGGTATTTTGGAATATTCAAATGGGAATTCTACAAAATCTATGGGAAGAGGATGTAATGGAGAAGGCGGCAGTATACTTAATAATGTTTTTTCAATAAATACTTGGTGTCACTATTCATTCGTGACGGACTTTACATTGGGGATTACAAAAATATATAAAAATAGTATCTTAATTGGGCAAACAATTAACGGTACAGTTAATGGGAATTGCTCTCAAAGTAATTTATACTTTGGAGTGGATATATATTCTTTTCCGGAATACTTTAATGGTCAACTTGATGAAATCCGCATCTACAACCGCGTCCTCACACAAGAAGAGATAACTTATTTGGCATCACATTAAAAAAAGCCATTGAGCCGTTGTTGATTTTCTCACCAACAAGAAAAGGCGAAAGTGGGCTTTCCTAAGATAAGAGCGAAATGAAATTAACTTCTGTTGGTCGTGAGACCAACAGGGCATATGCTTAAAAAAAATCATTAAATTATGCTATCAGTGAGTTTCTTTAAAAGTAGATGATTGCCTCTTACCCAGTGATAAATTTTGTCTCAAAATTTTACATATACTTTTGTGCTTGGGTTAATATAATTAATTAAACTTCCTTCAGTAGTTTAAGTTTTTCTTGCTGAGTTCTAGGTGGAAAGTCACTGACGTGTTTCAGTTGTTTTGAAGATGAAACCCAGTGACTGAAACATTACTGAAACAAAAGAAGTAAAAACATAAAAGTAAAAAATAAAACACCCTATTTTACTGCATAAAAAAAGACCTTACATTTCTGTAAAGTCTT
>Ga0114972_10003517_pt1 | contig 11724 bp, 10 predicted proteins | sample M_140807_EF_Meta_FD_87354 | JGI IMG/M metagenome (GOLD analysis project Ga0114972, IMG submission 87354) | Freshwater microbial communities from Lake Montjoie, Canada to study carbon cycling - M_140807_EF_MetaG | ecosystem: Environmental > Aquatic > Freshwater > Lake | place: Lake Montjoie... | reverse complement strand
GGCGGTGGCGGTGGCGGTGGCGGCAACCGGCCAGCCCGGGCCAATCCCTTCGCCAGGCCCAGCAAACCGGTGGTGAGTGCCCCCGAGCCCGAAACCCCAGACGAAGGGCAAGCTCCTGACCTTGCCGAAGGGAGCCCGGAAAGCGGCATTGAGCCAGTGTTGGAGACGCCTGGGTTGGGCATTGAGGAATCCGCCGAAGCCGCACCGGAAGGCGGTGGCTCTTCTGCCCCTGCCGACGACGGTGGCGCCACCGTCGAAGCCGGGGCCTAAGCCGCATCCCGATGACGACACCGCGGCCTCGGGTGCTGTCGGGGGTTCAGCCCACCGGCGCACTCCATCTGGGCAACTGGCTGGGGGCGATCCGCAACTGGGTCGACCTCCAGGACAGTCACGACACCTTCTTCTGTGTGGTGGATCTGCATGCCATCACCGTGCCCCACGATCCCGCCCGTCTGGCCGAGGACACCCTCACCACGGCCGCGCTGTACCTGGCCTGTGGCATTGATCCACAGCGTTCCACCGTATTCGTGCAGAGCCAGGTGAGTGCCCACAGCGAGCTCTGCTGGCTGCTGAACTGCGTGACCCCGCTCAACTGGCTCGAGCGGATGATCCAGTTCAAGGAGAAGGCGCTGAAACAGGGGGCCGACGTGTCGGCCGGTCTGCTCGATTACCCGGTGCTGATGGCCGCCGACATCCTTCTCTATGACGCCGACCGGGTGCCGGTGGGGGAGGACCAGAAACAGCACCTCGAACTGGCGCGCGACATCGCCCAGCAGCGCATCAACGCCCGCTTCGCTCCGAAGGGGCCGGACGGCGAGCCCATCCCCCTGCTGAAGGTTCCGGAACCCTTGATCCTGCGAGAAGGCGCCCGAGTGATGAGCCTCACGGACGGCCGCAGCAAGATGAGCAAGAGCGATCCCAATGAGGGCTCCCGCATCGCCCTGCTAGATCCGCCGGAGCTGATCACCAAAAAGATCAAGCGGGCCAAGACCGATCCGGTGATGGGGCTTGAGTTCGGCAACCCCGAACGCCCCGAGGCCGACAACCTGCTGGGCCTCTATGCCCTGCTCAGCGGCCGCAGCCGCCAGAGCGCGGCCTCCGAATGCGCGGCCATGGGTTGGGGAGGCTTCAAGCCCCTGCTGGCGGAGGCCACGGTGGAGGCCCTGCGGCCCGTGCAAGAGCGCTATGCCGACCTCCGCCGGGATCCGGCCACCCTGCTGGCGGTGCTGGCGGATGGCCGCGCAAGGGCCCGCGTCGTAGCCGAGGGCACCCTGGAGCGGGTGCGCAGTGCCCTGGGCTTTCTGTAGGGGGAACGACCCCTTACGATTGAATCATTGGCGCCGTATTGATTAGGTGAACTGATGCTTCGGGCCCGGTCTGGAAACGCTAACCGTGACCGTTGCTACGGACCCGTGGTCTAGGCGATCTACATGGTGTGGCCTGCGATTTGAGTGTTTCGGATCGCAGTCTTTTGTTGTGATTACACACAAGAGCGCATTTGTCTAGGTCGGTGAGCGGGGGGTAGGCGGCGCCGCAAGCCAGCCGTCAGGGTGACCATGAATTCGGTTTCCGCCTGCCCTTGCTGTCCCGCCTGCCTGCATCCCCCCTTCGCCGCTCCAAGGCGCCGCTGACGGGCCCCCTCTGCTCCGTGGGTCTGGCGGTTGCCCTACCTCTGGTGATGGGCGGGCTTCCTGGCTCGGCACTGGTGAGGACCCTGCCAACGGCCAGCCTCCGCGCCGGGACGCCAGCGGACACCGCCATCGCCCCCATCAGCCTGCCTCCGACCGGCCGGATGCAGGCGGAGAACCTGGCCTTTGGATCGGCCGGTCCTGGCGTTTACCGGATGACTGCGGAACGGCGTGCCCTGCTGAACACGATCCGGTTCGCCGAAGGAACCTGGACCAATGGACGGGGTGACGGCTACCGCATGCTCTACGGCGGAGGGCAGTTCAAGGACTTGGCCCGCCATCCCGAGTTCGTGGTGACCAGCGGCTACAGCAGCGCCGCCGCTGGTGCCTACCAGTTCCTACCGGCCACCTGGAACGAGGCGGCCCGACGACTGAACTTGCCCGATTTTCAACCCGCCAGCCAGGACCAGGCGGCCCTCTACTTGATGGAGAAGCGGGGTGCCCTGGCCCGCTTCGATCGTCAGGGCCTCAGCCACGATGTGGTGGCCCTACTGGCCCAGGAATGGGCTTCGCTGCCGACCCTTCACGGCGGGAGCTACTACGGGCAACCGGTGAAAGGAGTGGAGGAACTGCGGCGCTTTTACACCGAGGATCTGGCGCGCCAGCGGGGAAGAACGGTCTGATCAGCGGGCGGCGGCTTCAGGGTTCGCGATAGACCACCCGGCCCCGATCATCGTTGCCCACATCCAGCAGGTGCTCTGCCAGTAACCGATCAATTTCACCGCGTACCACGGCACTCCCGGCCCCGGCCGGCAGCTCGAGCTCGATGAGGGCATCGTTCAGGCTGAAACCATCGCGGCCGCTGGCCCGGGCCAGCCGCAGCAACTGGCGCTCAATCGACGGTAGGGCCGCACCATCCGGCGTGGCGAGGCCCAACTGCAGCAGGGGGCGGTTGGCTTCCTCCACCATGCCCGGGATCAAGAACAAATCCACCATCTGCCCGATGCCCACCAGGCCGAGGGTCATCAGCCAGATACCACCGCTCACGGGCTTGCGGCAGTAAAAGCGATGGATGCCGTTGAGGCCGAACAGGCCCATCGCCCAGAACAGATAGGTGAGCCCCACGCTGCGACGCTCCTGCCGCAGCAAAGCCAGGGCCGCTGAAGGAGAGGGGAGGCGAGTGATCAAAGCAGCGCAGAAGCACGGCCTGGATTCTCCTGCTTAGGATCGCAGTTCCGTGTGTCGGATTCCCGTGCCTGCAGCCGCCTCCACCAGCAACAGCTCCGAGGTGGCACCGGCCGGCAGCAGCAGCACCGCCAGCGCGGGCGATCGGGGCAGGGGCTCCAGCGCGTCAGCGCAGCGGGATGCAGGGTTGGCCGCGGCACCGGCTCTGCCGAAAACCAGCGAAAGCCCCCAGCTGCTGCGCATCCGTCACTCAATGAGCCATGTGATGGCGATGGCGGTGCAGAAGCTCTTCCCGCAGGCCCAGGTCACGATCGGTCCCTGGACCGAAAGCGGCTTCTACTACGACTTCGACAGCCCCGATCCCTTCAGCGAAGCCGACTTCAAGGCGATCAAGAAGGAGATGATCCGGATCATCAATCAAAAGCTGCCGCTCGAGCGCCTTGAGGTGAGCCGCGCCGAGGCGGAACGCCGGATCCAGGCCCAGAACGAGCCCTACAAGCTCGAGATCCTGGCTGGCATTACCGAACCGATCACCCTCTACACCCTCGGCGAGGAGTGGTGGGATCTCTGTGCCGGGCCCCACGTGGCCAACACCGCCGAACTCAACGCCAAGGCCTTCGAACTGGAGAGTGTGGCCGGCGCCTACTGGCGCGGCGATGAGACCAAGGCCCAGCTGCAGCGCATCTACGGCACCGCCTGGGAAACGCCGGAGCAGCTGGCGGAACACCAGCGCCGCAAGCAGGAGGCCCTGCGCCGCGACCACCGCCGCCTCGGCACCGACCTGCATCTCTTCTCGATCGAAGATGAGGCCGGTGCCGGCCTGGTGTTCTGGCATCCCCGTGGCGCCCGCATGCGCCTGCTGATCGAGAACCTCTGGCGCGAGCTCCATTTCGAGGCGGGCTACGAGCTGCTGTACACCCCCCACGTGGCCGACATCAGCCTCTGGAAGACCTCGGGTCACCTGGATTTTTACCGCGAGTCCATGTTCGGCCCGATGCAGGTCGACGAGCGGGAATACCAGCTCAAGCCGATGAACTGCCCCTTCCACGTCCTCACCTACGCCAGCACGCTGCGCAGCTACCGCGAATTGCCGATCCGCTGGGCCGAGCTCGGCACCGTGTACCGCTACGAGCGGCCTGGTGTGATGCACGGCTTAATGCGGGTGCGGGGTTTCACGCAAGACGACGCCCATGTGTTCTGCCTACCGGAACAAATCAGCGATGAGATCCTGGCGATCCTCGATCTCACCGAGAAGATTCTCTCCACCTTCGATTTCCGCAGCTACGAGATCAACCTCTCCACCCGCCCCGAGAAATCAATCGGCGACGACGCGGTTTGGGAGCTGGCCACCCAGGGGCTGATCGAGGCGCTCGATCGCAAGGGCTGGGCCTACAAGGTGGATGAGGGCGGGGGCGCCTTCTATGGCCCGAAGATCGACCTCAAGATCGAGGATGCGATCGGGCGGATGTGGCAGTGCTCCACGATCCAGCTCGATTTCAACCTGCCCGAGCGGTTCGCTCTGGAATACGTGGCCGCCGACGGCAAGCGCCAGCGGCCGATCATGATCCACCGGGCCATCTTTGGCTCGTTGGAGCGGTTCTTCGGGATCATGACCGAGAACTACGCCGGCGATTTCCCCTTCTGGCTCGCCCCCGAGCAGATCCGCCTGCTGCCCGTCACCGATGAGGTGCTGCCCTGGGCCGAGGAACTTCTGGCCCAGCTGCGGGCTGCCGGGGTGCGCGTCAGCCTGGACCGGAGCGGTGAGCGGCTTGGCAAGCTGATCCGCAACGGCGAAACCATGAAGATCCCCGTGTTGGCCGTCATTGGTGTCAAGGAGTCCGAGGCGCGGGGGGCCAGCCTGCGCAGCCGCAGCCAGGGCGAGCTGGGTCTGGTGGAGGCTGGTGCGCTGGTGGCGGCGGCGGGTGCGGCCTGTCGCGACCGGCTCGCCTCCCTGCCACTGGCTGCCGCCGAGGCCGCGGCGCCCCCTGCTGCCGGGACCTGATTGCAACACGCTCCCTAAGGCGGTACATCGGCCATAGGGCCAAGGAGCCACGCCACACCCTCGACCAATTTGCTGTTGCCCCAATGGCCGTCATGGGGATTCACCATGGCAAAGAACCCAGCACCGCCAGTCCAGACTGGTGTCCTTGCCTCAAGTTCCATGGCGATCCTGCTGGCCGGTGACATCGGCGGCACCAAGACCCTGCTGAGCCTGTATTCGGCCGGGGCCTCCCACCCCGAGTTGCTGGTGCAGGAGCGCTACGCCTCGGCCGACTGGCACGACCTGGGCCCGATGGTGAACCACTTCCTTCAGGATGGTCCCGGGCGGGATCATCCCCGGCCGGAAGCGGCCTGCCTCGCCGTAGCGGGCCCGGTGCAGGGAGGGAGGGCCCAGCTCACCAACCTGCCCTGGTTGCTGGATGAAGCCGCCCTAGCCCAGGCCTGCGGGCTGGCCAGCGTGGAGCTGGTGAACGATTTCGCCGTGTTGATCTATGGCCTGCCCCACCTGCAGCCCCCCCAGTTAGCCCAGGTGCGGGCCGGGGAGGCCGTGGGGTCGGCGCCTCTGCTGGTGCTTGGGGCCGGCACCGGCCTCGGGGTGGCCTTCGGCATCCCAACGGCTACCGGGCTGCAGGCCGTGGCCAGCGAGGCCGCCCATGGCGAATTCGCGCCCCGCAGCGCCGCCGAGTGGGAGCTGCGGGAGTGGCTGCGCCGGGATCTGGGCCTGGAGCGCCTCTCGATCGAGCGGGTGGTGAGCGGCACTGGCCTGGGCCATGTGGCCCGCTGGCTGCTGGCCAGCCGATCCGCTGAAGGTCCCCATCCCCTCGACGACGAGGCCAGGCAGTGGGAAGCGGCCGGCGGCGGCGCCGACCTGCCGGCGGCGGTGGCCGCAGCGGCGGCCGGGGGCGATCCCCTGGCCCGCGAAGCCCTCGATCTCTGGCTCGCTGCCTACGGCTCCGTGGCGGGCGACCTGGCCCTGGCCTGCCTCAGCCGCGGGGGCATCTGGCTGGCGGGTGGCACCGCGGCCAAGTTGCTCGATGGCCTGCGCTCCACCACCTTCAGCCAGGCCTTCCTGGCCAAGGGCCGGCTCACACCCACCCTCAGCGGCATTCCGATCCGGGCGATCACGGATCCGGCCATTGGCAGCTTCAGCGCCGCTTGCCGGGCCAGGGCGCTGCTCGGTTAATCGCATCCGGGGTCGGCCGCTGGGGAAGGGGGTCCACCGGCTGCGAGAGTGGTACCAGTCAGATCGATGAGATGGTGCGTCCCCGGATCGGCCAGGGTGTCGCGGTGGATGTCCCGGCAACGACCGCCAACATCGGCCCTGGCTTTGATTGCCTCGGCGCCGCCCTTGATCTAGGCAACCGTTTCGAACTGCGGGTGATCGAAGGAGGAGGGGAACGCTTCGACCTGATCATCCAGGGGAGCGAGGGCAGCCATCTCAGGGGCGGCCCCGACAATTTGGTGTACCGCTCGGCGCAGCGGGTGTGGCGGGAAGCCGGCGAAGAACCGGTTGCCCTGGAGGCCCGGGTGCAGCTGGCCGTGCCACCGGCGCGGGGCCTGGGCAGCAGCGCCACCGCCATCGTGGCGGGCCTGATCGGCGCCAATGCCCTGGTGGGCGAACCCCTGAGCCGGGAAAAGCTCCTAGAGCTCGCCATCGACATCGAGGGCCACCCCGACAATGTGGTGCCCTCCCTGGTCGGGGGGCTCTGCATGACGGCCCGGGCGGCCTCGAACCGCTGGCGGGTGGTGCGTTGCGAATGGGACCCCTCGGTGAAGGCCGTGGTGGCGATTCCGGCGATCCGGCTGAGCACCAGCGAGGCGCGGCGGGCCATGCCCCGCAGCATCCCGATCCCCGATGCCGTGCTCAACCTCGGCGCCCTCACCCTCCTCCTGCAGGGCCTACGCAGCGGCAATGGCGACCTGATCGCTGACGGTCTGCATGACCGCATCCATGAGCCCTACCGCTGGGGACTGATCCAGGGGGGCCGCGCCGTGCGCGAAGCCGCCCTCGCGGCCGGGGCCTGGGGCTGCGTGATCAGCGGCGCCGGCCCGACCCTGCTGGCCCTGGCTTCGCCTTCGGTGGCCGAGGCCGTGAGCACGGCCATGGTGAAAGCCTGGGAGGCGGAAGGCGTGGCGAGCACCGGAGCCGTGCTGGATCTCCAAATGGCTGGCAGCCGCTGGGACCCCTTGCCCAATAGAGCCAGCCCGGAGCAGCCGGATGGGTAGATTTACTCAGCTCCGTAACTCCGCCGGTGTCCAGCGGGGGCCCCTCCAGGGCAGTTTTGGGCGATCGGCGCCCCCCGGACCATGGCCCAGACGAACGGTTCCAGACCGTTCCCCTCTGCATTCCACCCCGTCGCCCTTCCCCCGATCCCGCCTGTGATGGACGCCACCCTGCCCCTCTCGGCCGCGTCTCTCCCGGTGGAGGGGAACGCCGCCTTCCCTTGGCTCACCCTGATCGTGCTGCTGCCCGCAGCGGCGGCCCTGATCATGCCCCTGCTGCCGGGCGATGGCGACGACCCCCGGCTACCCCGCACGGTGGCCCTAGCGACCCTCCTGGCCGATTTCGGCCTGATGCTATGGGTGTTCGCCCGTCATTTCGATGGCGCCTCCAGCCAGCTGCAGCTGGTCGAGCGCTTCGCCTGGGTGCCGACCATCGGCCTGGAGTGGTCGTTAGCCGCCGACGGTCTCTCGGCACCCCTGGTGGTGCTCAGTGGTCTGGTGACCTTGCTGGCGGTGGCCGCCAGCTGGAACGTGGCCCGCAAGACCCGTCTGTATTTCGGCCTGCTGCTGCTGCAGGCCTCGGCCCAGGCCCTGGTGTTTCTCTCCCAGGATTTCCTGCTCTTCTTCCTGGCCTGGGAACTGGAGCTGGTGCCTGTCTACCTACTGATCGCGATCTGGGGGGGAGCCCAGCGCCAGTACGCCGCCACCAAGTTCATCCTTTACACGGCCACCGCCTCGCTGCTGATCCTGATCAGTGGCCTCGCCCTGGCCCTCTCCGGCGACCACTTCACCCTCAACCTCAGCGAGCTGGCCGCCCGTTCCGCCGGTGGCAGCTTTGGCATTCTCTGTTACCTCGGCTTCCTCGTGGGGTTTGGCGTGAAGCTGCCGATCTTCCCCCTTCACACCTGGCTCCCCGATGCCCACGGTGAGGCAAACGCTCCGGTGTCGATGCTGCTGGCAGGAGTGCTGCTCAAAATGGGTGGATACGCCCTGTTGCGCTTCAACGTACAGATGCTGCCGGAGGCCCACCTGGTGCTCGCTCCAGCCTTGATCGTGCTGGGCATCGTGAACATCATCTATGGCGCCCTTAATGCCTTCGCCCAGGACAACGTGAAACGGCGGATCGCCTGCAGTTCTGTCAGCCACATGGGCTTCGTGCTGCTCGGCATCGGAGCCGTTGATGCCCTTGGCATCAGCGGCGCCATGCTCCAGATGATCAGCCATGGCCTGATTGCCGCAGCCATGTTCTTCGTGACCGGCGTGTTCTACGAACGCACCAAGACCCTCTCCATCCCCAACATGGGCGGGCTGGCGAAGGTGCTGCCGATCACCTTCGCCTTCTTTCTGGCCAGTTCCCTGGCCTCCTTGGCCCTGCCGGGCATGAGCGGCTTCGTGAGCGAGATCACGGTGTTCCTCGGCATCACCTCCAACGACAGCTTCACCACCGGCTTTCGGGTGATCACGATCGTGCTCGCGGCCATCGGCCTGGTGCTCACGCCGGTGTATCTGCTCTCCCTCTGTCGGCGGGTCTTCTTCGGACCCCGGATCCCGGCCCTGGCAAAGGTGGGGGACATGAACCCCCGCGAAGCGGTGATCGGCCTCAGCCTGCTGGTGCCCACCCTGGTGATCGGCTTCTGGCCCCGTCTGGCCATCGACCTCTACGAAGCCAGCACCACCGCCCTGGCCACGGGGCTGGCTAGCCAGGCCCAAGTGGCCTTCGGCCGGTTGCCCGCCCTGGGGTGATCCCCAACGGGGCCGGCGCTGCGCTGGAATCAATCCAAGCGAACAATGGCCTGTTGATGACCCAAGCCCCCACCGCCGTGAACCCAGACGGCACTGTGTCCGGCGTTCCCGCCCTGCTGGCCGGTGAGGGCCTACCCAAATTCGCGGCGATCACGCCCGATCAGGTGAAGGAGCACATTCCCGTGCTGCTTGAGGACCTCAACACCAGCCTCGGGGCCATCGAGGCGCAGCTGGACGAGGCCCTGGCAGCGGATCAGCCGCTCGCCTGGAACGCTGTGATGGACCCGCTCCACCGGCTGGGCGAGCGGCTGCGTTGGAGCTGGGGGGTGGTCAGCCACCTCAATGGCGTCTGCAACACCACCGAACTGCGCGAAGCCCACGCCAGCCAGCAGGCGGCCGTGGTGGCCTTTGGTAACCGGGCCGGCCAGAGCGCGGTGATCCACCGCGCCCTGAAACGGCTGGATCAGCAGGGCGGCCTCGATGCCACCCAGGAGCGCATCCTGGCCGCCGAGCTGCGGGACATGGAACTGCGGGGCGTGGGGCTCGAAGGGGACCAGCGCGAGGCCTTCAACGCTGCCAGCCAGGAACTGGCCGAACTCTCCACCCGCTTTGGCAACCAGGTGCTGGATGCCACCAACGCCTGGACCCTGAAGCTCAGCGAACCCGACGAGGTGGAGGGCCTGCCGGAGAGCCTGCGGGGCCTGCTGGCCGAAGCGGCCCGCCAAAAGGGTGAGGAGGGGGCCACCGCCGAAGCCGGGCCCTGGCTGCTCGGCCTCGACTTCCCCCGCTACGGCCCCTTTCTGCAGTACAGCCAGCGGCGGGACCTGCGGGAGCGTCTCTACCGGGCCCACGTGAGCCGGGCCTCCGGCGTGGGCGAAGACGGCAGCGACAACGGTCCGCTGATTGAGCGCATCCTCACCCTGCGCCAGAAGCAGGCGCGGCGCCTGAGCTATGCAAACTGGGCCCAGGTGAGCCTGGCCTCCAAGATGGCCGGCTCCGAGGCCGAGGTGGAACGGCTGCTCGAAGACCTGCGCCGGGCCGCCTACCCCGCCGCCCAGCGGGAACTGGAAGAGCTCAGGGCCTGCGCGGATCGCACTGGCGCCGCAGAAGCCGACGACCTGAAGCCCTGGGACGTGAGCTTCTGGGCCGAACGGCTGCGCCAGGAGCGCTTCAACCTCGATAGCGAGGCGCTGCGGCCCTGGTTCCCCCTACCGCGGGTGTTGGAGGGTCTGTTCGGGCTCTGCGACCGCCTCTTCGGCATCGCGATCCTGGCCGCCGACGGCGAGGCGCCGGTGTGGCATCCCGATGTGCGCTTCTTCCGGGTCAACGATGCCGCCGATGGCCGCCCCCTGGCCGCCTTCTACCTCGACCCCTACAGCCGCCCTGGCAGCAAGCGCGGCGGCGCCTGGATGGATGAATGCCTGGTGCGCCAGCTCAGCCCCGATGGCCAGCCGGTGCTGCCCGTGGCCTACCTGGTCTGCAACCAAAGTCCGCCGGTGGGGGACACGCCGAGCCTGATGACCTTCGGCGAGGTGGAAACCCTCTTCCACGAGTTTGGCCACGGTCTGCACCACATGCTCACCACCGTGGAGCGCCCCCAGGCGGCGGGCATCAACAACGTGGAGTGGGATGCGGTGGAGCTGCCCAGCCAGTTCATGGAGAACTGGTGCTATGACCGGGCCACCCTGCTGGGCATGGCCCGCCACTGGCAGAGCGGCGAACCGTTGCCGCAAGCGGAATTCGACAAACTCCTGGCCGCCCGCACCTTCCTTGGCGGCGCCGCCACCCTGCGCCAAGTGCACTTCGCCCTCACGGATCTCAAGCTCCACAGCGAGTGGGAACCGGGATCGGGCGTGTCACCGGAGGTTCTGCGCCGCCGCATCGCCGCCACCACCACGGTGCTGGAACCCCTGCCCGAGGACGCCATGCTCTGCAGCTTCAGCCACATCTTCGCCGGGGGCTATTCGGCGGGGTACTACTCCTACAAATGGGCCGAAGTGCTCAGCGCCGATGCCTTCAGCGCCTTCGAGGAGGTGGACCTGGGCAACGAGGAGGCGATCCGCGCCACCGGCCGCCGCTTCCGCGACACCGTGCTCAGCCAGGGCGGCAGCCGCCACCCCGCCGAGGTGTTCGAGGCCTTCCGGGGCCGCCCCCCCTCGGCCGAGGCCCTGATTCGCCATTCCGGACTGGCGCCGGCCTGATCCGGCTGGAGCGCCATCGCGATGCTGCAGAACGGCGAGGGCCTGAATGGGGTGGAATGGGGCAACGCCTGGGACCTGCGGGACCCGAGCCAGCCTCACACCAATTGGTTCGTGGGAGATCACCCGGCCATCCCGCGAGACTGCCTGCGCTTCCTGCAGCACGGCGATCCCCTCACAGGCTCGGGAGCCAACGGTGCGATCCCATCGCCTGCCGAGCCGGTGAGCCACCTCTGCCTGAAATGGTTCCAGCACCATCCAGACGATGACCCCGCCTGGGGCGCTGCCAAACCGAGCAGCACCGGCCGAACCCTTTCCCTACTGGTCGCTCCCGGAGCATTCGCGCTGACGTTCCGCCGCGGCGAGCGCCAGCTGGACCTGGTGCTGGAGCAGGCCGGCGACTTCGTGCTGTGGGCCGAGGGACTGGAGCACAGCTGGCGGGTGCTGGCCCCCTCCATCGTGCTCACGGTGCGTTGGAGCCCCCTACCGCTCCGTGCTGGGGTCTGAAGGTGTCGCCGAGGTTCTGTCGTGGCCGGGGAATGCTTCCTCCAGCCCAGCGATGGGCCGCCCCCGTCCGGGGCTGCACCGTTCACCGAGCAACCCCCATGTCCCAAGCGCACCATCCCCTGGTCGAGGCGGCCCTCCTGCTGGATCGCTCGATCCGCATCTTCCTCACCAGCGACGAAGGCCTCCATGCCGAAACCTGGATCCTGGCCGTGGCGCGCCTGGCCGGAACCGAGCTGCAG
>Ga0114972_10003516_pt1 | contig 11725 bp, 6 predicted proteins | sample M_140807_EF_Meta_FD_87354 | JGI IMG/M metagenome (GOLD analysis project Ga0114972, IMG submission 87354) | Freshwater microbial communities from Lake Montjoie, Canada to study carbon cycling - M_140807_EF_MetaG | ecosystem: Environmental > Aquatic > Freshwater > Lake | place: Lake Montjoie... | reverse complement strand
CGTGCACCGAAACAATTACCTACAATTCATCACCCAGCCATAGGAAACCTCCTCAAAACCCCATCGCTAACCAACATTTTTAAGCTACTTTTGCCAATATTCTTAAAAGACCTCATTTTATACAATGCCACAAGACTTATCTATAAAAAGTGTACTCATCATAGGCTCCGGACCCATCGTAATAGGTCAGGCCTGCGAATTCGACTACTCTGGCTCTCAAGCAGCGCGCAGCCTCAGAGAAGAAGGCGTAAAAGTGATACTCATCAACTCCAATCCGGCCACCATCATGACCGACCCTATTGTGGCTGATAAAGTATACCTTATGCCCCTTACTATAGAAAGTATTGAACAAATATTAGAAGAAAACTCAATAGACGCTGTACTCCCTACCATGGGTGGACAAACAGCCCTCAACCTAGCCAAAGAAGGCGACGAATTGGGCATATGGGAGAAATACAATGTGCAACTGATAGGCGTAGACATCAAAGCCATCGACAAAGCTGAAGACAGAGAGCTTTTCAGAAAATGGATGATTGAAATAGGCGTACCAGTGGCACAGGCTAAAACTGCCAACTCCTTGCTTGAGGGTAAAGAATTTGCGCAGGAAATAGGCCTTCCTATCGTTATCAGGCCGTCCTTTACCTTGGGTGGCTCTGGCGGTGGCATAGTGATGCACAAAGACGAGCTTGATGCAGCCCTTGACAAAGGCCTCTCTGCCTCTCCTATACATGAGGCCCTCATAGAAAAGGCGATGTTAGGCTGGAAAGAATTCGAATTAGAGCTTTTGCGCGATAAAAATGACAATGTAGTCATCATTTGCACGGTAGAAAATTTCGACCCTATGGGTATCCATACAGGCGATAGCATCACCGTAGCGCCTGCTATGACCCTTAGCGACACTGCCTTCCAGCTGATGCGCAATACCGCCATCAAGATGATGCGCGACCTAGGCAACTTTGCAGGCGGCTGTAATGTACAGTTTGCACTCAACCCAGAAACAGAAGAAATATTAGCCATAGAAATCAATCCACGCGTGAGCCGCTCTTCGGCATTGGCATCTAAGGCTACAGGTTATCCTATAGCCAAAATAGCTGCTAAACTGGCCATTGGCTTCACGCTGGATGAGCTTAAAAACCAAATCACACAGAGCACCAGCGCCTATTTTGAGCCTGCATTAGACTATGTAGTAGTAAAAATGCCGCGTTGGAACTTCGATAAATTCAAGGGTGCCGATGACACCCTGGGCTTGCAAATGAAGTCGGTAGGCGAGGTTATGGCCATTGGTCGTACCTTCCCTGAGGCGCTTCAAAAAGCATGTCAAAGCTTAGAGAACAATGCTACGGGGCTCTCTTACATCAGCACACAGCGCTTGCGCCCGTCTGAAATCATAGACACCCTTAAGCGCCCTACTTGGGACCGCATCTTTAGAATAAAAGAAGCCATTGCAGCGGGTGTATCCATAAAAACCATTCGCGAGCTCACCCAGATAGACCGTTGGTTCTTGTATCAAATTCAAGACATCGTTAAGTTAGAGAACGAGCTTAGCAGTTGCAAATACCTAGATAAAATAGCTACAGCCAAACTTTGGGAGGCTAAGAAAATGGGCTTTAGCGATGAGCAAATAGCTGAATTGCTCAAAGACTGCACACCTGAAGAAGTATATGAATACAGAAAAAATCTAGGCATCACCCGTTCCTTCAAAATGGTGGATACCTGTAGTGCTGAGTTCGACGCACAAACACCTTACTATTACAGCACCTTTGAGGAGCGCCCTATACAACAGCCACAGGGTGATTCTACCCCGTTACTGACCAACGAAGCGGTGCTTGCTCAAAAAACCAAAATAATAGTATTGGGCTCAGGGCCCAACAGAATAGGCCAAGGAATAGAGTTTGACTACTGCTGTACCCATGGCTTGCTGGCCATAAAAGACTGTGGTTATGAGGCCATTATGGTCAATTGCAACCCAGAAACAGTGTCTACCGATTTCGATATAGCTGATAAACTATACTTCGAACCAGTGTATTGGGAGCATTTGTGGGAGATTATAGAGCATGAAAAGCCAGATGGGCTGATAGTGCAACTAGGAGGCCAGACAGCGCTTAAATTGGCTAGAAAACTGCACGAAAAAGGCATCAAGCTTATAGGCACCTCTTTCGACGACCTAGACATAGCCGAAGATAGGGGCAGATTCAGCGACCTATTGAAGGAAATGAACATACCTTATCCTAACTATGGTACGGCCTATACCACCGATGAAGCCATAGAAGTGGCTCAGCAAATAGGTTATCCTGTATTGGTAAGACCATCATATGTGTTAGGTGGCCAGCGCATGCGCATCGTTATCAATGATGAAGAATTAGAGAACAGTGTGGTGAGCCTTTTGAAGCACCTACCGGGCAATAAAATATTGATAGACCACTTCCTAGACCGTTGTCAGGAGGCTGAAATAGATGCCATATGCGATGGTGAAACCGTGCACATTATGGGCATTATGGAGCATATAGAGCCTGCGGGCATCCATAGTGGTGATAGCCATGCGGTGCTTCCTGCTTTCAATCTTGGGCAAATGGTATTAGATGAGATGGCATACATCACCAAGAAAATAGCTTTGAGGTTGAATATCAGAGGCTTGATCAATATTCAATTTGCCATTAAGAACGGTAAGGTATATGTGATAGAGGCCAATCCTAGGGCCAGCCGTACAACACCATTTATAGCCAAGGCTTATGGCATACCTTATTTGAACATAGCTACAAAAGTAATGCTAGGAACATTGAAATTGAAGGACCTAGAAGTAGAGAAATCATTGCAAGGATATGCGGTAAAGGAGCCAATATTTAGCTTCAATAAATTCCCGAATGTGAACAAGGAGTTAGGTCCTGAGATGAAGAGCACCGGCGAAGCCATTCGCTTCATCAAAAACTTGCGCGACCCTTGGTTCCGTCAGTTGTACAAAGAGCGCAGTATGCACTTGAGTAAGTAGATATAAGCTATTTAACAACAGTTATTCCAATACCCTATAAACAACAATGGCTACCCAAAAGGTAGCCATTGCCAATATAGTACACAACTGATTGAATACTAGTTAGTAGCGCCATTGTCTACTGAAGCTTCGATAGCGCTTTGTATAGATGTAGGTACGTTAGACAAGAAGTCGTAGCCAGTAGCTGCTTCGATAGCATCTACAGAAACGCGGTAGTAGCCCCAAGATTGGCTATTTACAGTTTGTAGGTTAGGCATGTTCACTGCTATTACTCTTGTAGAAGTAGTAACACGGCCAACATCGTTGATACCTTTAGATAATACTACGATGATTTTGTAGAAGCGATTAGGTACTGTGATGCTACCACTAGCTATAGTGTTGGTAGTACCACCATTGCTACCTGTGCCACCTGTACCATAAGAACCTGCTATGATGTACAATTCTTTACCTTGAGTGATGAGCGTACGGCAATAAGTTTCAAGATCGCCCCAAGTTTGTTGGTTAAGGATTGGAGACTGAGGTGCGATATTAGTCATTTTGAATGTAGCAGCATTGTCGGTATCGCTGCCATCGCGGTCGTCAGATGGGCAAAGGTGACCACGGTCGAAGCCAGTACTTGTATAGTTGCCAGTAGACGCTCTAAAGAAGCCTGTAGGCAAGGTTGCATCTTGAGTGAAGCAATCGCAACGTGTAGCAGTACCTTTCCAAGCAGTGCTTAGGTGCCAGCTTACCCAGTTGGCTATACCTCTTGAGTTGTTGTAAGAAAGAGCATATTGAGATTTTACTACTAAGTAGTTGTTCATATTAGAAGAAACAGCAGTAGCACCTGATGGGTTACCCATAGCCATGTTGTTATCTCTTGTAGCTACAGTATCAGAACCGCCACCAGTACCTGAATTGTCAGATATGCTGAAGTCGTCGATATTCAAGCGACCGCCAGTCAATTTTTGGATTCTGAAGCGTACATTACCAGTAAGTGTCATAGTAAAGGTAGCAGTACTCAATGTAGTAGAAGAAGTAGTGATGGTGCTACCAGTAGTAGTCCAAGTGCTTCCACTATTAGTAGAATATTGTAGGTTCCAAGTGCTGCTTGCATCAGTACCATAAACACCATGAGCCACAGTAACTTGAGATGCACCATTAGTTACATTGAACATCATGGTTAAAAGACCAGTTGTTTGGATACGCACACTTTGAGCGCCGTTTTTGCGATCGCTGGTAGTGTTGCCCAAGAGGGCATTGTTCAGCTCCCATGAGCCGGTAGGCAAGGTTACGGTACCTGTAGCATAGGCAGATTTGGTGCCTGTGTTGAAAGTTTCTGGGAAGCCTGAATAAACTACTGCCATGGCTTCATTTTCAGTGTTTACTTCCGTTGCTGTAGGAGCAACATCCGAACCTGACTGTTGTTTGCTGCAATTGGTAAGTCCGAATACTGCGACTACCACTGCAAGCGATAAGAATAACTTTTTCATATTTAATTTTATTTACCACAATGATACATATTGAAATTTGGGTTTACATATTAAAGTGCGTTATGTTTATGTTATCTGAATGTTAAGTAATATTAGAATAAGTCTATTTTTTTCACTTTGGGTTAAAAGTTAAGGCACTTAACTAGATGTATAGCAGAAATCATGGGATAAAGTTTTCTTGGATGGATAAATTAAAATTTGGCACTATATGGAAATTGGAAATCATTATTATATTTGTGGAAGGTTAACTTCGAATAGTTAATAGTTGTTATTTTTGTTTGGAGTTTGGCTCTGGACGCAAAAAGATATTTATGAAAAAGTTATACAAATTAGTTGTTGGGTGTTTTATGGTTTTGCAATGGTGTTCTATGCAAGCAACTGCCCAAACTGCTATAAGTGGCACTCAATGGCAGACGCATGGCGCTAGTACCACCGGTTCAAGTGCATTTACTACGTTACCCGCTACTACTACGCCAGGTGCTGGTGTGGTAGCTATTTCGCAATGGTCTAGAGGTAGTGTAGCCTACAATGCTGCAGGTACGTCTTACAATTCTAATAACTGGTCATTAGGTACCACTTTGGCCGCTGCTCAGGCATCAAATTCTTGTGTATATTTCACCATAACCAACAATTCAACTACTGAATTGGAAGTAACCAATGTTACTGTGGAGTCACAAGTAAGTGCTACAGGTCCTACCGTAGTGCAAATGCAGTATGCAATAGGTTCTGGTACTGACCAAAATTTTGGTTCAGCAGTATCTACAGCACATACAGCCTCACCAGAGACATTTGTTTTCAATGGTGTAATGCATTTATGCGCCAATCAAACAGCTACCATGAAGCTTTATGGCTGGGCTGCTGGTGGCACTGCTGGTACTTTGAGAATCAATACTGCAACCTCCATTAGAGCAGATTTTGTTACAGCAGTTACCGCTTCAGCCACTAATAGCGGTCCTATTTGTGCAGGTTCTAACCTTAACTTCAATGCTACTGCAACAAACGGTACTACACCATATACTTATAGCTGGTCTGGTCCAGGTGCTTTCAGCAGTACAAGAAGTAATCCTTTTATTCCTGGCGCTACTACAGCCGCTTCTGGTATTTACACAGTTGCTATAACTGATGGTTATGGTTGCACAGATGTGGCCACTACCAATGCTACCGTGAATGCAACTCCTGTACCTACTGTTACGCCTACAGGCGCAGCGCAGGTTTGTCCGGGTGGCACTTTAACTATGACTACTCTTACAGGCATGAACTATAGATGGAGTGAGTCTGGTACACCTATTGCAGGTGCTACTAACAATAGCTATACTACAAGTACCGTAGGTATCTTCAGAGTTACTGTTACAGACCCTGGAACAGGTTGTTCTGCCACCTCTGCTTCTACTATAGTTACTATTGCTCCAGCACCAACAGCTAGCATCAGCGCAGCTACTGCTACCACATTTTGTGCAGGTGGAAGTGTAGTATTGAGTGCTACAGTAGGTGGAGGTTATACTTATGAATGGTACAATGGTGCTACAAGGATAACGGGCGCTACCAATAGCACTTATAGTGCTACTGCAACAGGCAACTATTATGCCATCGTATTCAACGCTGGCTTGTGCTTCGATACTTCAAACACTATAGCAGTAACAGTAAATCCATTGCCTAGCAATGCAGTAACTCCTAGTGGCCCTCTTACTTTCTGTGTGGGTAGTAATGTTGTTTTAACTGCAACTGCAGCCACTGGCAATACATATCAATGGTATGTAGGCTCTGTGACTATACCGGGTGCTACCAACGTAGCTTATACTGCAACAACTTCTGGTACTTATAGAGTGATAGTAACTAATACATTTGGTTGTACCAATACTTCAGCTAATTTCACAGTGACTGCTAATACAGCACCTTCTGCTGCGTTAACGTATTCTGGTCCTACTACTTTCTGCACAGGTGGCAATGTTACCGTTACTGCTCCTAGTGGTGGTGGTTTTTCTTACCAATGGTACAATGGTGCTACTGCCATTACAGGCGCTACCAACTCTAGCCGTTTGTTCAATGTCACGGGCACCTATGCTGTTGTTGTGCGCAATGCTACTGGCTGTACTACTCGTTCTGTAGACATTAACGTATATGTAGTACCAGTTCCTTTCATAGCTGTTACAGGTGCTACTACTTTCTGCAATGGCAATAGCGTATTGTTAAGAGTAAACACAGGTACTGTTGCTATACCGGGTTTGTCTTATCAATGGAAATTAAATACTGTGAATATACCAGGCGCTACAGCTGTAGACTATGCTGCCACATTGCCAGGTAGCTATACTTGCTTTGTGAACATACCAGGGAGTTGCTCTATTACTACTGGAGCTGTACCTGTGACCGTTCGTCCTGCAGTAGTGCCAGTAGTAACTTACAATGCTGTAACCAATACCTTGAGCACACAGTCTTTTTATACATCTTATCAGTGGTACATCAATACTATTTCAATATCTGGTGCTACTACCAATACTTATCGCCCTACACTAGTAGGCAACTATAGAGTAAGGGTAATAGACAGCAATGGCTGTAGCTTATTGTCTGATCCTAAGGATATCTTCAAGCTTGCTGTAGAGGATATAGCCAGCGATATCACTGCTAGCATCTACCCTAATCCAGTAGCTGATGTATTGAACATAGAGTGCACTAGGAATGTAAATGTTACCATTACCTCTATAGATGGTAAAGTAGTAATGCAAGCCAATGATACTAAGCAAGTGGATGTACATGCACTTACTGCTGGCTTGTATATAATTAGTCTAACCGACGAGCAACACAGAGCCATCGGCGTGCATAGAATGATCAAGCAATAATTCTAAAGTAGCCAAGGGCGGCTGCCACATGAATATAGTTTTATAAAGTATTGTAATAGGGTGTTGCCATGATGGTAGCACCCTATTTGTTTGTACTCGGGGATAGGCACTCAGGCCTTCTGCCTATAGAGCATCCTATTAATGCTCATTGGTTAACTCCACGTCTTAGGTTGATCTATCCCTATCAATTCTTTGTATTTACCTTGGGTGTATGTGCCATACGTTGTACATCAATGTTTATGCCTTATAGAACATCCCTAAGTATATTTTCAAAATAAATATTGCCTCTGCATTTAAAAACTATATACTTTTGCTCCGCAACCATTGTTGCAACGGGGTGCCTTAAATTTCAGGCTGAGATCATACCCGCTGAACCTGGACCGGGTAATGCCGGTTAGGGAGTAAAAATCAGCGTAATAATACATATCTATATTCATCTATGCTTAATAGCATGGTGTCCACGATTGTATGAGCTAAGCAAATGTTATAGGTAATCCGTATCCAATTTAAAATTTGATACAGATGAACAAAACAATCTTTACCATCGCTACAGTAGCCACATTGGCTACACAAGGGGATGCTTGGGCGCAAACAGGCAGTAGGCAAGACACCACTCAATTTGAAGTGGATACCCTCACCACCAGCTCAGAATTCCTGAAAATCGCCCTTCCATCGGCCTCTATTAGCTCGGTAAGAGCCAGTCCTTTATCCCCTTTTGCAAAGACCGAACTCAGCAAAGAGCAATTGCAAAAGAACAACCTAGGCCAAGACTTGCCTGTATTATTGCAATACCTCCCTTCAGCCGTTATGAGCTCTGATGCTGGTAATGGCATAGGCTATACCGGCATTAGAATCAGAGGTACGGACCCTACCCGCATCAACGTTACCTTCAATGGCATGCCTGTGAATGACCCAGAATCGCAAGGCGTATTTTTTGTGAATACCCCCGATATCGTATCCTCTACAAGCAGCATACAGGTGCAGAGAGGTGCTGGGGCTAGTACCAATGGCGCAGGCGCCTTTGGAGGCACTATCAGCATCCATAACTTAGAGCAAATGGATACTGCTGGCTTCTCTTATTCGGGTTCGGTGGGCTCCTTCAACACCAGCAAACACACCCTTGTAGCAGGCACAGGATTGCTCAAAAACGGTTTTCAGCTGGATGTGCGCTTATCGAAAATACATTCCGATGGCTTTGTTGCTCGCTCTGGCAGCGACCTACAATCTATGCAAATGGTGCTAGGCTATCACCCCTCAGATCGCACCTCTATACACTTCTTATTCATGCCTGGCAAGGAGCGTACTGGCCAAGCTTGGAATGGCGTGCCACAAGACACCCTAAGCACCAATAGGCGCTACAATGAGCTTGGATTGAAGACTGATGGCACCTATTACGACCAACAAACCGACAACTACTACCAAAATTATTTCCAAGGCATTATAGAGCACAGATGGAACGAGCACTGGAATGCCCATGTGGGCCTATTTGCTACCCGTGGCAAGGGTTATTATGAAGAGTATAAGCTCGACCAAGCCTACGAAAGATATGGCCTCAATCCTACCATATCGCCAAAAGGAGATACGCAGCTGAGCACAGACTTGATAAGAAGACTGTATTTAGACAACTACTACTATGGCGGTGTGTTCAGCTTTAACTATATAAATAAGGGCCTATTAGCTACCCTTGGTGGTGGCTGGAATCAGTTCCAGAACCTGCATTATGGCAATGTGATGTGGGCTATGAAGGGCGGCTTTGCCGATCAATACAAATGGTACCAACTAGATGCCCAAAAAACGGATATGAATACCTTCCTCAAGGTGCAACAACAATGGGGTAAATGGATAGCCTATGCCGACATACAACATAGATATGTGAACTACTTCATGAATGGCTTTGAAGAAAATAGGAATTTGAAGCCAGCGGTAGTATACCACTTTTACAACCCTAAGGGCGGTGTTACGTATCAATTGCAATCAGAGTATGGGAAGAAGCAAACGCTGTATGCAAGCGTAGCCGTGGCCAATAGAGAGCCCAACAGGACTGCCTTTGAAACAGATGCCCAAAACCTACCCAAACACGAGCGTTTGATAGATATGGAAGTAGGCTATGAGGTGAGGCGTAAAAAATGGAGTGGCAGCGTGAATGGCTATTGGATGCAATACAAGAATCAGCTCATTCTTACAGGTCAAATAAACAATGTAGGCGCTTATGTGCAAACCAATGTAGACGCCAGCTACAGGGCTGGTATAGAGCTACAAGGGGCCTATAAGCCATTCAATTGGCTCAGCGTGAATGGCAACATGACCTTGTCATCTAACAAAATTCAGAATTTCACTTATTTCTTAGATAATTATGACAGCACAGGCCAGCGTGCTACCTTCTACAAGCAAACCGATATCGCCTTCTCTCCCAATGTGATAGCTAGCCTAGGCTTTACTTTGGTGCCCTATACAAGCTTCAAAGGCAATAGGTTGACCATTGACCTTATGGGCAAGTATATAGGCCGCCAATACCTAGATAATACAGCCAGTGAGCAAAAGCAAATTAAGGCAACACAATACTGCAATGCATTGGTGAGTTATACCATTCGCAGCACACAGCTAAGGCAGATTGTAGCCTCTCTATCTGTGCAAAACATCTTCAATACTGCCTATGAGTTGAATGGCTATACGTATAGCTATATAGCTGATAATAAGTTGAGTACGTATAATTATCTATACCCTCAGGCGGGCACCAATGTATTGGGCAGTATTACCTTCAAGTGGTAAGAGATATATGCACTTATACCTGATTGTAGGCTTTGTTTATGAAGCCGTAAGCAGACTGTTATATTAGATAAGAGTTTAGTAAAATAAATTAGCCAGTACTGCCCCGACAAAAGGGTAATACTGGCTAATGTGCTTAAAGAACCTTAAGCTATGAGTACATAGATAGCAGCCATTAGGCAAATGAAGGCTAACAGAATGTAGGTAGCCATTTTGCGTATCTGAGCGCCTGTATAATTCTTTTTCAAAAGTTATTTATTTATAGAACGTTAGATATTATTTGGTTGCAGGTGCCTGTGCAGCTAAGTTGAAGGTGCGGCTCACGGTGCTTTGCGGACCAGCCACTGCCTGACCATCTTTGCCTACCAAAGTAAGCTTAACCGTAGATTTACCACAACCAAGATTGGTGATCATATAAGGGCGCCAAGCAGCCAATGTAGCTGTAGCATGCTGAGATGGCAAAGTTTCGTTGTTCACTTCGGCTGTTACTTTATAGCCGGTGTCGCTGAGGGAGGCGTTCCATACATAGAAGTCTAACAATATATTAGTGGTATCGGCACCTATATAATCGCCTTTAGGGCGGCTATAGAACAACATAGGCTCTTTAGGATTGTCTAAGCGAGTGAGCTTGCCTTTGCCATCAATTTTGAAGTGCAACAATACAGCCGCTTCCTTCGTCTTGATAGACTCGTGATAAGAGCGCGATAAGAAGGCCAATAAGTAATGCTCGGTATTGTTGGCTAGGGTGATGCTGTTTTTAGGTTCGTAGAGGGCTTTGTAGGCTTGGTTGTCCATGATGAAATGGATGTGTTGGCCTTTTTCAGCTACTGCGCAGCCACGAGAAGCCGCATCAGGCGTTTGTGCCTGCAACGTATAATTTTTGGTATTGAATGTAAAAGACACATTGGCAGAGTCGGTGCCTACGGGTGTAGCCGTCATGCTGCCCAATGAAATTGCAGCATCTGGGAAGTCTTGGGCTGCGCTGCAGGTATCAATGGCCACCGCTGGTGGAGGGGTAGCTTGCGTGCTATCGGTGGAAGCTTTGGGGCTTTCCGTTGAGTTGTTGCAAGCGGTAAACACACCACTGGTAAGTGCTGCACAGGCTAGAATAGCTACGAATTGTTTCATATAAATATTTCTTTAGAAGCAAATTTATCATGAATAAGGTAGGTATACAAAATTAACTACAACAAAGACGAAGTTAAATATTTATTATGTGTTTGGATGGGTACCCTTATACTCAATGATAAAGCATTATTAGTGGAGATATAAGCTGGGAGTATTGATATACCGGCGCATCCCTAATATAAAGACCTATCTCTCTAATTAATCTAAATCGCATCCCTATAGTATGTAGTTGAGTCGAATGCCTATAGCTGGCTAGATAGGTATTAATGTAAAAAAGCCATCAAAAGCTCATTTATTTACTTCGTTTCGCTAAAATTGGAATAATACGACCGATATTTGTGAATATTCAACAAAAAACGTAGTTATGTTTATTGAATTCAAATTCGAAAATTTCCTTTCATTCAAAGATGAAGCTTCTTTTAGCTTGGTTGCCTCCGCCTCGAAAGACAAAAAGGAAGATGATTCAGATGTAATGTACAGCCCAATAGCGAACAGCAAACTTCGTTTGTTGAAAAGTGCTGCCGTATTTGGCGCCAATG
>Ga0114972_10003515_pt1 | contig 11729 bp, 7 predicted proteins | sample M_140807_EF_Meta_FD_87354 | JGI IMG/M metagenome (GOLD analysis project Ga0114972, IMG submission 87354) | Freshwater microbial communities from Lake Montjoie, Canada to study carbon cycling - M_140807_EF_MetaG | ecosystem: Environmental > Aquatic > Freshwater > Lake | place: Lake Montjoie... | reverse complement strand
GTGCTTTTAAACAAGGCTATGTTCAAAACCAATACTTAAGGCGTATCGCTCTGTGATTGGTAAAGTAAGCGCACTTCGTCAATTAATGGTCTAATAGATTGTTACAGCGACCTCTTACGGTCGTGTCTCAGTTATGTCCATTCTGTTATGCCAACAAGGAAAAACTCCCCCTTATTCCTTTTTTCGACAACAGGGCCTGAGCGCTTTCCATGCGTTTTCTATCTGGAAATGGTCCCATTCGGACTAAATATTTTTTATTTTCGTGCGCGATGGACACATGCGCCATAGCAAACCTCGCAATTTGCCGTTTCAATTGCTCTGCAGATTGCTTCGTTTGAAAAGCACCCGCTTGAATATAATAATGCGACGATGCAACCACTGATTGCTTTTGACTTCCGTTTGCGGTAATCGCCTCAATTTCAACATGCGCCGTCCCTTTCGGGAATACACCTAATTTGGTCGCAGCACCATAAGACAAATCAATAATACGTCCAGGATGAAAAGGGCCCCGATCATTAACCTTTACAATTGCCACTCGACCATTATCTAAATTTTTGACGCGCACATAAGTAGGCAAAGGTAAGGTTTTGTGCGCTGCTGTCAATGCGTACATGTCATAATGTTCACCACTCGAGGTGCGACGACTATGAAATTTCGTACCATACCAAGAGGCCAATCCACGTTGCTTGTAGCCTTTAGAACTGTTCATCACTGCATAACGACGTCCTGCAACGCTGTAAGTAGCCGGGTTCCCGTAACGACTCAAAGGTTCGGTTTTGGGGATGATCGCCTTAAAAAAAGTAGGGATGGGCCCTAAAGGCGCCCCATCTTGAATTTCATGTTTCGCCGAAGCTTTCTTTTTATGGTCATGGGGGTGCTGTACCGTATGACAACCCGTTAGTAACACCAGGCTAAAACCCCAAGCCCATAAATTAGACCCAATTTTTTTCAATGTCGACTATCCATAACAAAAAAAAAGACTATAACGAGGAACCGGGTTCTTAGTCAACTTTTAATCCGATCCGCTCAAACCTCATTAAATAATCTTGCTGTCGTGCACAAGAGGAGTTATCCTAAGGGATTGCATCTTGTATTATGTATGATTATGACCATGGAAATGAGCTATAAGCCCAATGAGGTTGAAGAGCAAGCCCAATTATATTGGAATAAAAAGCAGTCATTCAATGCTTCTGAAGATTTAAATAAAGAAAAATTTTATTGTTTGTCCATGTTCCCCTACCCCAGCGGTTCTTTACATATGGGACATGTCAGAAATTATACGTTAGGTGATGTGATTGCACGCTATCAACGAGCTTTAGGTAAAAATGTATTACAGCCTTTTGGTTGGGATGCATTTGGTTTGCCTGCTGAAAATGCTGCCATTAAAAACGGAACTCACCCTGCTCAATGGACCAAACAAAATATTGCGGCCATGAAGGAGCAATTTTTAAAACTGGGCAATGGTATCGATTGGCGGCGTGAAATTTCCACGTGCGATCCCTCTTATTACCGGTGGGAACAATGGTTTTTTATTAAATTGTACGAGCGCGGCTTGGTCTACAAGAAAACTGCTATTGTCAATTGGGACCCCGTCGACCAAACTGTACTCGCGAATGAACAAGTCGTCGATGGGCGTGGGTGGCGTTCCGGTGCGCTGATAGAACGCAAAGAAATCTCACAATGGTTCATCAAGATTACCGCTTATGCGGATGAATTACTCAACGATCTCGACACGTTGGAACATTGGCCCGCTCAGGTCAAACAAATGCAGCGCAATTGGATTGGTCGCTCCGAAGGCTGCGAAATTAAATTCAAACTCACCCATGATCAAGAATTCCTAAAAATTTATACCACAAGACCCGATACTTTGCTGGGCGCCACCTATTTAGCGATTGCACCTGATCATCCTTTGGCCAAACAAGTCGGCAAAACTAGCCCAGAAATCCAAACGTTTATCGAAGGATGTCAGCATATACGCATGGTTGAAGCAGAAATAGCAACCATGGAAAAACGAGGCATCGACTCAGGTTTGCGAGCCACTCATCCCATTACCGGGGAAGATATCCCTATTTGGATCGCTAATTTTGTCCTAATGACTTATGGCTCAGGCGCTGTCATGGCGGTACCCGCACATGATCAACGCGATTGGGAATTTGCCCAAACTTACGCGTTACCCATCAAACCAGTCATTACCCCTGAACAAAAACATGATTTCACTCAGGCAGCTTATACAGGAGAAGGCATTTTAAGTCATTCAGGTGAATTTGATGGCCTGAACTCATCTGTAGCTAGAACCACCATCACCGAGTTTTTAGAACAACTTAAAATGGGCAAGTCTAAAGTTAACTACCGATTACGTGACTGGGGTGTTTCGCGCCAACGTTATTGGGGCGCGCCTATTCCTATGATCATTTGCGAACATTGTGGGATTGTTCCAGTGTCTGAACAGGATTTGCCTGTCATATTACCAGAGGATATTGATATCACTGGCTCAGGCTCTCCTTTGGCTAATTGCAAAGAATTTCTGAACACCAACTGCCCAAAATGCGGGCAAGATGCTCAAAGAGAAACAGACACCTTGGATACCTTTATGGAATCCTCTTGGTACTACGCACGCTATGCTTGCAAAGGTCAAGACGGTGCGATGTTGGATGATCGCGCTAAATATTGGACGCCAGTTGATCAATATATTGGTGGGATAGAACATGCAGTCATGCATTTACTTTACGCGCGTTTTTTTCATAAATTAATGCGTGATGCCGGCTTGGTCAACTCCGATGAACCATTCATCGCCCTGCTGAGTCAAGGCATGGTGCTGCGGGATGGACATAAAATGTCTAAATCCGTCGGAAATACGGTGGATCCCAATCATTTGGTAGCAACCTATGGCGCGGATACAGCCAGATTATTTGTGATGTTTGCGGCCCCCCCCGAACAGTCCTTAGAATGGTCAGATGCAGGCGTAGAGGGTTCACACCGGTTCTTAAAACGACTCTGGAACTTCGCTTATCAGCATCGAGAATTGCTACTAGAAATCAATCAAACCATTCAGGATCCCAATAATGCAGTGGTTTGGCAAAATTGCGACGCACGGTTGAAAAAAACCCGATTGCATATTCATCATATTTTGCAACAAGCGATACAGGATTATGAACGCCAGCAATTTAATACCGTAGTTTCAGGCTGTATGAAACTCTTGAATGAATTGAATACCTACGAAGTCAAAACATCAGAAGATGATTATTTGATTTGTACAGGTTTGAGTATATTGCTCCGGCTACTTGCTCCCATCACACCGCATATTTGTCACATATTGTGGCAACAATTAGGCTTTGACAAAGCTATCATTGATGCGGCATGGCCTAAAGTAGACAAAAGTGCGCTTAAAACAGAAGAAGCCGACTTTGTGGTTCAAATCAATGGAAAACTGCGTGCTGAATTTACCGCTAAAGTGACTACGCCTGAAGACGAACTCATTGAACGGGCCAAACAACATGCCGCTTCTTTCTTAGAAGGAAAGTCCGTGTCCAAAGCCATCATTGTTACCCATCGAAATTTAATTAATTTGGTGGTCAGTCCATAATGTTTGCAGTACGCTTGGGCAAAATTATTTCTTTGCTCGCCACTGTGTGTTTGCTGGGATGCGGGTTTCATTTGCGGGGTTTTGTCGCCATGCCCAGTAAATTGCGTGATGTTGCCATTGTGGTGGAAAGCGTCAATCGAGATGTGGCACCGATGTTGGAAGACCAATTACTCGCTTATCATATCCACGTCACAGATAACCCTAGTGATGCACATTATTGGATAGTCCTAGAGCAAGACATGGAAGAACAACACATCACTTCAGTCAGCTCGAGCACTACCCCGCGTCAATATCAAATGAACTACCAAATTACATTTAAATTTCAAGAAGCCAATGGTAAGGAAATTATACCTACGACTACTATTACGACTACTCGGCAACTGACCATCAACAGCAATCGTATTTTGGGCTCTAATTTTGAAGAAAACACCCTCAAACATGAAATGCGCAAAGATGCTGTCATCCAGATTATCGACCGTATTGGACATCATAAATTATGATTATTCCTCAACATAACCTAGATAACCATCTTAAAAAAGGTTGTGCGCCCGTGTACTGGGTTGTCGGGCAAGATCCTTATTTATTCAATCAAACGGTACGAGCCATCAAACAAGCATGGCAGCGCTGCACTCAGCAGAATAGTGAAGAAACCGTCATTGATATTCTGCAATCCCAAAACTGGCAGGAGGGTTTCCAAGATGCCAACACCTATTCTTTATTTTCTGAGCATCGGCTATTAGATTTGCGTTTTGCCAAAAAAACACTCGATGCCGCAGGGAAAAAAGCCATCCAGGCTTATCTTGATCGACCTAACCCACGCTGCCTAGTATTAATTCAAGCGCCTGAATTGCCAGTCAAACAAATTCAAACCTTGGTCGCCCATCCACAAGTGGCCTGCATTCAAATTATGCCTTACACGCCCGTGCAATTTAAAAAATTCATTGCACAACGGCTACAAGCCCTACAAATTCAAGCTACACCAGACGTTCCTGAAGTGATTTATCAATATCATCAAGCCAATTTACTGGCATGTAATCAGTTTCTAGAATTACTTGCCTGTATGCATGATCTCAGTCAGCCGCTCACTACCGACATACTGATGACTTATTTGCGAGATCAAAGTGAATTTTCTATCTATGAATTGGGGGAAGCTTGTTTAAGAGGACAAACAACCCATGCTATTCATGTGTTTCGAAAAATCCAAGAAGCTCAGGGAGAACCTATCTTAGTTTTATGGGTCTTAAATCAAGAAATACGTAAACTCGTGCAAATCCATCATTTACAGGCCTCACAGCCCTTCCAAGCCATTTGCCAACAATTGAAAATCTGGTCGCAAAAAATCCCGTTGTACCAAAAAGCATGGCAAAGAGTATCCGGCCCACAAGCCTGTGATTTATTGAAACGCTGTCAAAGTTTAGATGAGCAAATGAAATCGAATCGCAGTGGTCTCATTTGGCAAGAGCTCGAGAATTTGGTGGTGCTGCTGTCTAATTAGGTTTTACTTTGATCAACAGACACGCCTGTTTTGATTTTTTTTGCTTTTTCGTGGGGGTAAATCAGGTCATGAGCACAGAACACTCTCATTCACATACTCATAGTACTGCTGAACGCCCGCTGGTATTTGCGCTCATTTTTTTAATCGACCTCGCTGTGTTTTATTATCCACCTATGTAAATTACATTTTTAGTATAGCTTAAACGAAGCAATTTTAGGCAATTTGAATTTGCCAAGACTTTGACTACACTTAATTAAATAAAGTCATCACTATTCTAAGCAGGGTCCTATGAAAAATATTGTCGATATTCTGGATCAAGAAAATATTTTAGATATGTTTCCTAAAATCCAAGCCTATTACAGTCAGCAACTGGGTATTCATGTCGCAGCACAGATCATTAATGTCTCACGCGACGACGAACCCGTTGAAAGAAGCATCATCTTTCCTCACAAAATCTTAAACTTACATAAAATATCGCAGCACAATCCGACTCACTCTCACCAAAACGGAAAAGTGTTGGACAGTGGCGAAATAATAATGATCCTCTCTGCGCACTTTTCTGAACAACTCAGTCACCAAAATCCTGAATTAAAAACATTGATTGATATTAGGAAACATATTGAATATTTAAAATCTCAGCATTTAAATTATCATTTCATAGATGATCATCCAGAAGCCTCTGTCATCGTACGGTATATGGATGGACTGTATTTCTCTGTTGTAAAACAAATCAAACAGAGTTTGTATACAACCCTTAATGCGCCGAACTATCAAGCAAATAATACCCTATTACATCTACTAGCAGCCATTCTCGATGAATTAGAGAAGATTATGCCTCATCTTAGTACCCCTGATTTAATAGACTTTCACACAAGTATTGAATCATTGGAAACCGATCCGAATATCCCAAAAGCTCTTCTTGAGGATTTGAAACCTAAACTACAGTCTATGTCCAGCAACCTCAATAGCAAAATCCAGAAAACCTTAACTTTTCTCGTAAAAAATAGTGACCCTACTCTCTTAACCGAACAACTCCCCACCTTAAAAAGCCAAGTTCAAATCAAGCGTGCGCTGCAAACAACCCACCCCTACCAATACCCAGAATTTGAGCATTTACTTGAGCAAAGTATTAAAGAAAGTATTTTAGTCTTATTAGAAAAATACGAAGCAGAAACAAGCACGTCCATGACAGATCTGAAAAAAACTCAAAAAATGCAATTGATTGCGCAACTAAAAGCGTTGTGCTATGATACAGATTCTTCTTCCAGTGAGATATATCAAGTCATTATTACCCATGGTGATTTACTCAAAAGCCAGTCTATCGGACGCTATATTTACGAATGTATTTGCTGGTTACTCCAGATTAAAATCCCTACCGAACGTCATTCGGTTACCTTATTTAAAGCGGTAGCAGCACCTAAAATTACCGACGGAACAAGCAGTGTAGAAAGTAAGCTTAAAAAGGACTAATTGTAAGTTACGCTGCGTAGAATGCAAGTTTGTGGAGCAAAGAAATGCGAAGACATTCTAGAGTCCTTTAATTGTTAACTGACCAATAGTAGATTGGGACCTGATATGTCATCACATATTTCATATGCAATTGCTTTGTCTACATTGGGTGTTATTTTATTAAATATCATCCCCCGCTTCAGATTTTTCATGGTATCGAGTACATTCATGACGGATTAAAGGCAATCGCTACCGCCGCATCAGCAAGCAGAGGACTCGCGATTAAATCAAAGAAATTAACAAATGCCATTGCTAAATACGAAGAAGCTAAACTTGCTCAAACAAAACAAAATACCACGCCTCAGACTCTAGAGACCACAAGTTCAACCCCGCGGAACCTCAGTAATCCGAGTCAATCTGAAGCTACTGCTGTACGCCTGTTCGTAGAGCACCTATCTCGACTGTTACGATGTTACCCAAGTAAGAGCCCGATCTCTGGATCCCGCGGACAAGCCGCGGGACGTAGGTGAAAGGTGAAACTCTTAACTTAATGGCAGTGTACAGCAGACTGCGCGGGGATAACAAAAAAAGGTGACGATACCTCCGTACCCAACTTTCATCGATAACAAATAATACTCGAGAAGCCCTTACAATCCCCAAAACATAATTTTTGATTACCCAAAGCTTGGGTAGCTGCCAAATGCTCTTCTGGTTGATATTCCTTTGCTTTTTCATATCCCATATGTCGGCAAAACGATTGGGCCGCAGGTTTGCCACAATGCTTGCTATCTTGATAGCACCAGTCGATCCGATAGTGATGAAAGCGTGGAACAACAAACTTTTTATAGCGATAATAATAATTACGTTTTGGTTTATGTTCCGCAGATGCTTCACACCGAATCAATTTAAATCCTGCACAATGCCAACCTCGGCAACAGCCTTTTTTATCCAGATAACTGGCCATTCCAACATTGTGCGCAATGGTTGAGTGTTGCGCCCGTTCATAACCCATAGCTTGGCAATAACGATCTGCCACACCTTTTCCACAAATTTGCTTGTCTGACAAACAATAACTCAAGCGTTGATGATGAAATTGAGGCAACCAGAAATCATGTCGATACACTGCTGAGCTGGGTTTGGCGTAAGCCACCGAGATTCCCAAAATGGCGAGCGCCAAAACTCTAATTATCCTTAATAATAAATTCATATAGTTTTCCTAATATATCACGTCATCCTGAGGAGCTTGCGACGAAGGATCTCCATGATTGGCAGGAGATTCCTCGCTACGCTCGGAACGACGGGGTCGTACGCAGCCTCTCAATAACACAGCATCACACGATCCGCTTCTAAACTATCCTTTAGAAAGGATAGTAATTGATCTCCGGGTCGTACCGCAAAGGCTTTATCCAAATTCAAAGTTGCTTTTGCCGTAGCATTGGCATATTGAATCTGTACCACGCAATCCCCTTTGTGCGCTTCTAAGATCGTTTTGAGTTGCGGTATTAGTTTTTCATCCTCAGGGCGCAAATGCAAGCGCAAACACCGCGCAAACTTCATCCGAGCTTCCTCTAAAGAAAATAATTGCGCTGCCATGATTTTAAAGCCCCCCGTAAAATCATCCTGACCTAATTCACCTTCTATCAGGATAATATCACCATTTTGTAAGGGCGCCGTTCTGGTTTCTAAAATTTCGGCAAACGCCACCACATCAACAAATCCCTGCGCCGCCTCTACTTTGTAAATCACCAAGCTCTTTCCACGCTTCGTCAAAATCTTTTTGCTTTGATTAACCATCCCACAGACCAACACTTTTTTGGCTTGAAAACGACCTAATTGCGCTATAGGTTGGACAAAGGAATGAAACTCCTGCTCATAAGGATCGACCGGATGACCGCTTACATAAAAACCCAATGTTTCTTTTTCCGCAGTCAGCCGCTGCATATTAGACCACGGTGCGCAGGCTATATAGGCTTCCGTATCGGCAGGCCCTTCATCTAATTCTGCAAACAAATCCCTTTGCCCGGTATGCGAATTTTGCAAATGCACCGCACCAATCGTCATAGCGGTATCCAGAGTTTGCATTAACCCCGCGCGTTCAATTTGCCAATCATCCATACTGCCACTTTTAATCAACGCCTCTAAAACACGATGATTGATCTTGCGTAAATCTACCCGGCGACACAGATCGAATAAAGACAAAAAGGGCCCCTGGTTGCGCCGCTCTTCGATCATATTTTCAACCATGGCCTGTCCCAAGCCTTTGATAGCACCCATACCATAACGAATGGTTTTAGCATCCACTGCTGAAAACGCATACTCCGAATTCTGAATAGAGGGTGGCAAAATGGTCAAGCCCATCGCTTTACATTCTTGAATAAACCCAACCACTTTATCAGTATTGTCAATGTCCGAGGACAAAACAGCTGCCATAAAAGCGGCTGGATAATGCGCTTTCAACCAAGCGGTTTGATACGCAATCAGCGCATAAGCAGCAGAATGAGATTTGTTAAACCCATAACCCGCAAATTTTTCCATCAAATCAAAGATCTCTGTAGAGATCTCCAAAGAAACACCACGCTGCAAAGCGCCTTGGGTAAAGATGGCCCGCTGATTAGCCATTTCTTCAGGTTTTTTCTTACCCATCGCACGCCGGAGTAAATCAGCCGCTCCTAAAGTATACCCTGCCAAGACTTGCGCAATTTGCATTACTTGCTCTTGGTAAAGAATTACCCCATAAGTTGGCTTCAAAATGGGTTCTAAATCTGGGTGCAAATACTCGATAGGTGCCAACCCATGTTTCCGTTCAATAAAATCATCCACCATCCCTGATTGCAAAGGACCAGGACGGAATAAAGCAACCAACGCAATCACATCTTCAAACGTATCGGGCTGTAAGCGATGAATCAAATCTTTCATCCCCCGTGATTCAAGCTGAAACACAGCCGTAGTTTTACACGCTTTCAATAAATCAAAACTCAATTTGTCTACTAATGGGATGGTAGTAATATCAATGTCTGGCAACCCTTGAGCGTGTTGTTCGCGGTTAATAATGGCCAGCGCTAAATGAATAATAGTTAAAGTGCGTAATCCCAAAAAGTCGAATTTCACCAGGCCGACTGATTCCACATCATCTTTATCGAATTGCGATACCAATTGCTGGCTCCCTTCTTCGCAATAGATAGCCGTAAAATCGGTCAATTCTGAAGGCGCAATCACCACACCACCCGCATGTTTACCGGCGTTGCGTGTGATCCCTTCTAAAGAAAGCGCTAAATCAAGCAGCTCTTTGACTTCCTCTTCATCCTGATAACGTCTGGCCAATTCAGGCTCACGTTTAATAGCCTCTTGTAGAGTAATGCCTATTTCAAACGGGATTAATTTTGCTATTTTATCCACAAATCCATAGGGATGCGCCAATACTCTACCGACATCACGTACCACCGCTTTCGCTGCCATGGTACCAAAAGTTATAATTTGGGATACCGCAGAGCGCCCGTATTTTTCAGCAACATAATCGATCACCCGGTCGCGACCATCCATGCAAAAGTCGATATCAAAATCCGGCATGGAAACACGTTCCGGGTTCAAAAAACGTTCAAAAAGCAAATCATATTGCAACGGATCTAAATCGGTAATGCCCAGAGAATAAGCTACCAGAGAACCCGCACCCGACCCTCGCCCAGGCCCTACCGGCACACCATTTGCTTTGGCCCATTGGATAAAATCAGCCACAATTAGAAAATAGCTTGAGAACCCCATGGGATTGATAACATCCAATTCAATTTGCAACCGTTGTTCATACGCTTCGCGATCCAAACTCACAGCCAAAGAAATCTGCTCCAATCTCTGGGCCAATCCTTTTTGGGCACACAGGCTTAAATACGCCTCTACTGATGAGCCGTCTGACGTTGGGAAATTAGGTAAAGAATAATGACCAAGGTTCAACGTAACCGTGCAACGCTTGGCAATTTCTACTGAATTTTGCAGCGCTTGGGGTAAATCTGCAAACAATGCCGCCATTTCACTAGGACTACGTAAATATTGTTGATTCGAATATATTTTTTTGCGGCGCTCGTCGGCGAGGGTTTGGCCTTGATGAATACATACGCGTGCTTCATGCGCATCATAGTCAGCGGCATGTAGAAATCGCACATCATTGGTGGCCACCAGAGGTATTTTTAACCGATCAGCCAGGCCAATTAAGCGTTGATTATAGTCTTGCTCTTCTGGTCGGTTGGTTCGAGTGACCTCTAAGTAGAATCGATCTCCAAACCGCGCTAACCACTCTTGCGCCAAGCTTTGTGCACGCTCACTGTCTTGATGTAATAATGCTTGTCCAATATTGCCCGCAAAGCCGCCGGACAAGGCGATTAAGCCCTCTGTCCCTGACGCTAGCCAATCATAATGAATCCGTGGTTGCCCATGATATTGGCCTTCTTGATAAGCTCTAGAAATCAAACGCGTCAAATTGCGATACCCGTCGTCTGATTGACATAAGAGCACGCACGAAAAGGTTTGTGCGGGATTTTGCGGATCACAAAACAAAATATCGCACCCTAAAATAGGCTTAATCCCTGCAGCCAATGCGGCTTGATACACTTTGACGCCAGCAAATAAATTACAAAAATCCGTGACAGCCACTGCCCACATATTCATTTTTACTAAACTGGACATCAAAGTAGGGATGCGAATCGTACTATCTACTATGGAATATTCACTTCTCACATGTAAGTGGACGAATTCTGGGGTTTGGGATGGTTCAGTCATAATTACTGCCTTTTATTAGATTGGTACACTCTACTTTCCCGTTTCTAGCAAGTCAAGAAATGCTGCTTCAGTTAAGGTTGGAACGCCCAGTTCCATTGCTTTGTCTAATTTTGACCCCGGCTCTTTACCAACGATTACCCAATCTGTTTTAGCAGAGACTGACCCCACGATTTGTGCACCAACCGCCAATAACCGCTCTTTGGCTTCTTCACGGCTCATATGTTCTAACGTACCCGTCAATACCACTTTTTTATGATACAACGCATGGGTTTCAGATGCCTGAGCGGGTGCTGTTTGGGGCCAAGTAATTCCTACTGCTAGCAACCGGTCTACAATGCTCACATTATGCTCTTGAGCAAAAAACTGCAAAATCGCATTGGCTGCCACCGGCCCAATATCCGGCAAACACAACAAATCATCAAGCTGAGCAAGCCG
>Ga0114972_10003514_pt1 | contig 11730 bp, 7 predicted proteins | sample M_140807_EF_Meta_FD_87354 | JGI IMG/M metagenome (GOLD analysis project Ga0114972, IMG submission 87354) | Freshwater microbial communities from Lake Montjoie, Canada to study carbon cycling - M_140807_EF_MetaG | ecosystem: Environmental > Aquatic > Freshwater > Lake | place: Lake Montjoie... | reverse complement strand
TGCCATATCCGGTATGGCGCTCCTGTCCGTAACCTGGAAAGCGCCCGGCCAGGCGGCGGATCAGGGCATCCCTTTCACCCTTGGCCATCACACTGGCGGCGGAGATCGCGGCGCAGTGCAGATCCCCTTTGATCAGGGTGCGTTGGGGCCCCTTCCAGCCCCTTAAGGGCAGCACCCCATCGATGAGAACCAGCTCGGGTGCGATCGAGAGTCGTTGCAGGGCGCGGGCCATGGCCCATTCGGTGGCCATACGAATGCCATGGCGATCGATTTCTGCTGCGCTGGCCTGGCCGATCGCCCAGCTCAGGGCCTGGCGGCGCAGCAGGGGAACCAGCGCGGCCCGGGCCCGCGCCGTTAAACGCTTGCTGTCGGTGAGGCCAGCCTTTTGGAGTTGCGGCAGGGCATGGGGGGGAAGGATTACAGCTGCCGCAAACACTGGACCGAAGAGGGATCCACGGCCAACTTCATCAATCCCGGCGCAAACGGCCGGATTGTGACCACCCCAGACATCTGGCACCGCGCCTGGTCCAGGGCTCAGATGGTCGCCGACGTGCGCCGGCGCCGCCGCCGTGATTCATCGCCGCTTTCCCCCGGATCTTCAGCCGGCGGGGCTTGGTTTTCTAAGGGGAGCACCGGTAATGCTGGGGTTAGGTCCACCAAGGGGGGCAAGGTTGGCAAGATGGGAATTGTCATCAATTCTTGCCGACCTTCCCTGGGGTCCACCAGGGTCCCCAGGGTTTCGACGGGCTCCTGAACACTGGGTGCTTCGGTGCCCCTGGTATCGCCGCCACGGCCGCGGCGGCGGCGACGGGATCCGTTGGACGCCAGTTGCTGCCTGGCCTCCTCACGCACCGTCTCCGGATCAATTCCTGGCCTTGCCACCCGAACCAACAGATTGTCGGTGGCTGGGACGGGATCAAGAAGGAGGGCCGGACTGAGGCCCATCCAGCCAAAGACCTTCTCCTGGGTCTCCTGCATCGGGACCACTAGGACGTCGGGTTCGCTGCGGCGGGAAGGGGCCGTAAACGTGGAGGGAAGGTTGTTGCTCTCCTCCTGATCCTGGGCAGGCGAGGGTTGGGGTGTTGGGTCGTTGGTCGTGCCCAGGCCTAGATCCCCCGATGCCGTTTCACCCCTGCCACCGCGACGACCACGACGACGGCCTCCACCACCGAGGTCGGCGGCAAGGGCAGGACTGGGAACCTCAGCGCGGGCGGAGGCAGCTGAGCGCACAACCCCTGAAGCGTTGGCCAGGGGTTGCAGAGTGTCCTTACCGGGAAGAACGGCCACATGGCCAAGGCCGCCGCAGCTGGGGCAGGCCCTGCTGAAGAGTTCGTAAATGTTCTGACCTTGGCGTTTCCGGGTCAACTCCACCAAGCCCAGTTCAGTGAGTTGGGCAATCTGGGGGCGGGCTGAGTCATCCCGTACCGCTTGGGTGAAGTGTTCTAGGAGTTGCAGTTGATCGCGACGCGATTCCATATCTATGAAATCGATCACCACAACGCCGCCAATGTTGCGCAGCTTGAGCTGGCGAGAAATTTCTACGGCCGCCTCGCAGTTGGTCCAAAGCACCGTTTCCCGCGCATTGGCCGACCGGGTAAAAGATCCGGAGTTGACGTCAATGACCGTCAGCGCCTCCGTCGGTTCAACAATGATGTAACCGCCGGAAGGCAGATCAACCCTGGGGCGAAGGGCATCACGGATGGCGGCATTGACCCGGAAATGTTCAAGAATTTCGGTCGATTCCTGAAAACATTCCACGTCCAGACTGGCCTGGTCAGGACCCAGGAAGGCGTTGACCCGGGCCACCGCCTCGGGGCTCTCGACCACGACCCTGGTGACCTCAGGTTTATAGAGGTCCCTCAGGACACGGTGGACGAAATCTTCATCCCGGTTGAGCAGAACCGGGGGCGTCGCAGTCTCGGCGGCCTGCTGAATGGCTTCCCATTGCCTCAGCAACGTTTCGAGGTCGTCAATCAAAAGATCTTCACCCACCTCTTCGGCTTCGGTACGGATCAGCAGTCCCGCGCCGGGGGGCTTGATAAGAACCCCAAGGGCCCTCAGCCGATTGCGCTCGTTTTCGCCGACGATGCGCCGAGAGATATTTACACCCTGGCCATGGGGCTGGAGCACAAGAAAACGGCCGGGCAGGGTCAAATTGCCGGTGAGCCTTGGACCCTTAGTACCGGTCGGTTCCTTCATGACCTGCACAAGAACTTTCTGGCGAGGTTCCAGGAGTTCGGTAATACCGGCACCCCCTTTCTTAAGCCGCAATGGGCCTAGATCGGTGATATGTATAAATCCATTTTTCTCACTCTCGCCGATATTGACGAAAGCTGCATCAATGCCAGGTAAGACATTTTCGACGGTGCCAAGATAGACATCACCGATCTGGTAGCGGCCCTGGGCGACCACAAGTTCATCGACTCGGTCGTCGGTGAGCACGGCGGCGATGCGCAGTTGCTCGGCGATGACGATGTGTTGGGGCATAGAAGGGTCCGGGCTCAGGGAGCCCTGCCGGGGGCAGGAGTGGGACAGTGAAAGGCCAGGGTGGATGCTGCGAATGCGGTGCTTGGAAGCACGCGCCGATCAGATAAGCCAGCCAACCAGGTCTTGTAAAGCGATTGAAATTAATGAAACAAACCTGATCGCTCAGGTTGTCCAAATCCGGTAAAAGCCGCTGCCAGTGATTAACTGGTGGGGGTGGGAACGGGCCTCACCCGGAATTAAGAAATGGGCGGAACGCGCGTCGGTTAAGACGAGGAAATCCCTAGGTGCGCCTGATGAAAGGCATGGGCCAATCGGAAAATCCTGGAAGGAAAGGACTCGGGGACGACCCCACTGCTCCTTTACCGTCTTATTAGCAAGATAGCACGCAGGTATCCAGGGTCAGGGCCATGCGGCGCGGCCGGTCGGCCCGCAGGGGCCGACCTAGCTTCTGGCCCAGCCAGTGGCAGAGATGGTCGGGTTTGAGGCCAAGTCCCTGGGGCGTGATGGCGCTCTCCAAGGCGATGACCACTGCTCCCTGAGGCCCAACCGGCACCGGGGCTTCGGGTGTCGGAGCTAACAGGTACAGGTTCCTCAACAGCTCTCTGTAATCCCTTTGCCGGGGCCTTCCCTTCTTGTCACTGTCCTGCCAGAGCAGCTCGGAGGCGGCCATCAGGGCTGTTAGCGCCTCTTGCCACTGGATCGGGTTGGGGGTGGGCAAGCCATCGACCATGGCCGCCTCAAACTGCCAAAGGGCACCCCTCACCAGGGCCGAGAGGTTGGGGCCTTCAAGGGCGACCTGCTGGGCCGAATACAACTGAAATTCGCTGGGCAGTTGGTTTTGCAGCGCGGTCAGGGCCTCCTGGGGCTCCATCGGGGCGATCAATTCCAAATCCATCCATTCCCCCAGCCCTTCGCTGCCGAGGGGAAGGGGCTGGCCAAAATGGAGTCGGGGCAATGGGTGGAATCCCCCCGTGTGGCTGATGGGGATCCGGCTGCGGCGCAGGGCCCGCTCCAACAGGCGCAGGGTATCTAGGTGGCCGATCAGGGCCAGGGAGCCGGTCTTACTGAACTGGAAGCGCAGGCGTTGGACCCGCCCACTGGCGGGAGGCTTCTGGGGCAGGCGCGAAGGGATTGCCGGGGGAGGGATGACGACGTTATGGCCCAGGTCTGGACCACACACGCCGCAGTGGCTGCATCCCTCAAACGAGCAGTCCGGTACCGTGGCCGCCTCCAGGGCGCGGCCCAGGTCCTCGGCCAGCCAGCGCTTGCTTAGGCCCGTGTCGATGTGATCCCAGGGCAAGGGTTGGCGACAGAAACGATCCAGGTCGGTGGTGGCCATGGCCTCGGCGGCCCGCCAGTCCCCCATCTCCAGGGCGCGATAACGCCCCTCCAGTCCTGCGGCGACGATGGCGCTGCGCCAGGCAGCATGGCTGCGCTCCGCCGATTCAAACCAGGCATCCAGCCCTGCCCCCGCCCGCCAGGCCGCTTCGATGACGGGGGCAAGGCGCCGGTCCCCCCTGCCGATGAAATCTTCCACCGCCGACAGGCGCCGATCGGTGAAGTTGGTTTTGATGCCCCGGAGGGACTTGAGGGCTTGGCGCAGCAGCTCCTGGCGCCGTTCGAATTCAGCGCTGCTGACGCTGTGCCACTGAAAGGGGGTGTGGGGTTTGGGGGTGAAATTGCTAATGGTGAGCTTTAACTCCAATCGCCCCAGGTCGCGGCATTGCTCCTGCAGGCGCCGACAGGTTTCGGCAATCCCAAGGACATCACCATCTGATTCCCCAGGTAGGCCAATCATGAAATACAACTTCACCTTGCGGTAGCCGGTTTCCATGGCCGTGCGGATGCCTTGCAGCAGTTCGGCGTCGGTCAGGCCCTTGTTGACGATGTCCCGCAGGCGCTGGCTGCCCGCCTCGGGGGCGAAAGTGAGGCCGGCTCGACGGGCGCCCCCCAGGATGTGGGCAATATCGGCATCGAACCGGTCGACCCGCTGACTGGGCAGGGTGAGGCTGATGTTGTGCTCCGCCAGTCGGTTGCGCAATTCGACCCCAACGGCGGGCAGGGCCAGGTAATCGGAGCAACTGAGCGACAGCAGGGAGAAATCGGCATAGCCCGTGCTTTTCATGCCCTCTTCCACCGCTTCGATGACGGCTTCGGGTTCCACATCCCGGGCCGGTCGGGTGAGCATGCCGGGTTGGCAGAAACGGCAGCCGCGGGTGCAGCCGCGGCGGATTTCAACCGTCAGGCGATCATGCACCGTCTCGATGTGGGGTACAAGGCCCATGGCGTAATGGGGCATCGGCGTGGCCGTGCGCCTAAGGAGGCGTGCTGGCAGTCCCGGCTCCAACGGAACCACGCTGACCCCATCTGCCCAGGGCCCATACAGGCAGGGAACGTACACGCCCGGCACCTGGGCCAGGTCGCGCAACAGGGCCGGACGGCTGAGGCCGGCGGCCCGTCCTTCGGCCACCACCAAGCCAATTTCGGGCAACAGTTCTTCGCCATCGCCGAGGGCAATGAAATCGAAAAAAGCGGCGTAGGGCTCCGGGTTGCTGGTGGCGGTGGGTCCGCCGGCAAAGATGAGGGGGAAAGCCGCCGGGTCTGCCAGAGGGAGTTGGCCCCGGTCGGCGGCCCGCAGGGGAATGCCCGCCAGATCCAGCATCTCCAGGATGTTGGTGGCGCCTAATTCGTAGCTGAGGCTGAAGCCGAGGATGTCGAAGGCGCCTAGGGGGCGGCGGCTTTCGACAGCGAAAAGGGGCAGGCCTTGCTGGCGTAGGTGCTCACCCAGGTCTGGGGCCGGCAGGTAGGCGCGATCACAAAGCTGACCAGGCAGGTGATTGAGAATCGAATAAAGCAGGATGTGGCCCAGATTGCTGGCGCCGACCTCATACACCTCTGGATAGGTCAGGGCCCAGCGCACTGAGGCATCGGCCCAGGCCCTCTGCCAATCCCGCGGTTGGACGCCACGTTCGTTGCCGAGGTATCGCCCCGGTTTGCGGATGTCCCTTGCCACCAGATCCAGAACAGGCAGGGGAGCCTGGTGGCCATTCGGGTGCGCCAAGGGGACGGCGTCGGTGGGAACGAAGCAAGACGTCAGTGTTTGGCCGGCGGCACCAGTTCGATCGTAGGCAGGGGACAGGCGCTATAGGACAATCCCGGCAGCCCTGCTGCACGCCGCTTTGCCATGGTTAAGGTCAATGAGAATTATCTGAAGCTCAAGGCGGGCTATTTGTTCCCGGAGATCGCTCGTCGGGTCAAGGCCTTTCAAGGGACCAACCCCGGGGCTCCCTTGATTCGCCTCGGCATCGGCGATGTCACCGAGCCCTTGCCCGAGGCTTGTCGCCTGGCCATGAAGGCCGCCATTGATGACATGGGTCGTCACGAAGATTTCCATGGTTATGGTCCTGAGCAGGGGTATGCATGGTTAAGGGAAGCCATTGCCCGCCATGATTTCCAGGCTCGGGGTTGCGCGATCACCGCTGAGGAAATCTTTGTTTCGGATGGCTCGAAATGCGACAGCAGCAATATTCTCGACATTCTTGGTGAGGGGAACCGCATTGCCGTCACGGATCCGGTGTATCCGGTCTACGTGGACAGCAATGTCATGGCTGGCCGAACCGGCGATGCCGATGGCCAGGGTCAATACGACGGTCTCACCTATCTGCCGATCATGGCTGCCAATGGGTTCGTGGCTCCCTTGCCGTCGACGCCGGTGGATTTGATCTATCTTTGCTTTCCCAATAATCCCACTGGAGCCGTGGCCAGTCGGGCCTATTTACAACAATGGGTTGACTATGCTCGATCCCATGGATCCCTGATCCTTTTTGATGCGGCCTACGAAGCCTTTATTCAAGATCCAGATCTGCCCCATTCCATTTATGAAATTGAAGGGGCTAGAGAATGTGCCATTGAGTTTCGGTCTTTTTCCAAGAACGCCGGATTCACGGGTACTCGTTGTGCCTTTACCGTGGTGCCGCGGGGCTTGATGGGCCAATCCTCTACCGCTGAACCGGTGGAACTTTGGGGCTTGTGGAATCGTCGTCAGTGCACCAAATTTAATGGTGTCAGCTATGTCGTACAACGGGGGGCTGAAGCCGTTTACTCTGCCGAGGGCCAGCTCCAAGTCAAAGCGTTAATTAATTTTTATATGGAAAATGCTGCCATTATTCGTCGGGAATTGACGGCGGCCGGATTCGAGGTTTATGGGGGTGAACAGGCTCCCTACGTCTGGCTCAAAACGCCAGCGGGAAGCGATTCCTGGGGGTTCTTCGATCAGCTATTGAGCCGTGCCCACGTGGTTGGGACGCCAGGCAGCGGCTTCGGTGCGGCGGGAGAGGGTTATTTTCGTCTTTCGGCCTTCAACAGCCGTGCCAATGTCAATGAAGCCATGATCCGGCTGCGGGCCCTTGGAACCTAAAATTTCTACTGATGCGGTTGCTCTAATGGGACACCCGGTCCTTACCTACGCCCACCAGAGCCACGTTTTGGGGCTGGGAGACCCAGGGGCTTCCCTGTGGCCCGTGGGGAGCGTGACTCCCGATCGGGACCGTGGTGGCGCGGCGGTGATGGAGAAGGCGCCGGAGCGGGTGCGAAAGCCCTCTCCCCGTTACAAGGTGCTGCTCCACAACGATCCTGTCAACAGCATGGAGTATGTGATCACCACCTTGCGCCAAGTGGTGCCAAGCCTCAGCGAGCAGGATGCCATTGCCGTGATGTTGGAGGCCCACAACACCGGCATTGGCCTTGTAATTGTCTGTGATATCGAGCCGGCAGAGTTTTACTGCGAAACCCTCAAGGCTAAGGGACTCACCAGCTCGATCGAACCTGAGAGCAGCTGAGTGGTGGATCCTGGCAAGGGTCCAGTGGGCCCTAAACCCCACTGGTTAGGCACCCTGCTCTATGTCCCTATTCTTTATGGAGTGGGTTGGCTGATCAGTCGCCCATGGCAGTGGCTGGTTCCCTCCCTTCGGCCCGACCAGGTGGATCTGATCGGCGCTTTGATGGCCCTGGTCTTGATGCTGATCAGCCTTCCTGGGCGATTGCGTCAAGGTTTGGGGGTTAGGGAGCCCTGGAGGTTTCTTGGCCTGGTGGGTCCTCCAGGCCGCATCTTGCGCACCTGGCTGCGGGGAACCCTCAAGGCAGTGGCTTTGCTGTTGGTGGTTGCGTCGGGCCTTTTGCTGGCGGGGGCGGCCCGTTGGCGAGGTTGGGCCGAATTGGATGGCGCTGAAATCCTCAATGCCCTCGCCCTGGCGGCGGGGGTTGGCTTTGCTGAAGAACTGTTATTTCGCGGCTGGCTCTGGGGTGAATTGAATCAGCTAGTGAGCAGACGCCAGGCCCTTCTCGCCCAAGCCGTCCTGTTCGGCTTGGCCCATCCCTGGTGGCGGGTGCCGGGGCTGGGAGGGGTTGGGTTGCTCGGGGGCTTGATTCTGTTGGGACTCGTACTAGGACTGCAACGCCGTGCCGATGCTGGCGCTTTGTGGGGGGCTATGGGTCTTCACGGCAGCCTGGTGGGAGGCTGGTTTGCCCTCCAGGCCGGGCCGCTCGCCCTTACGGCACCAGGCCCTGAATGGTTGGTGGGACCGGGTGGCCCAGGAGGTGCCAATCCAATCGGGGGAGTGGTTGGGTGGTTAGCCCTGGGGGGTTTAATTCTAATCCGGCGCCCTTGGTGGTATTAAACTAGCGGGACCACCACCCCAAGCCCAAGGGGTTTGGGTGGTGGTAACTAAATTCAAGGCAACCGAGATAGATTCAGATATGGGATCAGAACACGATGAAGTCACCGATGGGCCTATTGCTGGTAACACCCTGAAGCACGGCGAATTTTGTGCCGCCATAGGATAGTTCCAAGTTGCCGCTAACAACACTCTGGGTGATGCCAGCAAAACCCAAAGGGAAGATGGAGTCGTCTAACCAGATCCTGTCGTTACGTCCGCCGGCCCCTACTCCGTAATCGGTAATCGTGTCGACGTTGGTGCTGGCATTTAGGGTCGTGGCAAAGACGAAGGCATCACCACCCGTTGAACCGGTCAAGGTATCGTTGCCTAAATCACCACTGATCCAGTCGTCGCCGGTGGAACCGGTAAGAATGTCGCTACCCGTACCGCCGACGTTGGCCTGCGTGAAAGTCTTGCTGACTCCAGAAACGGTCAGGTTGACAAGAAATGTACCAGTGAAAGAAGTGGCAGTTGAAGTGATATTTTTGAAAACCAATCCATCTTCAAAGAAGTTGCCATCATTCAGTCCTGTCCCAAAGGTGAGTGTAGAGTTAGAGAAAGCACTTGCATCCCGCAGGAGAATTCCAAAGGGGCCGGAGCCACCAAAAAGTCCAGCTGGGTTGGTGGCACCCTTCATCAAAAAGGAATTGCCCTTGATGGTCAAGGTGTCGTTGCAAAAATCCCGAAGATCAAGATAGGCGCCATCCCTAAAAGTGTTGGCGGAAACAACCCCAGAGGAATTACGGATGGTTTCACCCGAAGCTCGAATAAATGGATAAGCAGGACGGGAAAAGCTATTCCTATCAATTAATACATTGCTACTATTCCAAATGCTTAGGGAGTTGCGATAGCCATTCTCGTTGAAGTTGGATTGGGAAATTGTAATACCATCTCCTTGGGCCTGCAGGAAGGATGATCCACCACTGGGCACAGCTGGGTTGAAGCCGGATTGCCCTGTGAGATTGACGATTGATTGAGCGAAATTAAAGTTGAGAGGCGCTGAGCCGGCTGCTGAATAACCGGATGAGATTTCCATATAGGTGCCAGCGGCACCATTGCCACCGGCATGGGTGCCGGAGAAGGCAACGTCAATTATGTCTATCCCAGGAATGACATTCTTAGCATCGAAGTAGGGATTGCCACAGGCATCAGTTCCGGCTTTGTAGATTTTGTCCCCGAATTGCAAAATGTAATTGCTGGCACCTGCATAGGCCAGAGTCATGCTCCGCAGGTTGATATCCGTCGGCACTCCAGAAGCGCCATCTTGCTGACCTGTGAAGATACGGGCATTTCCATTGACGGTTGAACCGCCTTGGCTGGCTCCTTGGAAGGAGAGGGATTTGGTCCCAAATCTGGCAAACGTAGCTGGAGATGTTCCAGGGCTAATCGTATTTAATCCATCGGCCGTAATGTCAAAGCTGCCGGTCAATAAATCGATTAGGTCACCACTTGAGGCAGCATTGATGGCTGCTCGGATATTCCTGATTCCGCCTACAGGAACGGAGATGGTTGCCATGGGAGGTGAAGGGGGGAAAAACGATTTGCTTCATGTTAGCTGAGGTCAGGGGCTTTCATGTAAGCCTGATCTGTTGAAAAGCTGATATCGCTCAGATTTCCTGCGGCCGGAGGCTTTGAAAGGGGGTTGGCCTGCAATTGTGAAAGATTCGTTTTAAAAGCGCCCTGCGGTTGCCAGGGGGCGTTGGCCTTGCAGGGGAGCCCGTAGGCAGTCTTCCAGGTCCGCCAACCCAAAATCCCTTTCGAGCAGATCCATCACTGTCCGACCAAAATCGGTGGGATTGCGCTCGAAGGCTTCCAGGCAAAGGCTTCCAAACATTTTGCCCATGGGCTCCGGATTCCAGAGCAGCTTGCGGGCATGCCAAGGCATCATGCTCATGGGGTTGTACCCCGGTTCCAATTGGCCGGAATCAAAGGCGTACTGTTCGAGATGGGTATGGGGTTGGAGGCCGATGAAAAAGATGGCCGGCTCTACTTTGTCAGCACCAAAAATCTTTTCTAATTGGCGGTGATAGGCTACGGTCTGACGTATGGTATTTGGACTTTCGTCAATGACATTAAACGAATAATTGACTGAAACTTGCGCATGGAAACCAGCGGCAGCGAGTAACTTACAATTCTCTAGAACTGTACGTAGATTATAGCCCATACGCATTTTTCGTACTAGTTCTTGTGAGCCGGATGTGATGCCAATCTCAAAATAGCTCATGCCGGTGTGAACCATTAATTCGGCTAGTTCCGGATCGAGATTGTCGGCTCTGATGTAGGCCGCCCAATGGATATCTTTCCAGCCCTTGCTGGCGATTGCCCGCAGTAATTCCTTGGCATCTTGTATATGGCGTTTGGCAGGAATGAACTGGGCGTCTGTAAACCAAAAGGAGCGGACGCCCCGGTGATAAAGTTGTTCCATTTCAGCTATTATCTCTTCTACTGGATTAATTCGAACGGATTTACCTTCGACAACGGTATAAACACAATAGCAACAGTTATGGGGGCATCCGCGTTTGGTTTGAACGCCAACGTAGAAATCGCTGGCGTCAAGATACCAGGTTAATTGGGGCCAGATTGATTCAATGTAATTATAGTTACAGGCGGTTTTGTCAATGCTCTCAGGTTGCTCGAAAATCAATCCAGTCCTTGGTTTCTCGCCGACGAAATAACATCTCTCTGCTTCGATGCTTTCGCCACGTATCAATTTTGTCAGCATCCTTTCCCCTTCTCCAATGGATACAAGGGTTCCCTTAGGCAGGCGACGTCCGAGCTGTTCATAGAACACGCTGACTGCGCCACCACCAAGGACGGCGCGCGCTTTGGGTTGGTAGCGCCGTGCGCGGCGCAGGCCTAGGCGGATCAGGGATAAATTGCGGTGAAGTTCGCCGTAGTAAGCGGCCATGAGACGTAAGCCTCCGATGGCGCCCCTTAGGCGTTTGAGTGGATTTCGGGCATAGAACACTTCAAATGAATTTTGGAGTGGGTTCCCCCCCCGGCCATCAACGGGAGCATAAATCTGGATATCGCGCCAGGAGTAGACCAGCAGGGTCGGCTGGAAAGCATCCACCTCAGCCCGCAAGGTTCGTTTGACATCCAGCAAGGGCACCGACGCCAGGTCGAGCATTCGTTGCTGCAGCTCGGGGATCTGTTTGTGCAGATGGTCCGCCAGATAGATGGGACCGATGGGAAAAATGGGATTGCAGGGCAGCCGAACCAGCAGCACCCGTTCACTCCCTGGCTCGATGCATCGCTCCATCGTTTGCTGATCTCTGCTGCGTTTTCATCCGGTCTTTCTGGACCCTAGACGTTTGGCCTGGGACACCGCGGCTGCCCCCAGCCCCCGTGATGAGAGGAATTGATGCCCCCCCCCACGGTCGCCGCAATGTTCCGTTACAGTTGCTGGGAGCGGGGGTTTTTGCCCCGTTCTTCCATCCGTCCGGTGCTGCTGCCCCTTGGGGCCGGTGCCAACGACATCCCCAACGACCTCATGTCCGCCACAATCCAACAGCGCTCCGGCGCTTCG
>Ga0114972_10003513_pt1 | contig 11732 bp, 6 predicted proteins | sample M_140807_EF_Meta_FD_87354 | JGI IMG/M metagenome (GOLD analysis project Ga0114972, IMG submission 87354) | Freshwater microbial communities from Lake Montjoie, Canada to study carbon cycling - M_140807_EF_MetaG | ecosystem: Environmental > Aquatic > Freshwater > Lake | place: Lake Montjoie... | reverse complement strand
TCCATGATATCACTAAAGCTCCTAAACTTTCGAGTATAGAGGTGCTTTCCGGCTGGAGATTACAGGAGCTAGATGCAGGGACTTTGGAGGACGTGAATGCACTTTCCGCAGCCTTTCAATACATGGTACTCCAATCTGCGAGTAAGTTTGGCGTCGCGCCCCCTGATTGCGAACTTCTAAGCCTTCCTGGGGTGTTTTCTCGGGTTTTAGGGAAGAATAGTAAACAAGAATTCACAGATCTTGATCGCTATCCGAAGCTATACAAAGGAGCGGCATCGATCGCTGCGGCACCTCAGGCTTTCGCTGTGGATGAAAACGCCATAGATGGTTCTTTGGAGGGGGATTTGTACGACGACAATTCAGAAATGATGGCTGAACTTTATGAACAAGCTATTTACGCGCAGCAGGAGGAGGATCAAGAAAAGCTCGCTCGCCAGGCTCTGCAAAAGAGTATTTGGGGGGCTGATATTCAAAACTCTGACACTATTCATCGGCTGGGGGAGGGTTCGGATGAAGCTGCACTCTCACCTGCGCGTCGAAACTGGAAGCTGCTCAGGAAAAACCTCAGGTATCTTATAGCAAAGAGTTTCCGCGAGGAGAATGGATTGAAGGAGAGTAAAGCCGGATTGTTTATTCGCGAGAAAGAATCATCACCTCCTCCCATTGATGATTTTCTAACACACTCTCGGGAGGCTGAGTCCAAGGCTCAGAATGAAAGGTTCAGCGAAACTGCCCCAGTGGGAGTGGGAGGTCGAGGTATCATTGTCGAACAAAGGAATTCTCCACCGAGACAATCTCTAAATGATATCGCATCACCTTCTCCTTTACCCACTATTAAATCTGGAAAAAAGTCTACGATTTTTATCCTTCGGCAGCTTCACACAACCGAGGTTGAAACTCCTACAAAGCCAGGTGTACCCCCTCTACCCCCCCCAACCGGTCTAGCGCGCAGAGTGGGGCGTGCCATGATGACGTGGGAAGTATTAAAGAACGCAGGTATTCACACCTACAAGCTGGACCACAATCCAGAATACCAGAACGCTTTAAAAGTCGCTCAGATCGCATACGAAGGGAATGACCCCGTCGTGTCGTAGTCACTCCGGGATGAAACATAAAACGATGCACGTATGCATAAGAATGATATAATGAGATTTATTGGATGCGTTCAGAGGAGAGTTCGCGTAAGTAGCCCCGATTCCAAAAAAATGATACGATTTACATGAGCAGGGGAGTCGCACACCTTCTCAGAACCTCAGAGAAGCAACGAGTTTCCAATGAAATTACATGAACGGAGGGTTTACTCGAAGCCCCACTCAGCAAACAAATAACGGAGCTAAGGGGTACTGCACTGATCGGCACTCTCTCGGGGGCAACTATGTAAACAAATTTGGGTTGACTCTCGGGTGGGATCAACAGAAATGAACTGCAATAAGCCAGTAAATCACGAGTCCCCCCAAAGTACTTCACAGTTGTGAGTTCAAAATCATCGACAGAAAGTGCAGAAGGGAGCTTTCGAAGAAGCGACGAGACACTTTCACTTAAGCCGGCTTTACTATTCACTTCTTCAATATGATTGAGCATTTCATCAAGGCTGGATTCCAGAGTAGAGCGAAGTGAACAGGGAATGAGTAACTGACTGGCATTTCCCTGGGTCCCATGGAAAACACAGTTGACTAGAGGAACCAATAAAGACTCCTTGTATTCCATAGGGCAACCCCTTCCGATCTAATTGAAGTTGGTGATCATGATGAAAAAGATGTAGTTGCAAGGAGCCTCGTTGCAAGTTGAAAAAAACCGGAAAAAAAAGAAAAAACTAAAATCAAAACTAGCACATTCATTCGTCATTCGTACTATCATAAATGTCTTCATCGACCAGGAAACCCCTATTGACCATTGCCGCAGCACTTTCCAGTATCCCTTCTCCGAGTGCTCGTGGATTCGATATGAGTAAATTCCGTCAGCGTCACATCGCGCTACATATAGTGTACCTTGGCCACGACTTTTACGGCTATGCAAGTCAGGATCCCGGTGGTGGTGACATTGGCCCCACTGAATCAAAACCCTTTGTTTCTGCTGTGTCCGATTCAGAAGTCTCCTCTTCTAGTAAACGTAAGCGCAACGCGGCGTCAGATCAGATTGAAAGAGACGCTCAACAGCACCCATCGCAGTTTGTCACCATCGAGTCCCTTATATTCGGAGCCCTTACGAAATCGTGTTTTATTGAGAGCAGGGCGGTTTCTGGCTATACAAGATGTGGTCGAACAGATAGGGGTGTTTCTGCCGGGGGGCAAGTGTTGTCAATCCGTTTACGTAGCAAGGCTCTGAGGCGGGACCCTCTTCCAGGTTCTGGCATTTCCAAAGAAAGCCCAGCCTATCGCTGTAGCTCCGCCATTAACGATATTGGCGTCACTGGATTTTCGCCTGAAGTAACGGATGGGGGAAAGAAACCGGATGGGGGAAAGGTTTCTTTCCCCGTGGAAGAAAACGACTTTGACGAATCCCGAGTGTGGAGCCGCGGGGACGGCCTAGCAAACACAGGGGACCCATTTCCACACCCTTCGCAAGAACACGACTACGCTCTTGCACTGAACAACATTCTCCCACCTGAGATTCGCGTCTTGGGGTGGGTGGATGCCCCGGATGATTTTTCCGCCCGTTTCTCCGCCACACTTCGTACCTATCGCTACTACTTCCCCTGTCGCGGGCTAGATTTGAAGGCCATGCGAGAGGCAGGTCAGCGGCTTTGCCAGCGCGCTGATTTTAGGAATATCTGTAAAATTGATCTCGCTGCCACGCAAAATTTTGTTCGGGAAATTCTCTCCGTGCGAATAGTGTCAGCAGATGCAAGCTACCCCCAGTCCGGTAATGTGGGTGGCCCGCTTCGATGCACCTCATTTTCACCTGCCTCACAAACCTTATTTTCACCCGAAGCGAGAAAAATCACGGGGGATGCGGATGAAGAATGCCTACACTCTGCTTTTCGCACCTCTGGCGGCCGAACTATGGTATATTTGGAGGTGGTTGGTCGTGCATTCCTCTGGCACCAAATTCGCTGCATCGCAGCGCTGTTGTTCTTGGTGGGAAGGGGTCTCGAAACCCCCGACTCTGTGGCTGCTCTACTTGACATAAGCAAAGTGTCTGCCCGACCAGTCTATCATATGGCTCCTGAAGCTCCGCTTGTCCTGCAGAATTGCGGTTTTGGGGAGGAGTTGGAATCTATGGGTGGGGCGAATTGTGGAGTCCTTGAGGAAAGCGACACGCCTGACGACAGACCAGGAAGATTTCTCAGATCCTACCCCCCTGCATCTCCTGGTAGTTCGGAGTTTTATGCATCTCCCGCAGCCCTGTGTAAGGTCAGTAGTGAGCTGGAGGCGCAGTGGAGTGCTCTTACAGTAAAGGCTTCAATTATCAGGGGCATGCAAGAAAGGGTAAATGCTTTATTGGTTAGCGGAAAGGCCGTAGAGGCTTCCTTGGGGCTAACTGGTGACAGCGTAGGAATCGATGGCTCAAATCGTCTGCCTGAGACCTTGTCATGGGGTGAGGTTCTTCAAAATTACGGGGGTGTGAGTGGACCCTTGCTTTCTTTTGAGGATCTCGAGTACCCTATTCAGCTGAGAATGCAAAGAAACTGTAAGGGCGCCGGGGTTTCACCAATAGATAGAGGCTATGTGCCTCTGCTGTCTAGAACTCAGGGTGCAAGCGTGGAGGAGAGATGGAGAAATCTCACCGATGAGGAGCGCAGGGAAATCACCATCAAACACCCTCTTAATGCCCCTAGACTGCAAGAACACTGCCAAGCTACCGCAATTGCCCCAGTTCAACCACCTACGTCAATGGAGAGTAAACAATCGTAAAAAAAAGGAGTATTCTGTAATCTTAAGTCAAGTTATCTGGCCCATGCCACACTCATTCCATCATTCCGTTGCTTTGGTTTACGCTTTGGCCGATGTGCGAACGCGCTTCCACAAAGGTCGTTACTCCTTGAACGATGCAGCGCTTCTCCTTCGCACTAAGCTGCGGCCCACTTCCAGATGTGGTGCACTGCTTGAATGCCCACGTGTAGCCGTCCAATAAAAGTGTTTGAATGGCACCCTGGGCCTGCAAAAGTTGCCTAAGGGTATAGTGGCAAAAAGGTTTATGTGTGTCAGTATGATGCTTGACACAAATTATCTAATTCAAATGAAACTTACAAAACAGCGCCAGCTTCTTCAGAAGAAGCACTTTCTGAACCTCCCTTATGTGACATATTGATTCAGAAAATGTCTCTCTTCTCTATCTCTTTATTCCTCCTCCTTTTTTCTTCCTCTCTTTTTTTCTTTTTTCTTTCCTTTTTCCACTTTTTTTCTTTTCTTCTCTTCCTTTTTCTTTTTTTATGTTCGGAAAAGCCGAACAGTTAGGCCGTTAGGTACCAGGGAAAACGCCGGGGTGTTCGTGGGATTAAATCCCACTGGGATTTCTTTCGGGGGGGAATACCCCCCTACTAGCCTGGGTGGTCTGGGTCGTCACGAGTCAGGCGGGATTCCTTGTACATAGGGTCTATAAAAGCATAGGGTCTATTAATAGACTGGATGGCAACGGGGATTTAAACAAAAGTCACACAAGTCACAAAACCAAGACACTAGGGGCAAACGTAGGGGCTCGCTCAATCGGTAAGATTTGTATGGTTTGGCTCACCCCCTGTGGCTTCCCCGCCAACCAAAAGTCAGGTTTTATGCTCGCCTTGCAAAACAAATTATAATTATAAAGTACTTTCCACTTGCCCAGGGATTTGGGGAACTAAGCCATAACCCTTGCCAGTAGATTTTTCAACCGAGTCGTCCCCCGCTGCTAAAAGAGGAGCAGATTCACTATGAGGCCCACAGCAACCAAGCCACTTGGGAAACAAACTTGCCCAAGGTGCATTGGGGTACATCACCCTCCACATCGCTATTCCGATGATGCATAGAAGGAGGAGCGTGACAGGAACACCCACCGCAGCCTGCCCCGCGGGGGTTTTAAGAAAGGAGTTTGATGGAGAGCAACTGCTTTGGGAGTATTGGGAGCATGTCGGACCCGTCCAGCAGGGGGAGCATTTGCAAGAAAAAGTTCCTCCGCGCACCAAAGAGCACTCACCGTTTCCGTTACAAGTGTCTCCACACCCTGGTCCTTGATTACAATAAAGTAAAGGCTGGCAAGCGCACTTTCCGGTAGCACAATTGCACACACCGTTATTGGGACCACACTCTACGCCTTTATAAAAGGGGCAACTTTGACCCGCCACAATCGCAACAGCTCCTGTATAGGAGGAGCTGTACACCTCTGCCTCGTCATTTGTAAGACCGCTTCGAACGATAGGCGAGGCACTTCCCAAAGTGTTCACTTGGGCCTGCCCCAGGTTTGTTAACCATTGAAGTGTGTAGCGAGTGCCAGTCTTTTGAAAAGCAAGAACGTACGGAAGCGTGTCGTTAACGAAAAAGTCAGAATCCGAGGAAGCTGTGCGTATGTAAGTGAGTGAAAAAAGGGAGGCGGGAATGAGAATTGGTGCCTGTGCTTGGGAGCAGAAAATACAGAATGGAAGCAAAAAATAAATGCGCACCATACAAGTAACCGAAACCGTCTGATGCGGGAGAGGATCGGGATCGGCCGAATTGAATTGTAGTTCCAAAGATAGTGACGTTAGAGTAACCCCACAAAATCGAACCATCAAGCGAGGAAATGGAATACAGACCAGCCCGACCACCTCCAATGGGATTGAACTGGGAGAAAGCGATTTCTCCAGACGACACGAGAGTTGGGGTAGACACTGGAAAGCTTGCTGAATATTCACCCACCCCTACCCCTCCACTATACTTTAAGAAACCTCGGATACTTGCATCCGGGTGGTTACCCCAGTCCTCCCCAGAGTACAGCTCCTGGAGCTGTGAAATCGGAAGGTCCTTGGACATGAACGCAACTTCAAGCATTTCCTTTAATCCAGCTTGAATCGCAGATTGAGGGAAATGGGACAATATTTCAGGGGTAACTAGAGACGTTTCCGTGAAAGGAAAGGCCGCGGCGTAGTGCTTTCGAATAGAGGCCCACAATGCATTTCTCTGGAGAAGAGTAGTAGCCTGGTACCACCCACCGGCGACAGCAAAGTCCCCCCTACGCGCGGAAAACGTCAGAGAACTATCCTGTTGCGAGGAAGACGGTGTAGCAGGAAATGGAACCTCGACAATCTCATCTTCAGCGGATGAATCAAAAGTAAAACTCCTCGTACATATTCCATTGCCAGTTGCCCAATAACTCGCCAAGGTGTAGTCGCATTTCCATTTAGGCGTGAATGTAACAGCCTTTGTCACCGAGTCTTGAATAACGTCTAGACGCCAAAGAGTTCCCAGTGATGTATGCAAAAAAACACCCCACGATGAACCAAAGTCGCCTACAACCAATGAAGGTGACGCCACCACTAGGTCTCCAGCCCCGCTCCACTTTCCCAGAACAGTGCCTTCGGTGCTTAGCGCAACAATCCCTGGACCATAAGTTAAAAAAATGATTTCATCAACAGAATCAAATGCAGGTGGAGAGCCCACAGCTCCCCAGCTTGTCCCATTATACGCACTGTGGGAGTGGTTCCATACCATGGTACCCGTTTCACTGTTAAGCGCGTATGTAGTACCCCCCACGTAAAGTCCACCCGGTGCCGTATCCGATACGAGGATAAGTGGAGGGCCAACTGATGGATAAATATAACGAGGTGGGGTAAGGAATGGGAAACCGACGGGGGACTTGAAGGTCCAAGTCCTGCAGGGATAGTCAGAAAGCCTTGGAGCAGAGGCCTCTACCGTTGACTCAAAATTGCTCTTGGGTGAGATCTCGTATGAACTTGAACTACAAAAGGAAGAGTTTGCATATGCACACTTTTTCCAGTTCAACGCATACGTCACGCCATCAGAGGATGCAAAGGCAACAAGATCGGTGAAGCCGTCCAACGCAGTCCACGAAGTAGCGCTAGAGACAAGCCCGTAGGGGGCCGCGGGGGATGCTGTAGCTGCGAGAGACGTGAGGTTACATGCTGAAACATTGACAGTGGTGGATACAGTTGCAGTGTTGGTGTCGATTCTAGTGCTGTACTTTTCCACCACGCGCGCAATATTGTCGCTGCCACCGAAAAAATGTGCGTTCACACCTGGCGTCGCTGAAGTAACACCAGTGGAGTAAAAACGAATGGGAGTGTCCTCTGGAAGATCAAAAAATGAAACGAGACAGTCACCAGATGCTGAATTTCCGGGACCAATGAACTCGGTTGATCCAGTGTTAAGCGAGTCGTGGTGCTCAGTGGGCCAACCACCACTGGAGGAAGCTTGAGATTTCTCTTCACTTTGCCGTGAGGAGGGAAGGAGTGCAGTGTTACTATAATACGTAGACGAACGTCTACCTATCAACGAACCTGCATATACCCCAAACCAGGTCAGGGAACAGGTACCAAGCCACAAAAAAAGCATCCTTTCGTTCGTTTCTTTTCCTTCCTAAAAAAAAAAAACAGGTAAAAAAGGAAAAAACCTGGGATAAACACACATTATCCCCGGAACATCTTTTTTCTCTGCCCTTAACCTCATATTGGATAAAAACATGCTTCGTTTCGCCTTAATCGCCTCCTTTTTTTCCCGTATCTTTTCACAATGCACGATGCCTAGCGCTCGACCGTCTCCTTCAATGCGGAAGTTTAACTCCGCGGCAGTGGAGGAAAAGATAAATTCTCTCTTGCCTCGTTTTGCCTCACAAAACTTGGCTACACTATTTAGCAATACGCTTCCTAATACACTGGATACCACCGTTTTTTTTCATAGCCAGGGAAGCCCCCCAACTCTACAACCTGATACCTTCATTGTTACGGGCGACATAGAGGCCATGTGGCAGAGAGATAGCACAAATCAAGTTTGGCCATACCTTCCATTCCTTCAAAGCGACACCGCCCTTCGTTCCTTGGTTGCTGGTCTCATTCAAAGACAAGCCTCAAATATTTTGTGGCAGCCTTACGCAAATGCATACCAGATAGACAACAGTAAGGCTGGTCCGCATTCCTCTGATGTCTCGATACCCAAGGGCGCTGCCTCCGCGAACCGGACCTTTGAGTACAAGTGGGAACTGGATAGTCTGGCGAATTGCCTTCGCCTCTCTGCTGCTTATTTTGCATACACCGGGGATAAGTCCCCCTATGATGCATCATGGTTAGCGTCGGTTCAAATTATTTTAAGTACTATGCGGGAGCAGCAAAAGGGTAGCGAAGAGGAGGACATTGGTGGTGGCCCAGCCTACGGTTTTCAGCGGAACACGCAAGAGCCCAGTGACAGCCTGGAGCACATGCGCGGTCCGGTCGCAAAGCGAACGGGGATGATAAAGTGCGCCTTCCGGGGGAGTGATGATGCGCTCGTGCTCCCCTTCAACATTCCAGAGAACGCTTTCGCAGCCGTGGCTTTGGAAAATGCCACTTCTCTTTTGCGTATTTTGGGCCATGCAACGGAGGCAGACGAGGCTGCTCAACTTGCAGAGGATATTTGTTACGGGATTCTGCAATTCGGGATCATGCTGCATCCTTTCACAAAGACGCGAGTGTTTGCTTACGAAGTACATGGCTTTGGGAGTCAGTATTTCATGGACGACGCAAATATACCGTGCGTGCTGATTTTGCACTTTCGCGTTCTTGTAAGCTGTAATCCGACTCACACATACACACCGCATTACCACTCATACTTTTTAATGTGATGTATTTTCAGAGGATTGCTCTCCATGCCTTACTATAATTTTTTGGTAAAAGAAGACCCCCTCTATCAATCGACACGCTCAGCCCTTTTATCTAGTTCCACCAATCCTTACTATATGTGCGGTAGGGCAGCATGCGGAATCGGAGGGCCGCATAACGGCTGGCCTTGGGTTTGGCCCATGGCTATAATATCGCAGGCTTGGACGTCGATGACTGACGCTGAGATATCATTGAATTTAGAAGTGCTCGTAAATTCAAGTGCGTGTACAGGTTTTATCCACGAAAGTTTCAACAAGGACAACGTCACTCAATATACCAGGCACTGGTTTGCGTGGGCGAACTCACTCTTTGGGGACCTTATTCTAAAGCTGGCGATTGAGAAACCCAGTCTCATTTTTAAGTAATATAAAAAATAATCGTTAGAGTTTTCGTTGCCTTTGGACTAGGGTTTTCACGCCTACTAAGTTGTCCAGAGTAGCTCTTACAACGACTCTTCCCCCGATCTTTCTATTAAGCACAAGTGGATCAACAGGTTTGCCCTTGTCACTTAACTTTTCGACTGTGCTGCCATCAGCGACTGGATCAGCAGGTTTGATTGTGTTCTTCCCCTTGACACCCAACTTGTCGCAGCCAGCGTTGCCTTCAGAAACTTCCTTAACGCCCACCCCAGACTTCCCTATGGTATGTGCCCGGGCTTGGTAAATGGGTGCTGAAATACTTAAAGATGCATCAGGATCGGCTGATGAACCCCCCCACGCCCCCCCCACATCCCACCACCCCTCCTCCGTTATACCAGCGTTTTTTGCAGCCGACCTAAGCTCTCCTTCTACTTCCAAACCCAAAACAGAATAAACCCAAAGAACAGTTTTTGGAATTGTTGACCAAAAGGGCTGCTCGATACACTGATGTACCCAATAGTTTACGACTCCAGTGGGGCGGGGCTTTCTGGACAGGCATGGTAGAAGACACACTGCATGCTGAGCTGTAGCAGCATGTGCAGCGAGTGAAGAAGTGCGGGGGAGAGTACCAGCCAAACCTGGAAAAGCCTCCAGAGCAGCCGATAGCTGGAGATTTGCTGCATCAAGGGCATAGTTCGCAACATACAGAAGTCGGGAGAGATGGGCAGAGGCTCTCCTGAGATACGAAGAAAAATCGCCTTCCTGCTCCCCCCCGCTATCTTCAACACCCCCCTTGCATTCAATGCACAAAGCCATGTACTGTAATATAGCCGTGATTTGAAGGGTTAATTTACGAGCGACGTGGAGATCTGCTATACGAAGTGGGGTGGTGAGGTTAGAGGGGGCCGAAGAACCACCCCCACCCTTGCCTTCACACCTCGCCTTCTCTAACTCCCTTCTTGCTTGGCCTGCCTTCATAGGAAGGCGATTGATGTTGGAGGCAGGTGCAGGGGATAAACTTATCGAGTTATTATCATTAGGGGGGGGTTCGACCCCGAGGCCCCTCTTATGAAGGCAATCACCAATGCGAGCCCTCACAAGCTCTACGGCCCACCTTCTTCCTTTCGCAACACTTACCCGCCCATTTTCTGAGAATGACGCTAAAAGAGCAAGTGCTGCAGGTACTTGATTGGTAACGAATGAGAGTGGATCCAATCCAGGGTTAGAAAACCACTCAGAGGTAAGAATATTCTGAGCAGGGATAGGGAAGGAAGCAGCTGGTGAAACAACGGGACACGTGCCCAGCTCAACCTGCTGAGAAAAATCAAGGGATGGCGCGCACACGCGTTGCTCAGAAGTTCTTGTGCCTGCGCCTGGTAATAAATCCAGAGGGCTCAGTGGATTTTCGGTGTTCGTAAAACTTTCTTCAACTGGAAACACGACGGAAGTTTTTTCTGCATCGCCGATTTCTTCTTCCCAGAGTTGCGCCAGTCGCTTTACTTGAGAGGGGGGTCTTTCCTCTTCCTTTTCAACGTCACCCGTGTCAACTGCTCCGACATAAGTTTCATCATTTTTGTCGTCATCAAGAAGCTCCACTATAGCGGGGGGAATGGACGAAGGGGCCTCCAGGGCGTCAAACACTGCCGATAGTCGAACTAAAACCTCGCGAGCTCTTTTCGGAATCAATTCAGATTCACCGCGTATGTCAACGTGTTTACTTGATGCTTCTCCACAAAGGGACTGGGAACTTACTGTTTTATACATCCCCGCCATGAGAGACCTTTGCCTTAATCTAAGAAGGTTCATCATTTCCTGCCTGGCCTTTCTCATAGGGGAGACATACATAGCCCTCCCGGATGTCGAAGCGAGCGAAATCTCTTTAATCAGAGCACAGTCGGCCCAGACCATGTCAGCAAGTCGACGCCAGACTTCGGCGCTAGAGTATAGGTTAGCTGTTTTAGAGGGGTTTTGAGAAGAATTCATAGCTCCAGCGGGGAGTGCCGCGCATGAATTAATAAGAGCCAGAGAGAGAGAGCTATTGGCAGCCAAGGCTGTTTGGAGAATGGCATCGTTAGTACCAGGGGATTCGGGGTCAAGGAGAGGGGGGGTGCTTCCAAGGGTACCCTCGGGGGGGTGAACTAGCCCTAGTGACTCCAAGCGGGAGATGGTGTCTAACCCTGTGCCCACGCCACCGCCTAGAAGAGCAGACATAAATGGCGTGTGAGCAGTTGGGCAGATGGAGGTCACTGCGCCACCGCCTTCTCTGGCAGCTGCCAAACGCTCTCTCACTCTTACTAGAATACCATCAGGGGTGGCGAATCCAGCCGCACGGGATGCACCGGGAGGGGGTGAACCCCCACTGATAGTTCGTTTCACAGCCCTACTAGGGGTAGTACTACCCTGGGAACTCTGCAAATTAAGAGAAAAATTTGTACTCGCACCAACAGCGCTCTCAGAGGACGGGGCGGTAGTACTTCCACCCTGCCCACTCACAGATCCCTCAACCTCTGCGCCATCGCGACCACGCTTGGAGGCCCGTCGCTCCTTCTGTGAAGCTACAATCTGTGCGCGCTCAGCTTCTACGATGGCAACGGCAGCAGCAGGAGCAGGAG
>Ga0114972_10003512_pt1 | contig 11732 bp, 14 predicted proteins | sample M_140807_EF_Meta_FD_87354 | JGI IMG/M metagenome (GOLD analysis project Ga0114972, IMG submission 87354) | Freshwater microbial communities from Lake Montjoie, Canada to study carbon cycling - M_140807_EF_MetaG | ecosystem: Environmental > Aquatic > Freshwater > Lake | place: Lake Montjoie... | reverse complement strand
GGCACCAACGGCAAGACCACCGTGACCCATCTGCTGCATCACCTCCTGGTGGCCGGTGGGCTGGATGCGCCCCTGTGCGGCAACGTGGGCACCTCGGCCGCCGATGTGGTGCGCCAGCGGATCGTCGGCTCTGCTTCCGGCACCGTCGCCCTTCCCGACTGGCTCGTGGTGGAGCTGAGCAGCTACCAGATCGAGGCCGCCCCCGAACTGGCGCCGGCCATCGGCATCTGGACCACCCTCACCCCCGACCATCTGGAGCGCCACGGCACCCTGGACTCCTACCGGGCGATCAAGCGCCAGTTGCTCGAGCATTCGGGCCTGCGCATCCTCAATGCCGACGACCCCGATCTACGCAGCCGCGCCGCCAGCTGGGACCACGCCCGCTGGATCACCGCCGGGCCGCGTCAGGGCGCCCTTGATGCCGGCATCGACCCCCACCTCTGGATCGAGGCCGGTGAGCTCTGGAATGCCGAGGGTCCGCTGTTTCCCGCTGCCGCCCTGGCCATGCCGGGCGACCACAACCGCCAAAACCTGCTGATCGCCACGGCCGCCGCCCTGGCCGCCGGCCTCACCCCGGCCGTGATCGAGGCGGCCTGCCGCTCCTTCCCCGGCGTTCCCCATCGGCTCGAGCGCATCCGCGAGCAGGGCGGCCTCACCTGGTTCAACGACAGCAAGGCCACCAATTACGACGCCGCCGAGGTGGCCCTGCGGGCCCTGGAGGGGCCTTTGGTGGTGCTGGCCGGAGGGCAGTCGAAGCAGGGTGATGCGGCCGGCTGGATCGCCCAGTTGCGGCGTCAGGCGGCGGCGGTGATCCTCTATGGCGCCGCCCGGCAGGAGTTTGCAGGCCTGCTGGCGGCCGGCGGCTACGGCGGACGGGTGGAGAGCGTGGAAGGACTGGATCAGGCGGTGCCCCTGGCCCGGGAGCTGGCGGCGGAGGGAGCCTGCGCAGCCGTGCTGCTCTCGCCGGCCTGCGCCAGCTTCGATCAGTACAGCGATTTCGAGGCCCGCGGCGACCACTTCCGCCGTCTCGTTCTGGCACTCTGAGGGCCGCGATCCCCGGCGCAGCGCGCCAGTTCTGATGGCCCACTGGTTGATGAAGAGCGAGCCGGAGGTCTACGGCATCGCCCACCTGGAGGCGGAGGGCACCACCCTCTGGGATGGCATCCGCAACTACCAGGCCCGCAACTTCATGCGCACCATGGCGCTGGGTGATCGGGCCTTCTTCTATCACTCCAACGCCACGCCGCCGGGGATCGTGGGGCTGATGGAGGTGGTGGAGACGGGACTCACCGATCCGAGCCAGTTCGATCCCGGCTCGAAGTACTTCGACCCCAAGTCCAGCGCCGAGGCGCCCCGCTGGGACTGCGTGCGGCTGAAGTATCTGCGCACGTTCGGGCGGCTGCTGAGCCTTGAGGAGCTGCGCGAGCAGTTCGATGCCGAAAGCCTGTCGGTGGTGCGCCGCGGCAACCGCCTCTCGATCCTGCCGGTGGAGGAGACCAGTGCCCTGCGGATCTATGACCTGCTCGGCGAGACCCCCTGAGGGCGACTCTGGCTAAGGCAGCGGCGCCTCAAGCGGCGTGGCGCCGAGACCCGCCGCGCCGGTCGCTGGACCAGGGGCGGTCGGCCCCGGGGACGCCCCGCCGCGGTAGCGGTGTGGGGCCGCTGCGTTCGTGGCTCTCCGGCAGAGGATCGAAGCCCGTAGAGCCGGGGAAGAGGTTGGCCAGATAACAGCGGGTCACGCCCCGGTTCTGAACGCCGTTCTGCACCAGAAAACCCGCCAGGGCGGCCTGAAAGAGGCGGTACTGGTCCCAGTTGGGATGGCGTTCAATGAACTGGGCCATGGCCCGCAACAGATGCTCCGGCACCTCGGCCCTCAGGCTCACCGTTCCGCCTCCAGTGGCCGCTTCCGGTGAACCCTCCCTGTCAGGACCATCGTGGTGGCCTTGTCGCCCGTCTTTTGCCATCGCCGGATCCATCCCTGCCCATGGCCACCAGTTCCCCACACCCCGGGGGGGGCGTCAAATCCGCCGCTTCGGCGTCGCGGTCAGCCGTCCCACGCTGAGATCCAAGGCCGCAGCAGAGTTCTGGCTGGCCTTGGTGGCGTCTCTGGCCGGGGGGCTCCCCAGCCGGGGCCCCGTCAAGGGTGGAAAAAGGGTGTCCAGGCCTTCTCCCCGGAACCCTGATCCCCCGGGGCCGGGCTGGGGAAAAACGGGGAAAAGGCTCCTTCCGTTGGGGAATCGGCCGGGAAAACGGGCCTGATCAGCATTGCTGATCAAAGCCTGCCGGCGCAGGGGTCTCAGTCAGGGATCCGGCCTCTCCAGATGGCGGTGCGCCTTCAGACTCCGGAGGCGTGAAGGTCTCCAGGGCGGCGGCCAGGGCAACGCTGGCTGTCTCTTCCCAGCTCCCCTCCACCCCCCGCTGACCGGGGGCGGGGCTGAGAACGAAGCGCAGGCACCAGCGGTTGCGGTCGCCTTCGAGACAGAGCCAAAGATCGCCTCCTTCGCAGGCCAGCTCCATGGCCAGCTCGATGGCCTCCTCGTCCATCAGGGTGCCAACCAGGGCCCGGTGCTGCTCCACCAGGGTTGCCACACCCCGCTGCAGCGCCAGCGCCTCGGCCAAGGTGAGTTCAGCGGCCCAAGCCCCCGCCTCGGCGTCCCCGCCGCCGATCAGCACACCAAAAGGCCGGCGATCGGGGTCGACCACCAGCCGCCAGCCAAAACCTTCACGGACCTCCATGGGCCCGCTCGTCGTCAGCCGGGCAGCAGATCCGGTTGGTCCTGCTCATCGGAGAGCTCAATGATCGCCCGCTGCACCGGCTTGATCATCGAGTCGTCGAGCAGTCCGTCGAAATCATCGAAGCGCCGCTGCTTGGCCCGGAAGGCGATGCGCACCGTGGTGAGGTAGCGGTTGTTGGAGTGGCGGATCAGGCTCTCGGCACGCTGGGCCAGTTCCTTCGGATTCACGGTCGGGCTGCTGGGCATGCGCAAGAGTTCCAGTGGACACGGCCATCCGCCACCCTAGGTCAGCACCGGTGCCCTCCCCCATGGCCGGAACCCTCGCCATCGACTTGGGCAGCAGCACCACCGTGGTGGCCTGGCAGGATGGCACGACCAGCCCGCCTCGGCTGCTGGCGCTCGCCCCCTATGCCCTCGACGATCCCGCCGTGGTGCCCAGCTTGATCTGGCTCGCCGTTCCCGGGGGCGTGGAGGGGGCACTGGTGGGCCGGCAGGTGCTGGATGCGGGCCTGGCTGATCGCCAAGGACCAGGCCTACTGCGGGATTTCAAGCGGCGCATCGGGGCATCCCCCGAACCCCCGTCGGGGGGCCGCTCCCCTGGGGCCTCCGCCCGGGCGGGCGGATCTGCAGCGGAGGATTCGGAAGGTTCTGAAGGCCCGGAGGGCGCTGAGACAGCCGCCGGCCAGCCCTGGCTCACCCCCGAGGCCGCCGGTGCCCTGCTGCTGCGCCGGCTCTGGCAGGCCCTGCCCCCGGGGATGGCGCCCGACCGATTGGTGCTCACCGCACCGATCGAGGCCTACCGCGGCTATCGCCAGTGGCTGCGGGAGGTGAGCGGCTCGTTCGCGGTGCCCGAGCTGGCCCTGGTGGATGAACCCACCGCTGCCGCGATCGGTGCCGGGCTCCCTGCCGGTAGCCGGGTGCTGGTGGTGGATTTCGGCGGCGGCACCCTCGATCTTTCCCTGGTGCAGTTGGAGGGGGGCGAGGGCAGGGCCGCCCCCATCGCCCAGTTGCTCCGTTTCGCCGGCCGCGACCTCGAGGCCAGCGGCCAGGCGTTGCGATGCGCCAGGGTCCTGGGCAAGGCAGGCCTCCGCCTCGGTGGGCGGGACATCGATCGCTGGATTGCCGCCGAAATCGCTCCCGATGCTGGGCTCGACGGGGAGCTCCTTCGGACAGCCGAGGCGCTCAAGTGCCGTCTGAGCGATGCGGAGGAGGCCGTGCGGCTCTGGAGTCCGGCGGCTCTGCCCGCCCAGGAGCTGCGGCTCAGCCGCCGGCGCTTTGAGGAGCTGCTCAAGGAGCGGGGGCTCCTTGAGCAGCTCGACACCCTGCTGGAGGCGGTCTGGGCCGGGGCCAGGCGGGAGGGGCTGGCCCGGGGCGCCGCCATCGACGCCGTGCTGCCGGTGGGGGGGAGCAGTCGCATCCCCCTGATCCGCCGCTGGCTCCAGGAACGCTGCCCCGGGGTGCCCCTGCGGGGCGAGCGGCCCATCGAGGCCGTGGCCCTCGGCGCCCTTGCCCTCACGCCGGGGGTGAGGCTGCTGGATGTGCTGGGCCGGGGGGTTTCCCTGCGCTGCTGGGACCGCCGCAGCGGCAGCCATCGTTGGCATCCCTTGTTCGTGGCAGGCCAGGGCTGGCCCTCCGCCGCCCCCCTTGAGCTCGTGCTGGCCTGCAGCCACGATGGCCAGGAGGCGATCGAACTGGTGCTGGGCGAACCGCTCGCGGAGGCGCGCTCCGAGGTGGTGTTCCGCGATGGGCTGCCCCAGCTGCGGCGGCGGCCCGCCGGCGAGGCGGGGGTGGCCCCCTGGCGGCAGGCCCCGGCCCCGCTGCCGCTGCAACCGCTTGGCCAGGCTGGCCAGGACCGGCTTCGCCTGCGCTTCGGGATTGATGCCGAGTCCCGGCTCCGGCTGGAGGGAGAGGATCTGGTGAGCGGAGAGCCCCTGGAACCGCGCTGCCTGGGGCCGGTGCGTTGAGCGGCCACTGGGACCAGCCCAGCCGGCGTGGACTGCATACAACTGTGGGGATTCCTCAACTTGTCCCTTGGCCCGCCGGCCCCGCTTACCCCTCGTCTGGCTGGTCATCACCCTGGGAACGGTTGCCGCCGGGATCGGCTTCGTGTACTGGTGGGAGCGCCAACTGCCGGCCCGGGTGGCCGAAGCCGCCGCCCGCGGCCAGCTCGATGCCTGTCTGCGCTACAGCGATCAGCTTGATGCCCTCAGCTGGCTTCCCGGTCGCTCATCCCTCGATCAGGGCCGCTGCCGGCGGGAGAAGGCCGCCCAGCTCTGGCAGCAGGGTCGCTGGGCCAAGGCCCTCGGTCTGCAGCGGCAGCTGCTTAATTCCCCGGCTGGGGGTCGGGGGGACCGCCAACGGCTAGAGGATTGGCAGGCGTCATTGCACCGCATGGCCCTGACCCGGTTCCGCGACGGTGACCTCGACGCTGCCCTGGCCGCCCTGGCTCCGATGGGTGAGAAGCATCGCTCCGATGGCACGGCGGTCGGGGATCAGCTGCGGCTGAACTGGAACCGCAACCGCCTGGAGTGGGAGCGGGCCTCCAAGCTGGTGGGCCAGGGCCGCTGGTGGGAGGCCCTCGACAGCCTGCACCGGATTGATCACCCCTGGTGGCAACGACGGGCCCAGGCCCTCAACGCCAAGGTGGAGGAGGGCCTGAAGGAGCTGAAGGGTAAGGAGCGTGAACACGATGGCCACGGCGATCTTCCCCAGTCGGTGCCCACGGCCCAGCTCGATGCCGAGGTCGGCCGACGCATCGCTGCCGGCATGGATGAATGGAAGGCCTTCCAGGCCGGTTGCCAGGCCCTCGGTGGCCGGGTGGTGGAGGCCGGTCCCGAAACGGCCTGCCAACGCTGACGGGGCCATGACAGGATTGGCACCCATGCCGGAATGCAACACGATGCAGCCAGGAGATCGGGTCAAGGTCTGCCGCAGCGTGGTGGTCTACACCCATCCCACCAACCGGGGCTCCGCCTTTGATCTCGAGGGTCAGGAGGGGGAGGTGCTGCAGGTTCTGAACGACTGGAAAGGCCGCCCGATCAGCCCCACCCTGCCGGTGGTGGTGGCCTTCGGGAAGTTCCGGGCCCACTTCCGCGACGATGAGCTCACCTCGGTCTGAGGCGTCTGCTTCGGCTGGGGGTCAGGCCCTCAGCAGGTACACCCCCTCCTCCCCATCGATCGAGCGCAGGCACAGCTCGATGGTCTCCTGACGGGTGGTGGGTACCACCCGGCCGCAGAAGTCGGGCTGAATGGGCAGTTCCCGGTGGCCCCGGTCCACCATGGCCAGGAGTTGCACCCGCGTCGGGCGCCCCCAGGTGTGCAGGGCCTCCAGGGCCGCCCGGACGGTTCTTCCGGTGAAGATCACGTCGTCCACCAGCACCACGTGGCGGCCATCCACCGAGGCCGGTAACTGGGTGGCCTCGGCGAGTCGGGTGCCGATGCGCTCGAGATCATCGCGGTGAAAGGTGGGATCGATGCTGCCGTGTTCGATGGGATGGCCGCACAGGCCCTTCAGCCGGCCCGCCAGCACCCGGGCCAGGGCCACGCCCCTGGTGGGAATGCCCAGCAGCAGGAGCGACCTGCTCTCGCTGACGCTCTCCAGCACCTGGGAGGCGAGCCGATCGAGGGTGCGGCCAAGTTCCGGTTCCGAGAGCAGTTCAAGCCGCAACCTGCGGTCGTGATCCGGATCCTGGCCTGGCGTTGCGGTGGACACGGAGCGGGTCATGGGACCAGTCGGGCCGGGCGGAGGCCTGGAGGCTTCTGATGCTAAGGGGGCCGAGCGATGGACCCGCTCCCCCCCGTGGCTCTCGTCGGCAGGGATCAGCCTGTGCCCAAAGGCTGACCTGGGCCACCCACCGTTGGGGTCTCTCAGGACACCGCTGTAGGTTGGCTGTGGAACACCGTTGATGCCGCTGGCCGATCGGGTGAACGTTGCGTCCTCGTCCCACCATTCAACTCTCGGCAAAGGCCTGTCCAATGGTCTGGGGGCCACCGCTGAGCGTCTGCCGCTGGAGGGCCAATCCTCCGTGGCCCCGGTGGTCCTGGCGATTCTTGATGGCTGGGGCTACCGCCCCGAGGCCGATCACAATGCCGTCCGGAGCGCCACCACACCGGTGATGGATGCCCTTTGGCATGCCTATCCCCACACTTTGATTGAGGCCAGCGGCGGCGCCGTGGGCCTGCCCGACGACCAGATGGGCAACTCCGAGGTGGGGCACCTCACCATCGGCTCCGGTCGCATCATCCGCCAGGAGCTGGTGCGCATCGGCCAGGCTGTGCGCAACGGCAGCATTGCCGCCAATCCCGCCCTGAATCACCTGGCCGACACCCTTCTGGCGGATGGGGGGACGCTGCACCTGATCGGCCTCTGTTCCGATGGCGGTGTCCACAGCCACGTCGATCACCTCGGCGGGCTGCTGCGCTGGGCCGCCGGCCGGGGACTCACGGATGTGTGTGTCCATGTGGTGACCGACGGCCGCGACACCGCCACCAACAGCGCACCGGCATTCCTGGCCACGATCGAGGGCCAGATCGCTGCCGCCGGCGTCGGTCGGATCGCCACCCTCTGCGGCCGCTACTGGGCCATGGACCGGGACAACCGCTGGGAGCGAACCGAAAAGGCCTACCGGCTCCTCACCGAGGACGCACCCCTCCATGGCTCCACGCCCCGGGAGATCATCGAGGCCTCCTATGCCGCCGGCATCACCGATGAATTCCTGGAGCCGGTGCGGCTGAGCTCCGGTTTGATCCGGCCAGGCGATGGCCTGGTGTGCTTCAACTTCCGGCCGGATCGGGTGCGCCAGCTGATTCGGGCCCTGGTGGTGGAGGAGTTCAGCAGTTTTGAGCGGCAGCGGATCGAACCCCTTCATGTCGTCACGTTCACGCAGTACGAGAAGGGGCTGCCCGTTGCCGTGGCCTTCCCTCCTGAGTCCCTCGATGGCCTGCTGGGTCAGGTGATCTCCGACAACGGCCTGCGCCAGTTCCGCACCGCCGAGACCGAAAAATATCCCCATGTCACCTATTTCATGAATGGGGGCATCGAGCAGGCCTTTCCCGGCGAAGACCGTCACCTGGTGCCCTCGCCGCGGGTGGCCACCTACGACCAGGCTCCGGCGATGTCGGCCGATACCCTCACTGACAGCTGTGTGGCGGCCATCAAGAAGGGGATCTACTCCTTGGTGGTGATCAATTACGCCAACCCCGATATGGTGGGCCACACCGGGCTGATGGAGGCCACCACCGAGGCCATCGCCACCGTGGATCGTTGCGTTGGCCGGCTCGTGGAGGCCACCAACCGCATGGGGGGCACCCTGCTGATCACGGCCGACCATGGCAACGCCGAACTGATGCAGGGCCCCGACGGCCGTCCCTGGACCGCCCACACCACGAACCCCGTGCCGGTGATTCTGGTGGAAGGTGAGAAGCGCAAGCTCCCCGGCCATGGCACCGATGTGCATCTGCGCGAGCATGGCGGTCTGGCCGATATCGCTCCCACCCTGCTGGCGATCCTCGGTTTGCCGAAGCCGGAACGCATGACCGGTGAATCCCTGATCACCCCGGCCGGAGCCTCACCCGTGGCGACCCCGGTGGCTCAGACCCTGCGGGTCTGACCGGGGTCCCGGCCCCCTCCGCCCGCCCCACCTCCCCTCTCGTGCAGCCGCCATGCTGAAGACCGTGATCTCCTCGCTCTGGATGCTCAGCGCCGTGCTGTTGATCGTGAGCGTTCTTCTCCACAGCCCTAAGGGTGATGGGATGGGCGGGTTGGCCTCCAGCGGCGGATCGATGTTCACCAGTGCCCGCAGCGCCGAGCAGACCCTGAACCGGATCAGCTGGACCCTGCTGGCACTGTTTCTGGGGCTGGCTGTGGTGCTGAGTGCGGGATGGCTGGGTTAGGTGATCGTGGGCCCATGAAGCGCCGGGATCTCCTGCGGCATCTGGCTGGGAGTCTCCCCCTCCAGGCCCTGGGGATTGGCATGGTTGCGTGGCCGGCACGGGCGGCAGCGGCCTCCCCGGCCACCGATCCCCGCTGGCGGCTCGATCAGGCCGAGTGGAAACGGCGGCTTTCTCCGGCAGCGTTTGCGGTGCTTCGCCAGGAGGGCACGGAGCGTCCCTTCAGCAGTCCCCTTGACCACGAGAAACGGCGGGGTAGCTTCCTGTGCGCGGGGTGCCGGTTGCCACTGTTCGCCTCCTCGGCCAAGTTCGACAGCGGCACCGGTTGGCCGAGTTTCTGGCAGCCGCTGCAGGATGCCGTGGTCACCAAGCTGGATTTCAAGTTGATCGTGCCCCGCACCGAGTACCACTGCCGCCGCTGCGGCGGGCATCAGGGCCATGTGTTTAACGATGGTCCACCGCCCACCGGTAAGCGCTATTGCAACAACGGGGTCGCCCTGGTGTTCCTGCCGGCCTAACGGGCCTGCCGGCATTCATTTCAGCTCCGGTTTGCGGTAGCTATCGAATCCGCCGCGGCGGCGGCCTCCTCGTGCCGAGCACGGTACGGTGCTTTGACTCAGCCAGCCGGCGCTGCAATGGGCAGTCCGATCAGCCGCGAAACCTTTCTGGCCCGGGCCCGGGCCCGTTTTGCTGATCAGTACGACTACTCGGCCATCGTTTACAAGAGCTTCAAGACCCCGGTGGGGATCCGCTGTCGCCTCCATCCGGTGAAGGTGATTTCAATCACCCCGGAGAAGCACCTGCAGACCACCGGCGGCTGCAAGTTTTGTCTGCGTCAAAACCGGATCCGCATGCTCGAGCGGGAGCTGCTGCGTGAGGCCGTGGACCGCCCCGAGCCCCTGAGGCCGCGCCTGGATGCCTGCCTTGCCGAGCAGCTTGGATGTTGGGGTCGCAGCGGTCCGGCCCAGGCCTGAACAACCTCGCACCTAATCTTCGTTCTGCAGCCCATCTTCGGCGAACTGCTGCAGTCTGTCGCGTTATCAGTCACTCTGACACCAGATGCGGCTTCGGTGCTACAGAGCAGGACTTGGATGATGCCAATGTATGCAGTAATTGCATGGGCCTATCTGCTTTGGCCTCGCCTATTGCATTTTCCGCATTTTATTGAGCGTAAATTGTTCAGATTTAACTTGACTCTTCAGTGAATTGGATGGGAAAGTGCTGTGCGTTCTCGTCACAGCATGTACTCGGCATCCCGCACCACCTCCCCGCTTGTTCGCGGCACACTCGATGCACATGCGGCTGCAGCCATGGCCCCAGGGACCAGATCGGGGGCGATGTCCCAGCAGGCATCAGCGCTGCAGCCCGCATTCCGCTCGCCGCGCCGGGTCACGATCACGCTGGCTTTTGCCACGTTTGAGGACCTGCAGGGCAGGGCTGATGGTGAGGGCCGTTCGCTCAGTAATCTGGCGGCCTTTTTGCTGGAATCGGCTCTCAAGGGCCCTGGCACCGCACCGGTGGCTGCTGCTGCCCCCGTGCGGCGCCTTCAGGAGACCCCCTTCCGCTGAAGCGATTCTTGGCTCAGTCGATGGGTCCCTCGGTGAGCTGGGCTGCGATCAGGTCCGTGGCGATCTCATTGAGGCAGCGGCCCTGACGCTCGGCCAGGGCCAGGAGCTCGGCCAGAAGGGGTTCCGGTAGTTCCAGAGTGATGCTCCGAGGCAGCCGTTGGGGATTCAGTCGCCATGGGTCCGCGGGGGACCGCTTCTCCCCCATTGCTGGACCGGCATGGCTGTCTTCAGCATCGCCATGGCGGACCTGATCGGCGAGATCGGGATTCGTGGTTCTGGTTGATGCTCCGCTAGGGAGTTGGCCGGCAGAATCCTGTTGGGGCATGGGTTGATCGCCCCGAGGACGGTGTATTAAGGGTGTTTAATTGCTGTAAGGGTGTAGCTAGCAATGGGATGACTCCCTTCATTGCAGCATAAGTGCATCTTGCAATAAGTGCAAGGCGGTATTCATGGGCTCCAGGCAGAGGCTGGATCCAGAAGAGTGTGAAACAGCCGGATGTTTTGGCTGCATTACAGCAGTCGTGCCCATTTGTCTCTACTCAACATTGAGTAGATGCTGGGCCTGTTTACCGCCGTCCGGCTGGAGGTGACCCAGGGGCCCGGCAGCCAGGTATGCCACTGATCGCAGCGCAAAAAAAAGTGGAAGGGCCGTAGCCCCCCCACCCAGATGGTTGCCGGCGGGAGATGCCCGCCGGACCGATCAACGGGATCGTGATCAGTAGTCGAAGTCGCCGCCGCCCATGCCGCCGCCAGCGGGGGCTGCTTCCTTCTTCTCGGGCATATCAGCCACGATGCACTCGGTGGTGAGCACCATGCCGGCGATTGAGGCGGCGTTCTGCAGGCCAGAGCGGGTCACCTTGGCGGGATCCACGATGCCGGCGGCCAGCATGTCCACGTACTCGCCAGTAGCGGCGTTGTAGCCCTCGTTGAAGGGCTTGTTGCGCACATGCTCAGCCACCACAGCGCCGTTGGCACCAGCGTTCTGGGCGATCCGCATCAAGGGAGCGGTGAGGCTGGAGGCCACGATCTGGGCGCCGATCAGCTCCTCGCCGGAGAGATTGGCGGCCGCCCACTCCTCCAGGGCAGGACCGAGGTGGGCCAGGGTGGTGCCGCCACCGGGGACGATGCCTTCTTCAACGGCCGCCTTGGTGGCGTTGATGGCATCTTCCAGGCGCAGCTTCTTGTCCTTCATCTCGGTCTCGGTGGCAGCGCCCACCTTGACCACGGCCACACCGCCGCTGAGCTTGGCGAGGCGCTCCTGCAGCTTCTCCTTGTCGTAGGAGGAGTCGGTTTCTTCGATCTGCTTGCGGATTTGCTCCACCCGGGCCTTCACAGCCGCCTCGTTGCCTTCGGCCACGATGGTGGTGGTGTCCTTGTTGATCGTGATCCGACGGGCGGTGCCGAGGGAATCGATCTTGGCGTTCTCCAACTTGAGGCCGGCGTCCTCGGTGATCAGCTGACCGTTGGTGAGAACGGCGATGTCCTCGAGCATGGCCTTGCGGCGGTCACCGAAGCCGGGGGCCTTGACGGCGGCCACGTT
>Ga0114972_10003511_pt1 | contig 11732 bp, 6 predicted proteins | sample M_140807_EF_Meta_FD_87354 | JGI IMG/M metagenome (GOLD analysis project Ga0114972, IMG submission 87354) | Freshwater microbial communities from Lake Montjoie, Canada to study carbon cycling - M_140807_EF_MetaG | ecosystem: Environmental > Aquatic > Freshwater > Lake | place: Lake Montjoie... | reverse complement strand
CCCGATGACGCATGAACAAGCCATGGCCAATGCCGTCGATGTGATCCAACAGTTCGTTCCTGAATTGCAAAAATCAAATGTCCGTTTAGCGATCGAACCCCTGGGACCTCAGGAGGGGAATTTTCTCAACTATGCATCCCAAGCTCGAGCGATGATCCAAGCGATCGACAGCCCGAATGTCCGATTGCATTTGGACGTCAAAGCGATGAGCAGCGAGGGGCCAGCGATCGAGCTGATCGTCCGCGAGAATGCCGATTTGGTTATCCATTTTCACGCCAACGACCCGAATAAACTTGGGCCTGGCATGGGCCAGGTGGACCAAGCACCGATTTTCAAGGCGCTCAGTGACATCCGTTACTCCGGTTGGATCAGTGTTGAGGTGTTCGACTATTCGCCGGGAGTTGAAACGATCCTCAGGGCCAGCATGGACACAATGGTCCGATGCCAGCAAGCGGCTGGTGGCCAGAATGGCTAACAGCAAATCCTTCCCGTGGATTCCTGTGATGGCTTTGATCTTGGTCAATGCTCTGTGGGGGTTCTCTTTCCCGGTCGTCAAGGTGCTCAACGAGATGAGCGACTTGCACTTTGGCGTCGATCCTGAGCATCCGAGCACGGTGTTTCGGGTGATCGTTTCGGCGTGGATGATCGCCACTCGCTTCACCCTAGCACTTCTGATCCTATGTGTCGTTTGGAGCTCGTTGGTTCGACGAGCGACACGCCAAGAATGGTTAGCTGGTCTCTACATCGGATTGATGTTTTACTGCGGATTGGTCTTGCAAGTCATCGGTCTGGCGACAATTCCTGCATCGCGAAGTGGCTTTCTTACCAGTTTGACCGCTGTCTTCACCCCCCTTTTTGGAGCTTTGATTTTTCGTAAATATCCGACCAAGTGGATGGTCATCGGGACGGGGCTTGCAGTCGTAGGGGTCGTGATTTTGACCGGCTTAGTCGTCCGCACACCCAGCGGATTGGCCTTGGCACCCGACGCGGCCGATCGCTGGACTCTAGGCGATACGCTTACAACTCTGGGCTCTGTCTTTTTTGCTTTTCAGGTTTTGTTTTTGGACCATTACGGAAAGCGGATCAACTCGGTAGCGGTAACACCGAGCATGTTTCTGACCACAGCCGTGCTTGGCTGGCTGACGGTGGGACTGATCTTGGGTACTTCGCTCAAGTCTCACTCAGGCGTTCCTCTGATGGAGATCGGTGACTGGGTGCAACTTTCCGTCCGTCCGATCTTCCTCGTTTCGCTCTTTGGTTTAGCGATCCTCTGTTCTCTCCTAGCGTTTGGCTGGATGAACAAGTACCAGCCGTATGTGTCAGCCGCCCAGGCGGCGGTGATCTACAGTTTAGAGCCTGTGTTTGCTTCGAGCTGGGCTCTTTTTTTGCCCGGTTTTTTAAGCGTCCTATCGGGAATTGTCCACGAGAACGAGCAGGTGACTTGGGGCCTGCTGCTGGGGGGAATTCTGATTTTGTTAGCCAACGTCGTTGCGCTCTACCCGTCTGGCAGCGAACCTGTTGCATCTACCAGCGGGGGCGAAGAAAAATAGCCGTCTCGGACGGTGTTTTAGTTCAGCAGTGGTAGCAAGGGTGGCTCGGGAGAGCGAATCGACGTGCCAACGCTGCAAAAACGGGCTTCGGCGTACTCGGCGACTTGCTCAGCGGTTTCAAAATACATCTCGTAAACAGCATCTTCGTCGAATTCGCAATTGTCGGTCAAATAGCTTCGGCAAATCTGAGGACGCGTATGGTAGATCCCGCATCGATGATCTGACTGCAAATGCTTGCACGCGGTATGCACGAGCAGATACCAAACCTCATCTTCGACAAAGACGCTGGCTCGATCGTGCAACAAATACCAACGCATAAAGTCAAAGTCTTGTTCGCTGGTGGGTTCCTCAATCGGCATGGCGAAATATCGACAGCACTTGGCTGTGCAGTAATCGCACAAACTCTCGGACTTGGGAACCTCATCCCGCTTAGGTGTTTTCCCAAGGATTGTTTTGGCGGGTGTCAAGACTGGGTCGATAATCGTCGAACTCATCGGAGATATTTCTTGAAATTCAGGTCTAAGGACAATAGCGTTTTAGGGCCTATTCGATGATCATGGTCCAAAACCTGTCCACAATCAAGTCCCTTGGGCTTTCCCCCTTTCCGATGACTTAACGCTCCTGTGCTTTTCCCCCATGATCGAGCGACTTGAATCTTTGATAGGCACATCGGAGATAGAAGCGTTTTCGCGAGCGATCGCGGAGCGACCCGCAAAATCGGTCAGGCCAAGAGCCGACCGAGGTGTGGTTTCTTTTCCATTCGCAACAACTCCCGTCGCTTGGTACCCACAGGGACTTGAGGTGACCGACCCTGCCGCTCGCCCGGGAGGATTCCTGGAGTATGCCGTAGCGGATTACTACATCCAAGATGCCGGATCGATGCTGCCCCTTGCGCTCCTGGAGATCGAGCCCGACGATTGGGTATGCGATCTTTGTGCAGCCCCCGGAGGCAAAGCCACCGCGATCGCCGAAAGGCTTGGACCAAACGGTTTCTTACTGGCCAACGAGGTGATCGCCAGCCGCCTAGATATCCTCCGCTACGCGCTTAGCCGAACCGGCCGCGCGAACTATGTCGTTAGCAACATCGATCCAGAGCCGCTGGCCGATGGTCTCGCACATCGTTTTGACAAGGTCCTGGTCGATGTCCCTTGCAGTGGCCAGTCTCTTGTAGGCAGAAAACGACAATCCGAAAGTAGTTTCGCAGCCAGCCATGTGCATCATTGCGCCGCGCGAGCCAAGCGGATCCTCAGAAGCGCGCTGAGATTGGTGCGTCCCGGTGGCCGATTGGTTTTCTCGACATGCACATTTGCGATCGAAGAGAACGAAGCCCAATTGGCTGAGATTCTTGCAGAATATCCCAATGCGGTTTCAATCGTTGACGCCCCAGCATTAAAACCCTGGCTCTCACCCCTGCACCAAGGATGCTATCGCCTCTGGCCGCATCGAGATCGATGCGCCGGAGGATTCGCAGCCGCAGTCCAAATCACAGATCAAATCGATCAGCCAACAACCCCTCGCATCACCCATTCATCGCGCCGAGAAAAATCCCCCCAGCGCAGAAAGATCTCCACCCAGAAATCCGGCGTTCGCTCTGAGGATCTCTTCGAGGTCTTTGAAAATCTCGGCGAATTCCTCTTCCAAAAAACATTCGACGATTCCCTGTGCCTGGGGTACGAACCAGCGGCCTACGGACTGGTCAAGGAGTTTGGAAGTCGATTCGGACAAGGCTTGCGCATCGCACAAATTCAGCGAGACCGAATCGAACCCTTTCATGGCCTAGCTCTGCTAACGCCCAATTTGTTTTCTGCCGCCGAGACGATCGAACTCGACGACCAGGATGCAAAGAACTACATGCTGGGTCAATCGATCCCCCAAAAAGCGGGGAGCCGTGAAACTGCTAGCCGTGCAGTTGGGAGCTGGTGCGTGGCGCATTGGAAAGGAAATCCGCTGGGGTGGCTAAAGCCTGCATCAAATCGCTTCAACAACTACCTGCCCTCTTGGGCTCGCTTTACGAGCTTTTCAAGCCCCGGGGGTTCGACGCTAGACGATGAACCACTCGAGTGATCCGCTCTGCGGCCTCGAGCACCTGCTCAGCTGTGGATTCCCAACAAAGACTCAAGCGGATCGCCCCATGAACAACCTGCTTGGGCAAATTCATCGCTTGGAGCACATGAGACGGTTGGCTCGAACCGCTGGCACAAGCCGATCCGGTCCCGCAAGCAATCCCCTCGCGATCAAGTGCCAACTGCAAAAGTTGCCGATCCAACCCCGGAAAGGAGATGCTCGTCGTATGGGGCAACCGAGGAGCATTGGCCCCCAAAACAATCGCCCCAGGGATTCGCGACAACAAAACGGACTCCAAAAGTTCTCTACACTGCAACATTCTTGCGTAGCGAATATCTTCCTCGGCGATCGCAAGCTCGGCGGTGAAGGCAAACGAGCTTGCCAAAAACGGGCTCTCGGTCCCGGGCCTCAAGGACTGTTGCTGAAAACCTCCGAAGAACATCGGCTCAAGCTTGATCGAAGGTCTCAAGAGCAGTGCGCCGATACCCACCGGTCCATGGAGCTTGTGAGCCGTGAGCGTCATCGCATCGACCTCTAAAGCTTGGAAGTCGATCGGGACCTTACCCAAGGCCTGAACCGCATCGGTATGCACAGGGATCAAAGCGGGCTTGCAGAGTCGAACTAGCTCTCGGACGGGTTGCAACACCCCTGTCTCGTTGTTCGCTAACATCAGGGAGACCATGGCGATTTGGTCTCCTCGATCGATCCAGTCGGCAATTGGCTCGATATCGACTTGTCCGGACTCCGAACAAGCCAGATAGCGAACGGCCCGACCCTGCTGCTCAAGCCGCTGTGCGGTAGCCAAAACGCTTGGATGTTCGATCGACGAGACGACAAGGATTCCGGGGCGTTTGGCGGCTATGCCGCAGATGGCAAGATTGTTCGATTCGGTACCCCCACTGGTGAAGATCGACGTATCGCTTTGCATACCCTGAGTTCGAGCCTTGCACAGTGTCAACAACCCTTCGCGGGCATCCTCGAGAATGCTCCTAGCCCTACGGCCCGCGGCGTGTTGACTGGCGGGATTGACCAAGCGTTGGCGTAAGATCCCTTGAAGGTGTTCAGCCACCCTCGGATCGACCTGGGTCGTGGCGTTGTTGTCAAGATAGATCACGTTGTTTCGGCTTGCTTAAGACCTAGGAAACTTACTCTCGACGAGCAAAAGTTCGAATGGATTCATTGTACTCGAACCTTTTCAGCGTCCGATCAACCACCGATACTTGGGCCTAAAGTACTTGGGACTAAAGAACTTGGGCTGAAAAAAATCTAGTTGGGCCGCACCGGACCTGCCGCCTTGAGGGTCCCAAGGCCCCCGTCGACCGCCAAAGTTTGGCCGGTGATCCAATTATTTTTAGGATCGATCAGGAAATAGATCGCCCGAGCGATATCGTCCGGTTGCCCGAATCGACCAACAGGATGCATCGCCAGTGACACCTCGGCACTTCGTGGATTATTCCATACGCGCTGGGTCAGCGGAGTTTCAACCAACCCTGGAGCAATTGCATTGACCCGAATTCGCTTGGCTGCGTAGGTCATCGCCGCTGAGCGTACTAAACCTTCAATCCCCGCCTTGCCAGCTGCAATCGCCTCATGGTTCGACAGACCAATGCAGGCAGCCGCCGAGCTCATCAAGACGATCGAACCTCCCTCTCTCATACGGGTGACCGCACTCCGAAGGGTCCCGGCTCCAGCCGTGAGGTTCGTTTGGATCGTCGCGTCCCATTCCGCTCGGCTGGTCAAATGGATCGGCTTGAGTAGCACAGATCCGACCAAGCAAACCACGGCATTGAGCCCCTGCAAATCCTCCTGAGCTTGATCCAAACTGCGATCAATCTGTTCCCAGTCAGCTGCATCAGCAACACAATTTGAAAATCCGTACCGAGATGTAAGACTCGACAGCTTTTCCAAATCCCGTCCGATAAGAAACGCTCGCCCTTGCGTCTGAGATACCTCTTCACAAAGCGCTTGGCCAATCCCACCGTAAGCCCCAAAGATCGCCACTTTCAAATTGCTCATGTTCCACTGTGCTCTTCTCTTCTTTGGTGGTCTTCTTCAATGGTCTTCTTCAGTCGATTCAGTGAAACGCGGATCCGTTCGGAACCACGATCGTCTTTCGATCTCAAGATCATATTCGAATACTATAGAACCCTGTCAAGTGATCTGTTCAATCGTTCGCTTAGCAGTTCGCTCAGCGGTCTGCTCCATGCAAAAAAATTTCAAAATCGCAGTTGACATCTGCCCTATAGTGTTCCGTCCTCGTGAGTCAGGATCGTTGCAATGATGGTTTTTTCGGAGACATACCTTCGAAGAGCACTTTCCCCCCACGGATGTTGTTTGTCCGCTCCCCTCCCTTCTTTAATGGGTTTGATGTATGAAGAAATTTGTTTCGTTCGCTTTGGCCGCCGTCATGTCGGTCGCCTCCGGATCCGCGTTTGCATTCGACAAGAACATTGTCGACACCGCAGTTGACGCTGGTAAGTTCAAGACCCTGGCAGCCGCACTCGGTGCAGCAGGCTTGGTTGACGCAGTCAAAGGCCCCGGCCCCTTCACAGTCTTTGCTCCATCGGACGAAGCATTCGCTAAGCTTCCGAAGGGCACCGTAGAAACCTTGCTCAAACCAGAAAACAAGGAAAAGCTTAAGGCCATCCTGACCTACCACGTAGTACCTGGTAAGTTCATGGCAAAGGACGTTGTTGGTATCAAGGGAGCCAAGTCGCTCAACGGACAACGGATCGATGTGAAGGTCGTTGATGGTAAGGTAATGGTCGATGGTGCTCAAGTCGTGGCGACTGATGTCGCTTGCACCAACGGTGTGATCCACATCATCGATTCGGTAATTCTTCCAAGCGAAGACAAGATTCCAGCGGTTGCAACCAAGGCTGGCAAGTTCAACACGCTGCTCGCCGCCGCCAAGGCAGCTGGCCTAGTCGATGCCCTCAGTGGCGACAAGGCTCTGACCGTCTTTGCACCAACCGATGAAGCGTTCGCTAAGCTTCCTAAGGACACTGTCGAAAGCTTGCTCAAGCCTGAAAACAAGGAAAAGCTCAAGGCCATCCTCCTGTACCACGTTGTCGATGGACGCGTCTACTCCGAAGATGCCTTGGCAGCCAAGTCCGCTGCAACACTCCAAGGTGGCAAGATTGAGATTTCCGTGAAGGAAGGCGCTGCTTATGTCAACGGTGCCAAGATCCTCGCGACCGATGTCGACGCCTCCAACGGCGTGATCCACGTGATCGATTCGGTTATTCTCCCACCGGCCAAGTAATCTTGAAGGTATCTAAAGGGTACTGCTAGACCATCTGGCCAATCAGTGAATCATCAAAAGCCAAGACTTGCTTCCCAGCTAGTCTTGGCTTTTTTCGTTTTTCTCGAAAACATCTGTTTTCGTCCGGAATCAAGATAGGCATGGTACCGAACCAACTCTACGGACCGATCGGAATTCGGTAGAATAAGCTCTAGTTGGTTCGGATACAAACTCACTGGAATCAGGCGATGAAATCGATGAAATCTTTGATCAAGCGCGATGCCCGCGAGGCGCAAGGGGCTTGGATCTCCCTGGCCCTAACGCTGCTGGTTTATCAAATCGGATTGTCCCAATTCCAAAACCGCTTTTCCATGCCCGAAGGATTGCTCTTGACCGCTCCACGGGAGGTCGAAGTCCTCCTGAGTGATGCTCAGGAAGCGATCGACCGCAAGCAGTGGGCAGAAGTCAGCATCGCACTCGGACAACTCTTGGGGATCGAAGAAAACGCGGCCGATGCAAACCCAGGAGAAGACTACTTTCTCTCCCCTGCCGCTCGGACCAAGGATGGTGCCAAGACGGTTTTGGGCCAAGCCAAAGCGATGCTTGAAAATCTACCCGAGGAAGCCAAGCAGGCCGTAGAGCTTCGCTACGGAGTAAAGGCCAAGCAGATGTTGGATCAAGCCGTCGCATCGGACGATCTCGGACTCCTGTATCAACTCTCCAGTCGATATGGGTTCACGGATGCTGGCCGGGACGCGTCGCTCTTGCTCGCCGAGCAGATGTTATCGACCGGTAACGCTACCGAGGCGACCGGCACCCTGGAGCAATTATTGAAAGATCCGGCGTCACGAAGACGCTTCGGACCCGCCTTGGGCGCTTTGGCTGTGGCATCGAAAATCTCCTCGAATTCGACTCGCGAAGCCGGAAAACTTCTCGAACAAGTCCGCGAGTATTTTCCGAACGCCTCGCTAGATTGGAATGGTGCCAAGGTTGGTTGGAACGACAAAACAACCCCCGAAGCGATCTTGCAAAGTTTGTCAAAAGAGAATTTCCAAAAGATCTCCAAACGGATCAGCCAACCACGTTTCGAGGGAGGCGGATTCGATCGTAATGCCAACACCGCTGGTGGCACTCCGATCCCGATCCTGCGATGGAGTGTTGATCTGCATGAATCGGCACAGCACAAAGAGAACCTCGAACGCACTCTCCGAAAGCAATTGTCCGAACGACGGTCGCATCTGGTACCGACTCGAATGCCCGTAAGCTCTGATGGCTTGGTGTTCGTCCCGACCTACGATCAGAGGATCCTGGCTGTGGATGCAAAATCCGGCAAGATACGCTGGCCGATCGTTTTCAGTGGAACACCCTTGGGCTTCTCCCTCGATCGCGGCTCGAACCGCGATGGCTATGCACTTGGGTTACCGGCTCCTGATTATCTGGTCCGACGGGTTTGGGGTGACTTTTGCACTAGCCAGATATCTACCGATGGGCTCAGGGTATATGGTTTGAGCGGATCGTCAGCCGTGGAGGTCGGAGAGAGCTTTGCCATTGGCCCGAATGCCAGAGCCAATCGAGCACCGATGATACGAACCCACAACGTCCTGCAGGCCTGGAGTATTCCCGAGGAAGGCAAAATACTTTGGGAATGCGGTGGGGTAAATCAATCCAGTGCGCCCGAACTCAAAGGAGCATTGTTTCTCGGAACTCCCATCCCAATCCGCTCGGAACTGCTTGTACTAGCTGAACTCAACGGCGAGGTCTATCTGGTCTCCTTGGACCCCGCGACCGGGGCGCTGAATTGGAAACAGCCGCTGGTCGCCAACCAAGGCACAACCATCGCTCTTGACCCTCAAAGAAGGGTGTTCGGATTGAGCCCGAGCATTGACGGCTCCTTGGTAATCTGCCCAACTTTATCGGGGTATTTGGTCGCCTACGACCTGAATCGACGCGAATTGGCTTGGAGCAAAAGCTATCCGCTAAACCCAAGTCTCATGCCGGGTGCTGCCTTCAATATCGTCGGAGGGATGGACTTGAGAGAAACCGATCCGATGATGTCAAGACCCTTGGACACGACGGTGATCGTTCATGACGGAGTCAGTGTCTTTGCACCCTCAAATGGAACAGCGGTCTACGGCATATCGAATACTGATGGTAGTGAGCTTTGGCAAGTCAACCATGAAGAGAACTCGATGTTCCGATACGTCTCAGGTATCTGGAATCAACTCGTTGTATTGGCTTATGCACAAGAGATCGTGGGGGTGGACTTGCGCACCGGCCAACAGGCCTGGGAACCCATTCGGATGCCCAACGGCTCGCACATCGTCGGCAAATCTATCCGATCGGATTCCAAGTTAATCGTTCCTGTTTCGAGCCAGCAACTCGTCGAGATTGATTTGCTGCAAGGTTCGATCGTTTCGGAAACACGATGCGAAAAAGCGTTGGGGAATCTGGCCGTCGTCGGCAATCAAATCCTCAGCGCCAGCCCATTTGAATTGACCAGCTATTCCATACGAGATAGTTTTCAGATTGAGCTCATCGAGGAACTAAAACGATCTCCAGGAACAGCTTCCGTTCTCCAAAAAGAAGGGGAGCTGGCCCTCGCGTCGGGTGACGTCGATGCATCGCTGAACAAGCTCCAACAGGCGCTGAAAATGTCCCCGGAAGACTGGGAGATCCGGCGTTCGTTGATCAAGGCGCTGACGCTCGCCTTGCGCGTTGATTTCGATAAACACATCGATAAAGTTCAAGAGTTTGAATCGATCACCAACGAATTGGACCAACCCACTTATTTGCGAGTGGTGATTCATGGACTAGAGAAACGCGAGAGATGGAGCGAAGCACTTGAGAAGATGCTCGAGTTAAGCGATACACGGCTGATTCGCCGAATAGACCAAATGATGGATGGGAGTAGCATTGAGGCCAACTCTCGCTGGACAATCCACGAAGATGCTTGGATCGCTTCCCATATCGCCCGCATCGCTCAGAGGATTCCCGAGTCGGATTGGCCGAGTCTTAAGCCCAAGATCCAGCAGAGGCTAGCGCCGGATCCCAAGCAGGATCTATCCATCATGCGTCTGCGATTACAACACTTCGATGGACTACCTTTCACCCAGGAAGCCCGCCTAAGCTACTCCAAGTCGCTGGGAAATCGCAGCATGGTCGATGCAGAATATCTGCTATCGAGTCCATCGATCAAGCAAAACGGCGATGAGTCACTTCAAGAGGAGATTCGCAAAGCCAAGGCAACCTTGTACCTCAAAGGAGAACGGCCGATGAAAGCCTGGCTGGAACTCCAAAAAGACAAATCTGCCTTCTTGAAAATCGCCAACGAATTGAGCGGAAAGAACGCACCCGGGGTCCTAAGGTACGATGATCCAAAGGCAATGGTCATTCGTTTCCAAGAGCGAGAAGCCTCAGATCCCACCAACCACCAATGGCCGCGAGGCAAAGTCGAGGTCAAGTCAAGCTTCGCAGAACCCAATGCGGTTGGCCAATTCCAAAGTGGCTACGAAGGGTCGAATCTTTGTCAAATCGGAAACATCGTTGGGGATTCTTTCCAGGGGTGGCAAGCCTACTTTAACAACGGTCTTCTGCATTTGATCCAACCAAAAACCGGGGAAGAAGTCCAATACCTACTGGATGTCGCAAGGCAAGATCGACTGACACTACCTCGAATCCATGCAATCAACAGCATTCTGATTATCGAGCTCAAAGACCAAATCATCGCTTTGGATCTGTTCCATGCGAATCTTAGCCAACAGGATGGACAACTCTGGAATGCAAGCTTTGGTAAAGAAACAACCGAGCCACAGATCCCTGGACGGGGCCGCTCGAACGCTATCGAGCGGAACTCATGGGGTTTAGTTATCCAGAAAAAAGGATTTCGAGTTATCGATGTATCTCGCTGGGGGGTCGTCATCCAATCTGATAATGAACTCGTGAGCATCCACCCACTGCTTGGCACCAGGCAATGGAGCGTTCAAGGTTTCCGCAACGCATCCTTAGTGAACAAAGGAGGATTCCTGTACGCATTTGAACCTTCAAATCCAACCAACATATCGAAAATCGATCCGCGCGATGGACTAGTTACCCAAGAGATCAAAACCGACCAGGAAGGTTGGACACCCCTGATGACCGTTGCCGACCGCTGGCTGCTTCAGCCAGTTCGCCAAAACGGAGCGGACCAGCAAAGCCGAATGAAACTGAGACTTATCGAGCCAGCCACAGGCGAAGTCATCCTCAGTGCTGATCATACCGTCGACACACGTCTTGCGATCGCTGGAGATGTAGGCATCGTCGCTCTTCGGACCGATGGGTCGATGACTTATTGGAATGCTAGAAAGGGCACCGAATCGAAAGTCGATGCCGAGGCCGAAGGCAAATTTAGCAGCATCAGCGCTCAAGTCTTTGGGGATCTTGCGTTGATCTTGCCTTACGCCGGATCCATGGAGTTGGACAATGTCCAAGTATCCCCGCAGCTCCGCACCGACCCCACCGTCGCAGCCTGTGCAGGGAAACTCTTTGCGATCCGACTTGACGATGGATCTTTGGCCTGGGAAAACGCTCAGCGAGTCAAACACTTCCTGTTTCCATTGAGCCAGAGCCGCGAGTCTCCCGCAGCGGTTTTCCTGCGTCGGTTGACCCTAAAAAATGTCCGAGGAATGGCTTTGGACTTTACCAGCATTGCAATGATCGATGTGCGCACGGGCAAGTTGCTGTACCAGAAACATGATCTTCCCGCCGTACGCGGAGATACCTTCCGACAGCAACTGATCCCTAATCAAAACCTGATGACCATTAAGCTTTATGGAAATCTGTTTCGAATTGTATGGACCGATCAAGATTGGGATGAATCATCCTTACCAAAAAACCCT
>Ga0114972_10003510_pt1 | contig 11733 bp, 8 predicted proteins | sample M_140807_EF_Meta_FD_87354 | JGI IMG/M metagenome (GOLD analysis project Ga0114972, IMG submission 87354) | Freshwater microbial communities from Lake Montjoie, Canada to study carbon cycling - M_140807_EF_MetaG | ecosystem: Environmental > Aquatic > Freshwater > Lake | place: Lake Montjoie... | reverse complement strand
GAGTTTTCAGTTCGTGTGACACGTTGGCCGTGAAATCACGACGCACATTTTCTAGTTGCTTGAGTCGCGTTTCGTCCGTGATCACCAATAGCATCGGTGGCGGGCTGGATGGATCCGATTGAGGGGAGTCGTGCTGGAGCGGGTGCGCTCGCAATCGCAGAACGATGGATTTCACCGTGCCATCAAGTTCACAGTCCATGGTTTGGCATGACTTTTGGGACTCTGTGATCAATTCGAGAACCCGCGGTTGTCGAATCAACTCGATTAAACGGGTTCGATCACGAATCCGGTCGGAAAGATCAAGAAGGTCGATCCCCGCCCGGTTCGCAAACCAAAGTTGAAGATCGGATGTGAAGGCAAGGATTCCCACTGGCATCGCAGATAAGACCGTTTCCGATTGTTCTGCCCCCGTTTTGACGGCGATGATTTGATTCTGGTATGCCTCGATTAGGGCGACTAACTCGCGGCTGATATCGCCAAAAAAGAAACCGCCAGGAAACACTTTGAGCATCTCGTTTGGTGGTCGGCTTTTCGACGCTTGAGATCGGATCTGTTGGAGGGTTCGAGCATAGGTTTGTCGAGTCTCAGTGAATGAACGTAGAGAGATTGCGGAAGCGAGTCCCGCCAGGAAGGCACCTGCAAGCCACCATGGTGTCCAACGCTTATTGTTCGCGTTGAAGGGAGGAAGTCGCTTGGTGTACGCGATCCAACGCCGGGGGGGCGTCGCGTCTTTGTTTAGGTCACTATCTTTGTTTGGGTCGCTACCTTTGGTGAGAGTTGGTTTAAGTCTCTCGATGAGACGAAGCCGAATGTATCCGCCCGGCTCGAGACTGGTTTCCTTCGACGAATTTTCGAGCCTTTTAATCTCTGTCGTTGTCAGTTGCTGTTCTTCAAGAACGGATAAATTGCCTGTGCGGGAATCGCTGACTTGACCGCTAAATGCATTGAGATCGACCGGAGACGTTTCCGCAATGGACCTGTAGAACTGCATTTCATCCGATGCAACTTGAGTTTGCATCTGGTTCCAGAGGTTTTCGTTGTGTCGATCGATCCACCACAGGACGAGAGCAACGATGGCAACGCAAGCAATGGGCAAGACCCCTAGCGACCAAGGAATGCGTTGGAGTGACATCGGTGGATGGTGTGGAAGGCTATGGGAGGAGGCAACCGAGCGAGTATATCTTATTCAAACTCTTGTCTTCTTGGAATTGCATTCGATGGAAGGGCATTCGGTTAAACTTTTTGCTACTAGGTGGGTCCCAGGAACGGGTACCTGAGGAAGTAGATCACTCGACTTTTGCCTGCTGCGTCTTACCTGTATCTTCGGATTCATCGGAAAGAGCGGAATGAGCGGAATGATCGGAAAAATCGCACCCCAGCAACGGGAATCGTTGATAGCAGGTGCGTAGATCGGTTGGGTTTGTTGAATGGAACCATCACTTGAGTAGGATGGACTCCATGGGTGGTCCCGTGGATCACAACCTCTTTTTCGCTTTCAGTAATTTCTGGAAAATTGATGGCCACTTCCTTTACGGGCATAACAGAGTCCAACACTCCCGAAACCTCGGAAGAGATTCTGCCTCGGTTGGTGATGATTGCATACTGTTTCGACCCGGATGGAACCATGGAGGAGCGGAATGGGTGGCACCGTGCGTTGATCGCTGCGGAGCAGTTCGATACTACCGTTATCTATCGCCCCCTTCCTGGTCGGGGCTCGTTCGCATCGAAGCTTCGCGAGTTGCCCATTTCTAAACGGCTTCGAACCATAGAATTATCTCCGAGTCGCCTTACCAATTTCTTGCTGAATCGAGAACTCACTTTTTATCGTGGTTACCGCCGATGGCACAGCGAAGCTTTTGCGGTCGCACAAAAGCTGCATAGCGACGTTGCGTTCGATCTCGCGCATACAGCGACCCTTTGTGGCTTTCGAGAGCCTGGGGTTCTCTGGAAGTTAGGCGTACCGCATGTTTGGGGGCCAATCGGTGGGACCCAAGATCTGCCAAACGACTTTTACAGCATGATTTCCCCTGCAAGTAAACTCCGAGAGTGGTTGCGTTCCAAACTCAATTGGTGGCATTTGAAACATCGGAAGAGGGTACGAGACGCTTTCGCGGGCAGTGCTGCCGTCATCGCTGCGACGGAGAAAGCGAGCGATGATTTCATGGTGCACCTCGGGGTCGATGTTGAGGTCGATTTGGAGACCGGTTTAGATTACGAAATGCCGGCAAAAGAGTCGATTCGCGAACACGGGAAACCCTTGAAAATCTTGTGGTCAGGACGGCTTCGCGAGTGGAAGGGTTTGCCGTTGCTTTTGTATGCTTTGGCGAAACTTCGATCCGATCGAATACCATTCGAACTCCGAGTGCTCGGGGCTGGTAGCAGTAAGGCTCGCTGGATGAAGCTTGCTAAGCGATTGAAGATCGAACAACAAATCGAGTGGATTGAGAGCAGCGGCTATCGAATTGGCTTTGAACACTATCGCTGGGCTGATGTTTTTGCGTTCACGAGCTCGCGAGACACTTCCGGTACGGGTTTGTTAGATGCGTTGGCTGCCGGTACTCCGATTGTCGGGGTTGGCCATCAAGGTGCGTCGGACATAATCACTCCGGACGGTGGTGTTGTGGTGAGCGTCGAACGGCCTTCGCAAACGATCAGCGAAATGGCGGCTGGGTTGAGTACCATGGCACGAAACCCGAAGCGTCTTGGTGAATTGAGTTTAGGTGCTACGAGGCGTGCGAAATACTACCATTGGGATCAACGGAGGAATTTTTGGTTTCAGGTATATTCGAGGGTGCTTCCTTACCATTGTAAACAACAAATCGCAGCCCGTTGACGCAGCGATGGGGGGCCCCTCGCGCTACGTGAACTGAAGCGAACGCCACGTCGCTTCGGTGGTGGTTTTCGGCAGCGACGAAACCATACGAAGGATGCTGATCGGTGCTCAAAAAGGATGTGGATAACCCACTGTTTTTCAAAGTTTAGGATCCAAGATGTGCCACAAGAGACGAGTTGCAACATGACACGACATTTGGATTTTGCGGAGTTGATCTCGAAGGCATGGGGTGCGAGGTGGAAGATACTGGCTCTTCAGATAGTGCTTGCCGTGGGATGCGTTGCGGCGCTGTTTCTATTGCCGCGAAGTTATCGGTCCGAGGCAAGATTGTTCCTTCAGCTGGGACGCGAATCACTCGGGGTAGATCCGACAGCGACTACAGGTCAAACAATTGGGATGAGCGCCTCTGGGCGCGAAGATGAGATCGCATCAGCACTGGATGTTATCCGCAGCCGAGGGCTAATCACTAAAGTGGTCGAGGAATTGGGTCCGGATGTGGTTTTAGGTCGCTCGGGCGAGGATGGAGCTGAGTCTGGTAGCTCCTTGGCCGGGAAAATCGCCAGTCTTCCTGGGGCTGTTCTGTCACCCGTTCTCGAAGCATTGCAGTCCATTGATCCGATGTCTGAATTCGAGCGTGCGGTTCTGCTCATCAGCAAGGGGCTTTTCGTCGATGCCGAACGTAAGAGCGAGGTGATTGTGATCGCTTATCAAGCGAAGTCTGCGGAGCTCGCTCAGCGCATTGTGGAATCGATCGTTCGTACCTACCGAGATGAGCATTTGCGATTGCATCGAACCGATGGATCGCAGTCGTTTTTCGACGAGCAGCAACAAATTCTTTCGAACGAGCTCAGCGATGTCAAAGAACGATTGAAAATCGCGAAAAACAGAATGGGTATCGCATCGATTCAAGGTGAGCGAGGAATCCTGGAAAGCCGTCGGAAGGATATTCTTCAGGGGCTGTCTGAAACCATCCGCTCGATGAAAGAGTCGACAGGGAAGAGCATCGCGCTCCAACGGGAACTCGAAGTCACCCCTGTGAGGATCAATAGTCAGCAAGTTCAGAAAGCCAACGCTGCAACCGAAGCGCAGGAAACTCAGTTGTTTGAATTGCAATTGTTGGAATCCGAGTACAACGCGAAATACTCACCGGAAAACCCGAAATTGATAGCGATTCGCGAGCAAGTGAAGGAGGCGGAAGCTAGGTACAACGAGAAGGCGAAAGGTAGTTCCGAAAATACCGATGATGTGAATCCAATCCATCGGGACTTGACACTCGAGCTGATCAGAAATGAAGCGTTGCTGGCCGGCTTAGAGGATAAAGAGTTGGTCTTGCGGACTGAGGATATCGATGTCGCAAGCCGGATTGAGAAACTCAATAGCCAAGAAATCGAGATCGATGATCTCGAGCGAGAAGCAAACATTCGTGAACGGAAGTACCTCGCTTACGCTGATAGTTTTGAGCAAGCGCGTATCAAGCATGCGTTAGAAACGGATAGGATATCGAGTATCGTTGTCGCGCAGGATGCGACATTGGAAGAGAAGCCGGTCAGTCCATCGAAACTGGCCATCATTTTCTTTGGACTCGCGTCGATGGTGTCGGGTGCTGCTGGGATCGCGCTGATTTGTATTCAGCTCGATGATCGATTGATCACTCCGACCGCAGCGCGGAAGCGCCTCGGTATACCGGTGCTGGCTACCATCGTTGACTCTCGTCACTTGAGTTCGACGAGCCCGTTATGATCCTTTATCGATCGTCAATAGAGCGTTAAACCTACCGTGTCCCCCGATCTTGAAGCAAAGGTGTTCTTAGTATGCGATCCGATTCGATAGCGGAAAAACGAGAGGGGAATGCGTTAGGCGAGATAATTTATCGCGGCACACGCATCGCAAGCATAGATTCCGTAGTTGTGCAGGTGCAGACGTGGCAATCGGAACATGGTCTCGGGACAATGGTCGTCGGTGTCATCGGAGAACGGCGTGGAGTAGGTAACACATCCTTTGCACTCCAATTGGCAAAACAAGCAACCGGGTTCGGGCTCGGAGATGTCTTGTACGTTGAGGGTGGGAGAGACGAACCAGTCCCGAAAGGGCCTCGCGAGAGTAGTCCGAAAACAAAGCCGGGTTTAGTCGACCATTTGAACGGTTTGGTTGAGTTGGAGGAATGCATTGTTAAACGAACAGACCTAGGGCTCTTTGTCTTGCCTTGGGGCGCGATGCATGATTCAAGCGATCGGTCCGTTGGGCCAATCATGTATCAGCATGTGTTTCAGGAATTGCGAACTCGATTCTCCTGGGTCGTTGTCGACTTGCCGGTGATGACTGAGTTGGAGACGGTACCCGCATGCGCTTCGCAGGTGGATGGGGTTATTGTCGTGGTTGATAACCAAAAGTCCACAGCGACCAACGTTCGGGCGGTGCTCGAGGGTATGGCGATTCTTCAAATTCCAGTAATAGGATGCGTGTTGAATCGATACGCATTGCCACTTCCGCGGTGGATTTCGCGTTGGTTGTAGCCATGATCTTTGCGCTCCGACGGAATTTGCCCTCATGAAAATACTCTTCCTACATAATTACTACCAGCAACGTGGTGGTGAGGATCAGTGTTTTGAGGAGCAGGCAGATGCGATGGAGGAACGTGAACACACCGTGACTCGGTACGTGGTCCATAACAAGGACATCAGCCCGAGCTGGGTCTCGAAAATCAAGACCGCGAAGGATACGGTTTGGAATCGTAATGCGTTTCGTGAGGTTCAATCCGTGATCCGAGACGTTCGTCCGGACGTGATGCACGCGGTGAACACGTTTCCTTTGCTTTCGCCATCTGTGTTTTACGCGGCCAAGGCTTTGGGGGTTCCGGTGGTACATGAGATTGCAAATTACCGTATCGCATGCGCAAACGCTCTCCTGCTGCGAAACAACCATGTTTGCACAAAGTGCCTCGATAATACTCTTCCTTGGGGGGCGATTGTGCATAGGTGCTACCGAGGAAGTACCATGGGTAGCGCGGTAGTCGCGTCCAACATTTTGCTGCATCGGATTTGGAAAACGTGGGATCGCGGGGTCGATGCAGTTGTTTGTCCGTCGCATGTGTGCAAGGAAAAACTGATCCTGGGTGGGGTTTCGCGTAAAAAAATACACGTCAATGAAAATGCATTGCGATCCGATCCAGGTGTGCAGGGCAGTCCCGATGGTTCGGCAATTTTCGTTGGTCGTTTGTGCGAGGAGAAGGGAGTGCGTACAGTCGTTGAGGCATGGCGGCGTTTTCCCGATTTGCCGCGGTTGAAAATCGTGGGTGATGGTCCGATCCGAGATATCGTCCAAAAGCTAGCAGCCGAAGATCAACGGATTGAGTTCGTGGGTTGGTTATCTCACGCGGCTTTGCTGGAAATGGTCGGAAGATCGGATTGTTTGTTGATGCCTTCTATTTGTATAGAGCCATTCGGTAGGACCACGATCGAAGCGTTCGCCGTTGGAACACCGGTACTCGGTTCGCGCATCGGTGGCACGGTTGAAATCATCAACGACGGGGTGGATGGTTATTTTTTTGAGCCGGGAGATGCGGCTGATTTGGCCATGAAGGTTCGTAGATTCTTTGGTTTGCCGTGCGAAGAAAGGGAGAGGATGCGTTTGGCCGCTCGAAGGTCCTTCGAAAGCCGCTATACTTCGGATCGCCATTGCGACCGATTGCTGGATATCTATAACAAAGTCATCGCGGATAATCGATCGCGATGAAGGTGAGGGGACGACCTGCTGATGAACGCCGGGATGAACGATTTTCATGAGCGATTGGATCGAGTCGTTGAAGCGGCGAGGGATTTAGATACGGAAAGGCTGAGCGGAAGAGTCGTCGCAGCGTATTGTGGCGTTTTGGTAAGCGCCATTCTTTTTCGTTGCGTCGGGATAGTAGGTCGCTCTTTCAGCAGCGACGAAGTTTACGAATTACGGCATTTGTCTTTAAATTTGCTTGAAATCGCTCGTGATCCAGATGGCTTTCCTCCGTTGTTTCGGTGGTTGATTAGTGCTTGGATCAGTGTGTTCGGAGTTGAGGGAGCGCGGTTTATGTCGTTATTCTTCGGCGTCGTCGCGGTGATCGCGATTATGGGCATCGCCCATTTTCTCGGCGGTCTGCGGGCTGGAATAGCAGCGGGTGCCTGGAGTGCGGCCTCGGCTCATCAGATTGACTTCAGCCAGTCCCTGCGTTCGTATTCGATTTTTATCGCGCTGAGTGCTTTTACCATTCTCGCGGCGCTTTATGTGACTCGGCGTCCTGATTGGAGGCGATGGCTGCTGTTTCTGCTCACGGCGGGCTTATGTTTCGGGACGCATTATTACGCGGTGTATTTGCTGTTTGCAGTTTGGGTGTATTTGGTGTGGCAGTTCTGGGATCGCCCCAAGGAATGGATCTGCGGTGCCCTGCTTCAGTTGGTTTTCTGCTTGCCGACCTTGGTCTGCTTGAGGATCGATTTGACGGTGCCGGTGCCACCCGAAGTCGTTAACCCCGTGGATTTAACAGGGCTCGCATATCTTTATTGGACGCTGCTGGTCGGATGGTGCCTGGGGCCTTCAGCGACTCAATTGCAGATCTTGGGTGCCAAAAAAGGTATCTTGGCCATGTTGCCATGGTTGCTCCCTGCAGGAATTGCGGTACTTGTGATCGCGAACGCGGCGTTGAGAAGTGCGGACCGTCGCCGTTGGGCATTCCTGGTGATCATGCTCGTTACGTTGCCTTGGTTGGCCGGGTTCGTCGCGTCCTCAACGGGTACGAATTTTGTGTCCCGATACCTATCGTTCCTCGCTGTTCCATTAGCGGCCGTCATAGGTTGTGCGTTAACCAGTTCGAAGAGACGTTTAGAGTTTATCGCATTTTCGTTTTTGATCGGTTTGAACCTTCTTTCGACCTACAATCGATCATTCGATTCGGCGTATGCGGCCGAGGACTACGTATCGCTGGTGCGTTTTGTTGACTCACGGTCGGAACGACCCATCGTGATTTCGATGTCACACTACATGTCGTATGCTTTGGAACGAGAAGTCCCCAAACACTGGAAGTTCTATGCGATAGCATTTGGCTCCGATGAATCAGAAGATTGGAAAGAAGTCTTGGGGCCGCTTCTGGAAAATGTGTCGGATGACCAGCGTGTTTATTTGGTCGTACCCTGGGTGAAAGACCCGAGCATTCGTACCGAGCAGCGCGATCGCATGGTTCAATGGATGCAAGGAGAATTGATATCGACGGGTGGCTTCACGGAGGAACTGTACGAGGGTACGACGGCTGGGATTAAGCGAGCATTGATCGAGTCGTCCAACGTTACCGACGGACGCTAATACCTCCGTCGGTTTTGCCTCTCCGGAGGTTGAGCGCACTTTGTACGGCTTACTTCCCACGATGCGCGTTTTGGCTTGCGAGCTTTTGGATGGATGCTTCATTCCCCCAGGCTGTCCAAACATAGGCTAGATCGCGTTTCATTTTGCCAGTAGTGCCAACCTCCATGGCTTGGTTGCGCGTCAGTTTTGCCACCGTGCGCTGCAAGGTGCAGAGAGTGAAAGAACGCAATAACCGTAAAAGACTGAGGTATCGCGTCATTGGTATGCCGCGGTACTTGCGATCGCGGTATGCCAAAATGATTCCGGATCTCCTCGCGACGTACTCGATATAATTCCTTTCTGTCCGGTGCGGTGGGATCACATGGAGAATGTGGGATTCGGGGACATGCCGGCCGGGGATTTTCGCCAGAACCAACCTCGTAAACCACTCGGTGTCTTCTCCGCTTTGGTGCATGCTTTCGTCGAATTCGCCAAACGCTGCGAATAAGCTCTTATCGATAACGACGTTGCCTGTGGCCGGTAAGAAATGGTAGTGGTAATGGGTTGGTGTGCTTACGACAAACTCACCTAGCATTTGCCGTGAGAAAACGTCGAGTGGGGGTGGGTTGGGTTGGACATACTTGAGGACGTAGCCGCCACCGGCATAACGCAGATCTCCGGAGCGGCATGCACGCACAAGATGCACCAGCCAATCGCTGGGAGCAAGTTGGTCATCATCAAAGAATGCGATCCAATCACCCTCGGATTCGCGCACACCTCGGTTTCTAGCACAGGCAATTCCAGGCTTGGGTTCGAAGAAATATCGAACCTTGTACGGTGCGTTGATTGCTGCATTCTCAACCACACTTGGAGTATGGTCGGTGCTGCCGTTGTCGATGACTACGATTTCGAAATCATAATCAGGGTATTTCGGCATCGCTAAAAGGCTTTCGAGCGCCTCGCGCAGCGCGTCACCTCGGTTATACGTGACCACGATTAATGATAGGAAGGGGTGTTCTGTCATCGTATTGTCATCTGCCGTAGTTGGTTGGAATGACATCGAATTCGGGTGTTGTAGATTGTCGCGTGTTGAATTTCGTCGAAGCATATCGGGCGGTGGATGTAGCATAGTGGGCGGTGGACGTTGAATCGCACTGGAGTGGATGGAAGTTGGGGCACTCTCTTGAGATTCTGTAAATGAGGAATAGAAGGGCGTAGCTCTCAAAGCCGAGGCTGTAGAACGATGCCTCGGCAAGTCCGTGGATCAACGCGAACAGAGTCACTGTAAACACCAGTTGGAATTCCGGTTGGCGAGTATAGAGGGTAGCCTTGGCGGAGATCCCGAGGGTCGACAGAAGTAGGGCCGAGTATGCGATTAGTCCGACAATTCCCAGGTTTAAGAGTGCTTCGAGGAAGACCGAATGCGCGTGGGTGATTTCCCACAAAAAAATCTCCGACGTACGTTGGATCATTTTCGAATCCCAAAAGGCACCGTAACCACTTCCGCACCAAGGTCTCTCCGCCGCGTGCTTGAGCAATTCAAGCCACAGTGGGACGCGGCCTGTCAAGCTACTGAGATGTTCTGTTCGGCCCATGGCAGCCGCAACACCGATCCGATCCCAAAGATGAAAGATCGAGATCGCCAGGCCCATCACGCTGATGATGAAAGAACCTGCAATGAGCCCTACCATTCGCCACTTGGGTTCAGCTCGTAGCAGTCCAGAGATAGTTAATGCTGCCACTAATGCCAGCAGGGTCGTTCGAGACTTTGTCAGAATCAATGCTGCGACACCCGCCAGGATCGTTGCCCACAAGAGCCATCGTAGCTGTGCATTTTGCTTCAGTAGCATTAGACCTGTCACTATCATCAGGGCTGCATAAACAGCCAACACGTTTGGATGCTCTGTGCCGATGAACCGATAGTAACGCCAAAATGGGTTGAACGTTCCTTGGTAAATCTCGGCGAAGAATCCGGCGGTGATGAAGCACGTGGATACGCCGAAAATTACCCAGCCTATCTCGCGTAAGCACAAATGCCTTGAAAATCCATAGAGGCTCAGTGCTACGCACAGTTCTTTAGGAACCCGACGTATGCTTACCGGTAGGTTGGTCGTCCATGCCAATGACGCGACAATCCAAAAGAGTTGAAACGCCAGTAGGAAGATAAGAAAGTTTCTAATCGGGAGAGTTTTATCGGTTTTAAAGAGACAGCAAATTGCACCCGCGAAGGCCAAGCCGAGGAACGAGATGGCCGCGTTGATGTTCCCTGACTCTGCAGACTCCGCAGATTTGTTGGCTTCGACGTCGTAGGGGACGAGTTCTGCGGGTACCAGTGTCTTACTGGCATTCCATGACTGATGGTAAAATGCAAAGCACGCCGCAATGATCGCAATCGTAAGTAAAACGACGGGAACGTTGACGGTATCCCGCGACGATGCAACGATCGTCGCTTTTGGAGGATGGATCGCTGTCGAACTCATCAAGCTATACCCTCCAATACGTCTCTGGGTTCTGAGGGGGACTTGGAGTCCTGCCCGATGCATTTCCTGAACGCGAAATACGTAAGGACCGCTGAGCAGCTGTTTCCGAACAAAATGGCGAGTGCAGAACCTTGCATGCCCAACCAGGGTATCGTAAGTACCGCAACGACCAGGGACACCGCGCAATTCGCCAATTCACCTCGCAGGTTGGCTTGGGATTGACCAAGGGCTGCCAAGCCATTGCCGGCGACAATGGCCCAGCTCACTACCAGCATGTTCAATCCTAGCAAACCGGTGACCACGTTCGATCGAGCGTCGGCGTCTTTGTAGATTCGTTCGACGAGGGTGTCTCCGAACATCAAGAAGAGAAGGCACAATGGTGCGAGCACCGCTGTAAAAATAAGAGAGCTGCTCCACATCGAACGGGATAATGCATGCGAGCCATGGGTGTGGTACGCGTGCACATTCTGTCCCAGAAGGTAATTGTTCAAACCGGCGATCAAGGTCAGCGAGATACCCGTCAGATTCAGGCACTTGATAAAAGTCGCGGTCTCCGAGTCGCCTCGCATGGCCGCGAGTATCCATGGGATGAGCATCGCCCCGCCCAGTGCAAACGCTCGTGCAACTACAAGCCACTTTGCGTATTCCCACGAGGTTGTCCATTGCTGCCAGAGTCGATCACGTTCCAATTTCCAGGAGAGCGGTGGGTTCAAGAACCAGATCAGGATTGGAAGGGAATTGGAAACTGCGAGCACAGTGGCGACACTGAGCAGTTCGATCGGCTCACGAGCCCACAAAAATCGCATTCCTAGAAACAATATTCCGCCGAGTTGAAGCACAGATGCGAGTCCGTCGACTGCGATCGCAAGGATAGGGTGGAACGTCGTGAATGAGACGGTGCGAAGATGATCTTTCAAAAGTATGCCGGGCAGGATCATGCATTGAACGAGCAGACTATAGCCAAACTCGGAATTGCTGCCACCAACGATGAGTGATATCGCTGCGGCGAGCATGGTAATGACCGATACGACTGAGAAAAAAAACTCGTGTGCAAGGCTATTCCCGGTCCATGATGGGAGATCGGTCGTGGGGCGGTGTGCAAACGATACGAAGGGT
>Ga0114972_10003509_pt1 | contig 11733 bp, 12 predicted proteins | sample M_140807_EF_Meta_FD_87354 | JGI IMG/M metagenome (GOLD analysis project Ga0114972, IMG submission 87354) | Freshwater microbial communities from Lake Montjoie, Canada to study carbon cycling - M_140807_EF_MetaG | ecosystem: Environmental > Aquatic > Freshwater > Lake | place: Lake Montjoie... | reverse complement strand
ATAAGATCCCCCCGTCCTACGGACACCCCCCTTATCAAGGGGGGCAGGGGGGATCAAGTGAGATATCTATCTTCACTTTGATCTTATCTTTAAAATTTGTATGAATCAAGCCCGTCAAACCGCTTTTTTAGCCCTACGAGACATTGACCGACGGGATAGTTATACCGATATTGCCCTCGATCGCGTTTTAGAAAAATCTGATCTCAAAGGTAGCGATCACGAAGCGGCACTGCGTGATCGCGGCCTAGTCACCGAATTAGTTTATGGCATTATCCGCAGACAACGAACTCTAGATACACTGATTGAACAATTGAGCCAGAAAGCGATCGCTAAACAGCCCCCCGATCTGAGACGAATTTTGCAAATTGGCTTGTATCAATTGCGCTATTTAGACCAGATTCCTGATTCTGCCGCCGTGAATACCAGTGTCGATTTAGCCAAAAGTAATGGTTTAAAAGGATTGTCGGGCGTAGTCAATGGGATTTTACGAACATATTTGCGATTAAGTGAAAATAATCAAGATCCCTTAATTTTACCCGATCAATTAGTCCCAAAATTGGGTATTTTTTATAGTTTTCCTGACTGGATAATTGCGCTTTTTTTAGAACAATTTGGACAAACGGAAACGGAATTATTATGTCAATATTTTAATCAAACACCTACTATTGATATTCGTGTTAATATCCTGAAAACAACCATTGAAACCGTCGAAAAAGCGTTTCAGGAAAATCAAATTGAAGTCTCGCGTCTAACAGGATTCCCCCAGGCATTGCGGTTAATCAAGGGAACCCGCGCCATTCACAAATTACCAGGATTCAATGAAGGATGGTGGACAGTTCAGGATGCCAGTACCCAATTAGTCGGCCATCTGCTCGATCCCCAGCCTAATGAAGTGATTATTGATGCCTGTGCCGCCCCAGGCGGGAAAACAACCCATATTGCTGAATTGATGGGAGATCGAGGGACAATCTGGGCCTGCGATCGCACTGCATCTCGCCTTAAAAAATTAGATAAAACGATGGAACGTTTGGGCATAAAATCCATTGAAACCCTAGTAGGAGATAGTCGAGAATTTACTCAGTTTTACGCCTCTGGCGATCGCGTTTTAGTGGATGCACCCTGTTCAAGACTGGGAACTCTGCACCGCAATCCCGACCTGCGTTGGCGACAAAACCCTGATAAAATAAAAGAATTAACCCAACTACAGGGGGAACTTTTGAGTCAGGCGGCTTTGTGGGTAAAACCCCAGGGAAGTTTGGTCTATGGGACTTGTACTTTAAATTTTCAGGAAAATCAAGCAGTTATTCAAACTTTTCTGGAAAGTCATCCTGATTGGCGAATTTGTTCACCATCTCCTGAATTATCTTGGTTATTTTCAGATAAGACAAAACAATGGATTCAAATATTACCCCATCGTCAAAAAATGGATGGTTTTTTTATCTGTAAATTAAAAAAATATACAGAAAATTAACTAATTTGATCTTAATTAAGAATTAAGAATTAACAATTCAAAACAAAATCAATTATTTATTCAAAAAGTTGAGATTAATCATGAACAAAGATCAAAAAACAAAACAACTGATTAAAATCCTGATTGGGGCCGCTTGGATTGATGGGGTTATTCAAACTGAAGAGCGCGAATATTTACACCGTATTGCTACAAAATATCAAGTAGAAAACGATCCAGAATTAAAACCTTTTCTTTCCGAACTAAAGCCAGTTCAAGCCCAAGAATTGTATAGTTGGCTAGAAAATTATTTGGGAAAAAACCATCATGAAGAAGACTACCAAGAACTTTTAGAAGCCTTGAGTGGACTGATTTATAGCGATGGAGATGTGCAAGTTCAAGAAGCAAGACTTTTAACCAAATTGCAAGAACTCGACCCCATTTATGAGCAGTCAAAATCTCCCTTAGATAAATTGATAGAAAAAATTCAAAAACTCTACCGTAAAACCATGAGTCCCCAGACCTGATGTTTGCTCCCGTTCAACAATCCTCATAATTTCCCTAAATCAATGCTTCATTTTATTGAAAATGAGACAAGGATATTTTTACTCCCACAGATTACGAACTAGGAAAAACGATGGGAATCACGACAATTTTAATGTTGATTGCAGGTTTAGTGCTATTGGTCGCTGGGGCTGAAGTTTTGGTCAAAGGTGCGTCTCGGATTGCTTTAATGTTTGGGCTTTCTCCCCTGGTGATTGGTCTGACCATTGTTGCCTACGGCACTAGTTCACCCGAATTAATGGTGAGTATTCAATCTAGCTTGGCGGGACAACCCGATATTGCGCTAGGAAATGTTGTTGGTAGTAATATTTTCAATGTTTTACTGATTTTAGGGGTATCTGCTCTGATTACGCCCTTAGTTGTGGCCCAACAGTTAATTCGTTTGGATGTTCCCATTTTAATCGGGATTTCCTGTCTAACCCTCATGTTTGGGCTGGACGGAAAGATTAGTCGAGTTGATGGTGCGATTTTTTTGATGGGCATCATTCTCTACACGACGTTTTTGTTGATTCAAAGTCGCAAAGAACGCAATCCAGAAGTCACTGAGGAATATGAACGAGAATATGGTGATGCTACCGTTCGTTCTCCCCAAAAAATCGCTATTAATATTGGATTCGTTGTGGTGGGATTAGGTCTTTTGGTATTGGGTTCAAAATTTTTAGTGGATAGTTCGATCGCGATCGCGAGAAGTTTTGGAATTAGTGAACTCGTGATTGGTTTAACCCTCGTAGCCGCAGGGACTTCCCTACCTGAATTAGCCACTTCCTTCGTGGCAAGTATTCGCGGAGAAAGAGATATTGCGGTCGGAAATGTGATAGGCAGTAATATTTTCAATATTTTGGCCGTATTGGGCGGATCATCTTTATTTTCCTCTGAAGGATTAACGGTTTCAGCCTCGGCTCTGCGGTTTGATATTCCCGTCATGATTGCGGTGGCAGTGATTTGTTTACCCGTTTTCATGACAGGACAATTGATTGCTCGCTGGGAAGGGTTGCTGTTTTTGAGTTATTACGTCGCCTATACGGCCTATTTGATCATGGATTCAACAAACCATGAAAACCTTCCCATCTTCAGTAATATTCTCTTATTTGTCGTATTTCCCGCCACGATTATCTCCTTGGGAGTCTCCTTTTTACCTTCTTTTCGCAAAGCCAGATAATTGCAGATTATACGAGCCTCTTGCAAATTGAAATAAGTGAGCCTTGAGTCTTGGGGAATATTCGTTTTTTCTATTTTTGTTGATGTAAATCAATTTTTGCGCCAAGGTGAAACTCACTCCTCTCCCCAACCTCTAAGTCTTGATTGTTAATAAACTTCAATATTTTCAACAAAATGCTAACAAAACCAATTGCCCTCTAAAAGCTGTCATAAAATAGGGAATTATAACCCCCCTATAACATTATGAATTATCGCTTTTTGGCTGTCCTTTTAACCGTCTCTTTAGCGATTCCCTTCTCCCCGATCGCTGCCCAATCAACGGAATCGCTTTTACAAAAAGGTTATTCTGCCCAATCGTTAGCGAATTATTCCCATGCAGAACAGATTTTTCAACGGATTCTGGAGAAAGATCCCCGCAATTTAGACGCTCATGTTCATTTAGCTAACGCTTTTTATAACCAAGGGAAATTACCCCAGGCGATCGCGACCTATGAGAAAGCCATTCAAATAGATCCGAAAAATGCCTATCTTTACTACAATTTGGGCATTACCCTCGCCGAACAAGGCAACCTAGAAAAGGCGATCGCGACCTATCATCAAGCTCTTGAAGTCGATCCCCAGTTTACCGATGCCTATTACAATCTAGGTCTTGCCCAGTATGCCCAGGGAGACGTTGCCCAGGGAATGACTAATTTTCAACGGGCTATTGAATCCAATCCCGATGACTCGGATGCCTATATTTGGTTAGGAAAGGGCTATTATTTCCATAAACAGACAAATAAAGCGATTGAAACCTGGAAAAAAGCCATTGAAATCGATGCTCAAGCGGTTTATGCCTACAATAGTCTCGCTGATCTTTACGCCGAACAAGGTCAATATTCAGAAGCGATCGCCTACTACCACCAAGCCCTAGCGGTTCCCGACCAAGAGGGAATTCCCGTCAGTGCGCACACCTTAGCCCATAACGGTTTAGGAGAAACCTTCCAACAACAGGGAAATTTAAAAGCTGCGATCCATGAATATCAAGAGTCTATTCGTCTAGATCCCAGTTTTATTCGTTAGTGTCACGAATCTTTCGCGCTGGGCCAAAGTCAAAAAATCGAGCATTACTGCATAAGGATTTCAGAAAGCCTAAATCGGTTGTGCGAATAAATAAAGACACTAACGCAAATCCAGTAGTTCATCCAAGTTTATCCACATACTGCACCTCCTGCTTCTGTATAATACATTATACACTTTTCCACACAGCTATGAGAAGAGCCACCGTGATAAAGATTCATTAGAGAGGAGCAATAATTTTTCCATGAAACTGTTTTAACTTATGGGGAATATTTTTTAAGCATCTATTGAGAATTTCATCACTTTCACTAGTTGCAATAATTACTTGTTGTCCATGTTGCGATGAATGACTAGCTCTATTAAACAAAGCTTTTATACTAGCTTCATTTGCGCTGTGTTGTCGCGGTTCATCCATAATTAGCAAGCCAGGGTGATTCGAGCCGTGAGTTCTGGCAACTTCAAGTAAACCCAACAAATAAGCCCAAATAAATCTAATATAGTCACTAGCACTTGTAATTTTAGAAATATCTACAGCACTCGTAATTTTAGAAATATCTACTTCAAACCCCTCGTATTCAGGAAGATAACTGTTTTCAGAAATTTGAATTTCTTGAAAATCATCAATGCTAGAGAAACCATAATCAGACAACTGATCATGAAAAGAGTGTTGCAGTTCACTTATCTTTGTTTTATCCTCATGAGATAAAATACCTGTTTTAGGTAAATTTGATAATTCTATTTGAATTGAATTCCAGTCTTCTGTTAAGTGAGATAAAATTCCAAAGAAATTATTAATCCTTTTTTGAGTTTCACGAAGTTCCTTAATTTTAATATCTAATATAATTTTTTGTTCAATAAATGCGTATGAAGGTGCATTATTTTGAGAGGTTAATGTTGTTTTTAATGCTCTAATTTCTTGACGAACTTGAGCAATAAAAGTATTAAGTTGATGAAGTTTTTTCTCTTCTATTTTTAATTCATTGGATTCATTTCTTTGCATTGCCTTGAATAGTTTTATTTGTTCATTAATAAATTCAATATTTTGATCAACTGTCATAGAATGATTCGTTATCTCTGGCATGATTAATGAATCACTAATAGATTGATTGCAAGTTGGACATTCACCTGTGGCAGTATGTAATAATTGGATACCTTGAAGTTCAGACAGTTTTTTTAAGTCTTTATTTCTTTGAAGTTCACTTTCTAACGATGATAGTCTAGATTCAATTGATGTTACCTGCATTCGCTTTTGTCCAATTTCTTCAAATAAAAGTCTAATTTTTATTTCAAGATCAAAAAGTTGATTCTCTTTTTCTTTCAAGTTGTACCTAGTAGATTCAACAATATCAGAGACAACAGGAACCGACTCAAATTCCATTGAGGATAATCTCTGCTCTAATTTTTCTATTTCTTCTTGAATCGTTAACACTTCTTGTTTAGTTACAATTAATACCTGTGGTGGAATTGTTGGTGGCCAAACCGAAGTAGGTTCTTGAGGTACGTTTTCTAGGGTGGCATCAACGGACGAACTAATATCATTTAATTGTCGAAGTGTCGCATACCACCTTTCTTTAGTTTCCTTTTCTTGCTGTTTTAAAGATATTTTTTTTGTGGCAATTTCTTGAGCGTCTAAAGCCATGATAAATTCAAAAACGCGATGACTTATATCCTTAATTCCTAAATACGTTGGAAAACGGCTACGCAAACTAGACCAACCATGTTTTTGTTCGATAAAAAGTATAGGAAAAATTGTCTCCATATATAACAAAGATTCTTCTCCATTGTATTTAGGAACACTAGGTAATTTCCAATCAATAAAATTAGCAAGAAAACGATGAAAACCGATTTCTCTGGTTGCCCCTCCTTGTTCTCTTACCATATAACTGGAACAGCGATAGGAGTCACTCGGAGATGTTAATGATGGGCCATTCCACACGTTAATCAAATTTCTATTTCTATTTCCTTTAATTTGCCGTTGAATAGTTATAATCTCAGTGCTATTTGAAATCTCTAGCAAGACCTCAGACTCGATAACAGAATAATTTCGACCTTCATATTCGACACGTTCCCAAACAACTGGGGGAAGAGTCATTCTATGACTAGGGCCTAACATCCCTTCCAAGCCCAAAGCGTATAGAATAGATAATAAACAGGTAGATTTCCCTGACGTATTATCCGCTTGCAAAATAAATAAACCACGCTCAAACGGAATATCAACGCCAAATATTCCATTTGATGTTGTAATTTTAAGCTTAAGGTGGTTAATCATTAATGACATGGCCAATATTAATACCTCGTTTTGCGACTCAGTATTTCCTTTGTAAGTGTTTCATTAACTGAAGCTCCCTTTTGAGTGAGGATTTGTTTCTCTTCCTCTAAACAGTTATTCAATTTCATAATTTGTTCGGCTAACGATTTGCCACTACTCGTTAAGCTAAGTATCTTACCATTATCTGTGTCAACAAGCTTTTCTGCAATAGCATATTTTATCGCCCTATCAAAACTAGGATCATATTGGACTAGATTTAATAACGGAGAATTCCTATTTTCCAATAGTTCAATTAGGGTAGTTCTATTTTCTGGACTGCGAACAGCCCAACTCAAAAAATGTAATCTAGAAATTGAACTCTTTTTACCCCTACTGCAAATGAAAAGGATTAAAACTAGAATAGATAAACCCCAAACCACCCGAATTTGAGGTTCGATTGGGTTCGGTCTTTTGTGGAAAGTAAAGGGAATATCTAAGTAATCTAATAATTCTTGATCATCCATAATTTATTACCTAGATTTCTAAAGGACAACGCATTAACCAATCTGCTAAAGCTTCATTCGTCAAAATGGTAATACAAGATGGCGATAAATGAGGAACCTCTTTTTCAAGTTGATTAGAATACTCATTTAATGTGGCTTTTATATGAGAATTACTCGAATTTACATTTAAGAGGCTTTGCAATATTAAATTATCTTCATAATTTTTCTTACAAACTTGAATTTTGACATAAAGCTCAGGATATTTTTTGTTAAACTCGCTTAAAAATTGTTGGCCTTTTAAGTAACCCAAGCATATATTCTTATTAAATTCTTCCGTCTTGTTATTTTCAACAAGCTTATCAATCTTTTTAGATTTATTTTCTAATTTATTAAAAAGTTCACTATTATCATCAGACCATAACTGAATTTCTTCTGGCTCAATACTAATATTGAGTAAATTTGGATCAAGCTCAAGAATACCAAGTGTTGTCAATTCTCGAATTTCTTTTTCAAAGTATGTTTCATTTATAATCATTATCTTAAAGTCATCAGATACATAGGGAAGTTTTTTTTGTAGAATTTCTTCAGTCTTATTAGAAGAATATAAAGCCAGTTGAGAGCTATCATAAATGGGAACGACTAAAAACCATCGACTTATCTTAATTTTGCCAAAAAGCTTTTCTAATTTAGCTTTGTTGTTGCAGAACTTATTAATATCAGTATTAATTTTATCTCTTTGCTTGTCATATCTCTCTTTAGTGCTAATTGGTTCTTCTGCGGCATAACATTGATAGGCATAGCCTTTTTCTATAGAATAACCTTCTAACCCAAAATCACCACCATGTTTAGAAGGCATTTCCTGATAATCACCATGTCCATGATGCTTCTTAAGTAATCTTTGAATATACTTTTCCCACTCTCTTCCCTCCCATATTTGTATGTACGAATCAATCATATTAATAAAAATAGCTTGATTTAAGATTAGCTTTTTGAGACAAAAATTGGATGACAAATAAATATTACTCAATGCTACCATTTTGCAACCCATTTGCGATCACTCTTTCTTTAGCATTGAGCATACAATTTTTATTCCTTGAGATTTGCGGCTGTTTTAATTTTGGGGATCAATAACTGGCAACCAATCCCCAATCACCTGCTCAACCTCAAAAGGACAAAATTCAGGAAAAATACTAATATCCAAACCCGTTTGTCGGGCCGCCTCTCCACGCGATCGCAGATATTCCTTACTTAAAACCTGCTCAGGATAACCCCGTAAACTCGGACTATCTTCAACAAATTAGCATCGTAGGTAGTTGGCATAAACCTCTCCTCTAACGACTTTCTTATTTTATTCTATCCATCAAGTCAGACGAAACGCGATCATCTGTTTCCTAACATCGGCCTACAAATCCCCTCGCGTTTCAGATCTTCATTGGCAAAAAAGAACAAATCCACTGGATATAAAAATCTAATTACCACTTCAGCAAATTAAATTGTTCCATATCAATGGTGTCACGATTCCGATAAATTGCCAGAATAATCGCCAATCCCACCGCAGCTTCCGCCGCCGCGACTGTAATCACAAAAACGGCAAATACTTGGCCTTTAATGCCAACGGGGTCAAGAAAATTAGAGAATCCCATCAGATTGAGATTCACTGCATTTAATAACAATTCAATGGACATCAAAACTCGTACCGCATTGCGACTGGTAATCAAACCATAAATCCCGATACAAAATAGGGCGGCGGCTAGGATTAAGCAATATTCCAGTTGTAAGTGCATAAAAAACCTCTTTAATGTGTTTTGGGTAAAGATTAGGGATTATTTTTCACTCTTAATTAATTCACGGGGACGCTCAGGTAAGGTCAAAGCCGTTGCGATCGGTTCTTCTACACGCGGTTCAGGAATGAAGTCCCGACGAGCCAGAATAATCGCGCCGACCATTGCCATCAAAAGCAATACGGAAGCTATTTCAAAAGGCAACAAGAAGTCACTAAATAAATGTTTTCCAATGGTCACAATGGTATTGGCTAAAGGAATTTCGGGTTGAGGTGCGATCGCCCAGGGCGTAATCAGAACCATTGTGGATAGGAGAGCAAATAAACCGACACAAACCAATCCTGTTGCGGCTTTACGAATCCAACGTCTGGGTAATTCAGAAAAATCCTCATTTTTATTCACCAGCATAATGGCAAAGAGAATTAAGACATTCACCGCCCCGACATAGACCAAAATCTGGGCTGCCGCGACGAAGTCCGCATTCAAAAGGATATAAATCCCTGAAATACTGATAAAAACCCCGCCTAACAAAAAAGCCGAATAGACGATATTGGACAGCAACACAACCCCTAATGCTGTCCCCAGCACCATCAAGGCCAGAACCCCGAAAGATACAACCTGCACACCTTCTGCTAAGTTCACGCTCGTTATCTCCTCAAGAAATTTGAATGTTAGATTTTTGATTATTCTGGGATTAATTCTTCGGGTCTTTTTCCCGATCGCTGGCTACCCGCAGGCAGATCATGGGGTTCAATGACACCCTTGGGTAAATAGCCCAATTCTCGTAAAGGAGTGACCATCGGATCTTCAGTGACCTTATAGGGTAAACGCCCAAGAGCAACATTATCGTAGTTCAACTCATGGCGATCGTAGGTCGCGAGTTCATATTCTTCCGTCATGGAGAGGCAATTCGTCGGGCAGTATTCCACACAATTACCGCAAAAAATACAGACTCCGAAATCAATACTGTAATGTTTGAGTTCTTTTTTCTTGATTTGTTTATTAAATTCCCAATCGACGACGGGTAAATTAATGGGGCAAACCCGAACACAAACTTCACAGGCGATACATTTATCAAACTCAAAATGAATTCGTCCCCGAAACCGTTCCGAGGGAATCAATTTTTCGTAGGGATACTGTACTGTAACAGGACGACGACCCATGTGGTCAAAAGTAACTGCCAGACCTTCCCCAATATATTTAGCCGCTTGAAAGGTGTCTTTCGCGTAATCGCTGACTTGTTTGAGAATTTTAAACATAGGATTTGTCCTTAGTTAGATGAAATTGAACAATTAACCACCAAAGGCGACGGGAAAGGCGAGTTTTAAGGCCGCTGTAATCAATAAGTTGGCCAAAGCAACGGGCAACAGGAATTTCCAGCCCAAATTCAACAATTGGTCAATCCGTACACGGGGGACTGTCCAGCGTAGGAGAATGGCAATAAAGATTAAAAAGTAGGCTTTAAGAATGGTCATCGTAACGCCCAAGGCCGCGGTAACTATCTGTAGCCAAGCTTCGGTTTCACTAATTCCCAGCCAACTAGCTAATTTATCCAAGGGAATGGGGAATTCCCAACCGCCTAAATAAAGAATCGCAAAAACCAAAGCAGATAAAACTAAATTGACGTAGGAACCGACATAAAATAAACCAAATTTCATGCCCGCATATTCGGTTTGATAACCCGCGACCAGTTCTTCCTCTGCTTCAGGTAAATCGAAGGGTAAGCGTTCACATTCCGCTAAGGCGGAGATCCAAAAAATAATAAACCCAACCGGTTGTCGCCAAACATTCCAGCCGAGAATACCATAGCCCGATTGCTGGTGAACAATGTCAATGGTACTCATGCTATTGGACATCATCACGATCGCGAGAACTGCTAGAGCTAGAGGAATTTCGTAACTGATAGATTGAGCCGCCGCTCTCAGTCCGCCTAAAAGGGAGTATTTATTATTCGAGGAATAACCCGACATCAATAAACCGATAGGCGCGATGCTAGACAGAGAAATCCAAAGAAAAATCCCTACATTTAGATCCGTAATGACTAAATTTTGTCCAAAGGGAATGATGAGGTAGGACAAAAACACGGGCATGACGACTAAAACGGGGCCGAGGGTAAATAGCCATGGATCGGCTTTGGCGGGAACAACGTCTTCTTTAAAGACTAATTTCATCCCATCGGCAACGGGTTGTAACACGCCTAAAGGGCCTGCAAATTCTGGGCCAACACGCTGTTGAGCCGCCGCAGAAATTTTTCTTTCTAACCAAACTACCACCAGTACACCGACGGTTGCCCCAATAATCATCAAAATAGAAGGGAGGGGAATCCAAAAAGCCTGGGAAACGCCCAAGGGCAGTCCCAAATTTTGGAGGGTTTCAATAAAACTACTTCTAAGGTCAATTCCTGCGTTCATATTACCGATGGGATGAGTTTACGACGAGCGAATTTTGGCTATGGTCTGTATTTGCGACCACTAAAGATTGTAAACAAATTTTTAAGCTTAGTATAGCTGGAGTCTGGTATTTTACTAAATTATTCCTGACATTTCACCGATTGTTAATTTGAGAGAATGGGATAGAAATTGGTTATGAATGATTATTTTCAATGCACCGCCAAAGTTGGTCGAACCCTTTACAAAATTTTCTGTCCTGTTAATAAACCTCTGACTTCTAACATTGCGGAGTAAGTTGGGATAATATGCAGAGTTTCATCGATAGGGCTTTCTTTTAGGGCAATTTGAATTGCTTTTTCTAAATTTTCTTCAAGAATTAACTTAAATGAATGCTCACTCTCGTCTAAGGTTTCACGGCTATACTGCAATCGCAGGGCCATGTCATAAATGCGATCGCCACTCACGACAAAGGTTCCGCCCAATTTGACCAGTTGTTCCGTATCCACATCCCAAATCCAGGAGACATCGGTTCCGTCGGGAATGCGATCGTTGAGGACTAGGAGAGTGACAGAAGATTTGCCCT
>Ga0114972_10003508_pt1 | contig 11735 bp, 10 predicted proteins | sample M_140807_EF_Meta_FD_87354 | JGI IMG/M metagenome (GOLD analysis project Ga0114972, IMG submission 87354) | Freshwater microbial communities from Lake Montjoie, Canada to study carbon cycling - M_140807_EF_MetaG | ecosystem: Environmental > Aquatic > Freshwater > Lake | place: Lake Montjoie... | reverse complement strand
GTCCCGGCTGCCGCCGCGCCTGAGCCCACCTGGATGAGCAAGCAACCCACGGCCGGGCGCGGCCTCTCCACACGTCTCCGTACCGCCAAGGGCCGCACCGGCGGCAGCCAGCGTTGGCTGGAGCGGCAGCTGAACGACCCCTACGTCCGCGCCGCCCAGGCTGCCGGCTATCGCAGCCGCGCCGCCTTCAAGCTGCTGGAGATGGATGAACGGGCAAAGCTGCTGCGCCCGGGCGCCCGCATCGTCGATCTCGGCGCGGCGCCTGGTGGCTGGACGCAGGTGGCGGTGGCCAAGGCCGGGCAGGGCGGGCGGGTGGTCGCACTGGATCTGCTGGCGATGGACCCGGTTGCGGGGGCGACGGTGCTGCAAGGCGATTTCCAGGACCCCGCTGCCATCGCCGCAGTGCGCGAGGCCATGGCAGGGCCGGCTGATCTCGTGCTCTCGGACATGGCGCCCAACACCACCGGCCATAACGCGACCGATCACCTCCGGATTATCGGCTTGGCGGAGGAAGCCTTGGCCTTCGCGGTGGAGGTGTTGGCCCCGGGCGGCGCCTTCGTCGCCAAGGTTTTTCAGGGCGGCAGTGAACGGGATTTGCTCGCCGCGCTGAAGCGCGATTTCACGCAGGTGCGGCACATGAAGCCGCCCGCCAGCCGCAAGGATTCGGCCGAGCTCTACGTGGTGGCCAGCGGCTTTCGCGGCGCTGGCGCGGCGTAGTGCAGCCCGACCATTCAGCTGACAGCCAGGGCGAGCACGGCGCTGCAGCCTTCCGGCAAGGGCGTCTCCCGCCAGGTGGCGCCGCCATCCCGCGTGCCGAAGACCTGCCCCTTGCGGGCGCAGGCATAGACCACGGCCGGATCGCTGAGCGAGGGCGCGACCGCCATCATGGTGGCCTTGGCTTCGGTCGGCGGATCGAAGCGTGTCCAGTTCTCGCCCAGATCTGTGCTGCGCCAGACCGTGCCCGCTTCCCCGGCGGCCGAGGTGGACATGGTGGCGAACAGCGTGCGCGGGTCGTGCGGCGAGACGCGGATGTCGCGGCCGTAGAAGATCGGCGTGCGCCGGCGCATCTCCAGATCCGTCCAGTGCGCGCCGTGATCGTCGGAGCAGAACAGCCCCATCCGCAGCGCGAGGAAGGGCACTTCGGGCGCCGCCGGGCTGAGGGCAAGGGCATGCACATCCAGCATCCCTTCCGCCGTGTGCGTCGTGATGATGGCGCTTTTCAGATGGTCCTGTTCGGCCAACGCGATCAGATGCGCGCTGCAATCCTGCCAGGTCAGCCCGCCATCCAGAGAGCGGATCACGCCGCGCACCTCCAGCCCGGCGAACATCTCCTCCGGGTTCGCGGGGTTGCAGGCAATCCGCATGACGCGATTGCGGAAGCCGCGCATATCGGCGACGTCCGGCAGCGCGACGCCCTTGGTTTCGTGAAAGCTCGCCCCGCCATCATCCGAGCGGAAGATGCCGAGCGGCGAGGTGCCGACATAGATCCGCTGCGGATCGCCCGGATGCACGGCGATCGACCAGACCTGCAGGTTGTGCCGTGGAAAGCCGAGGCGGCGCCAGCTTTCGCCGCCATCCTCTGAGACATACGGGCCGGTATCGGTGCCAGCGTAGATGCGCGCATGGTCGTGCGGATCGACGGTGAGGCAGGGGACGTGGCATTCCGCCGGCAGGCCGCCGGCCAGTTGCTGCCATTGCACGCCATCGGCCGCGAGGCGGAAGACGCCATACCGCGCGCCCGGTGGCGGCGTCTGGTTGCCACCGCCCGGCCAGCCGACGACGCCCGCGAAGACCTGGCTCTTGCCCATGGTTCCTACCCTCCCTTCAGCCGCGCCGTTCAGGCGGCGCGGACCACCCGCAGCGGCGCGCCTTTGCCGCGCACCTCCGCTTCCTCATGTTCGGCCGCGGCGATGGCGCGGTCGAGAGCCGCCCGCAGCGCCTTGGCGCTGTCGAGCGTGAGCTCAATCCCGGCCCGGGCGGCCGGGCCGAGATCGGTGTTGAAGAAGTCGAGCGTGATGACATCGCCCAGCGGCGCGTGCCGCGCGTGGTCATAGGCCACCACGGTCTGGCGCAGCGGGAACCAGTCCTCGCCGCGCTTTGCCATGCCCTCGGCCGGGGCGATCTCGACGATCGAGGTGCACATCGCCTGGCTACTTCGCCAGGTATTTGCTGAAGAAGGCCCAGACCTTGGCCCAGCCGTCCATCGCCGCTTCCGGGCGATAGAGCGGGCGATGCCAGTAGAAGATGCCGTGGCCGGCGCCGTCATAGCGGTGGAACTCGTAATTCTTGCCGGCTGCCTTCAGCGCCGCCTCGTGCTCGTTTACCTGCTCCGGGCTCGGCGCGCGGTCGTCATTGCCGAAGATCCCCAGTACCGGGCAAGCGAGCCCCTTGGTCATGTCGATCGGCGCAACCGGCGTCTTCGCGTTCAGCTCCTCCGCGCCCATCACCACGCGCCCGCCCCAGAGATCGACCACGGCATCAACATCGTGGCGCTGGGCGGCATAGATCATCGCGTGCCGCCCGCCAGAGCAGGAGCCGAACAGGCCGACCTTGCCGTTGAGGTTGGGCTGGGCGCGCATCCAGGCGACAGCGGCCGCGGTATCGCCGACCATCTGCGCATCCGGGATGCCGCCTTCGGCGCGCACCTTGGCCGCGACATCATCCGGATGGCCTTCGCCCGCGCGTTCATAAAGATTGGCGCAGATCGCGATATAGCCATGATGCGCGAAGCGCCGCGTCGTCTCGATGTAGAACTCGCTCCAGCCTGGCAGGTGATGGATCAGCACGACGCCCGGGAAGGGGCCGGGGCCACTGGGCTGCGCGACATAGGCGGTGATCGGCGTGCCGCCATCGCCCTTCAGCGTGATGTTCTCGCAGGTCATGCCGCGATAGAATTGCATGGCTTTTCCTCCCTGGGCTCGCTCTCAGGCGGCGAGTATTCGACGCTTCCCTCAGCCGCGCAACCGTGTCGCCTCCGCCGCGCAGACCGCGGCCCAGAGGCGCGCGGGGGTGGCTGGCCCGTCGAAGGCGGTCACGCCGAGGGGAGCGAGCGCATCGAGGATCGCATTGCCGATCGCTGGAAAAATGCCGCCGGTCGCGGCTTCGCCCGCGCCTTTCACGCCAAGCGGATTGGTTGTGCAGGGATGCGGGTCGAAGCTCAGGTCAAAATCAGGCAGATCGGCGGCGCGCGGCAGGGCGTAGTCCTGGAAGCTGCCGGTCAGCAGCTGGCCGCTTTCCGCTTCCCATACTGCGGCTTCCATCAGCGCTTGCCCGGCGCCCTGGGCGATCGAGCCATGGGCCTGCCCGCGGGCGACGCGCGGATTGACCAGCACGCCGTAATCCTCGACCGCCACATGGCGCACCAGCCGGCAGGCCCAGCTCTCGCGGTCGATCTCCACCTCGGCGATCTGGGTGCCGTTGGGGAAGGTCATGTGTTCCCGGGTCCAGCGGTGATAGGTATCAAGCGGCGCGCCGGCGGCGCGTGCCAATGCCGCCGCTTCCAGCAGAGAGATGCTGTCGTTCCGCCCGGTCGCAGCGAAGTGGCCCTCCTCGAAGCGGATGGCCGCCTCTGGTACGCCGAAGCGCTGCGCGGCGATGGCCCGGCCCTTGGCGATCACCCCATCAGCGGCCCGCCAGATTGCGGTGCCGCCCATATAGGTGGCGCGCGAACTGCCATGGCCGCCGCCGATGGGAATGAGGTCGGTGTCGCCTTGGCGCAGATGGATGACGGCGTTTGGCAGTCCCAGGCGTTCGGCCACGATCTGCGGGAAGGTGGTTTCGTGCCCCTGACCGATGGTCTGGGTTCCGGTGAGGAGGAGGACGCTGCCATCCGGCTCAAACCGGATTTCGGCGTTCTCCTCGGGCGAGCCGCCGGTTGCCTTCATGTGATAGGCGAAGCCAAGCCCGCGCAATTTCCCGCCCGCCGCGCTCGCCGCGCGGCGGGCGGGAAAGCCGGGCAGATCAGCGCTGGCGAGCGCCTGGTCGAAGGTGGCGCGGAAGTCGCCACTGTCGATAGCGATGCCGAAGGCAGTTTTCGTCGGCATCGCCGCGGCCGGGATGAAGTTCCCTCGGCGCAGCGCGGCCCGGTCGAAGCCGCATTCGAGCGCCGCCTGGTCGATCAGCCGCTCCAGGATGTTCGTGGCTTCGGCGAAGCCTGGGCAGCGGGTGACGCCGACCGGCGGCGTATTGGTGAAGACGGCACGGATCCGCAGCGCGATGGCCGGAATGACGTAGGGCCCACCCTGCAGATGAACGTATTGGTTGAACTGCACGCCCGCGGCGCCGCCGGCGAGATAGGCGCCGAGATTGGCATCGCTATCCACCCGGAAGGCCAGGAAGCGGCCTTCGGCATCGAGGGCGAGTTCGGCCTGCGCGGTGTGGTCGCGCGCTTGGTGGTCGGCCTGAAACACCTCCGACCGGGTGGCGATCCATTTCACCGGGCGGCCGATGCGTCGCGCGGCCCAGGGGATCAATGCATGTTCGGCATAGAGGAAGTTCTTCGCGCCGAAGCCGCCACCGACATCGGGGGCAAGGAAGCGCACGGCGGCGGGCGGCACGCCCAGCACGGCGGCGGTCAGGTCGCGGATGCCGTGGATATTCTGGCTGGAGACCCGGACGATATAGCGCCCGGCCGCAGCATCCCATTCGCCGATGATGCCGCGCGGCTCCATCGGGTTGGTGACGATGCGGTGATTGTGCAGCCGGGTCGTGACCCGATGCGCCGCGCTGGCGAAAGCGGCTGCCACGGCCGCGGTATCGCCCCATTCCCAGGCTGCGCAAAGATTGCCCGGCGCGGCATCGGCGAGGCAGGGCGCAGCCGTTGCGCGGGCGGCTTCAGTGGTCGTCACGGCCGGTAGCGGCGCGTAGTCCACGGCGATCAGTTCCACCGCATCCAGCGCCTGGGCGCGACGTTCCGCCACCACCAGCGCGACCGCTTCGCCAACATGGCGGACCTTTGCCTCTGCCAGCAGCGGCTGCGGCAGATAGGCGAAGGGGGTTCCGTCATAGGGGTTGGCAATGGCGACCGGCGGCAGGGGCCGGAGACCGTCTACCTGCACGTCGGTTGCGGTCAGCACCGCCAGCACGCCGGGCGCGGCACGGGCGGCTGCGGCATCAAGCCTGACGATCCGCGCATGGGCGTGCGGCGAACGCAGCAACACCGCATGGCAGAGATCGGGCAGCGCCAGATCGTCCAGGTAGCTCCCCTGGCCGATCAGGAAACGCGCATCCTCTCGCCGACGCGGTGCGTCCCCGATGCCTTCGCGCATGCGTCCCGCCCCCCCCTGCTTGCACCGATGATCGGGCCTTGGCAGCGGCTCGGCAACCGGGGCTGGCGATCAGGCCCTGACCAGCGCTGGCGCGGTCCGGCGTCCGACCACCGCCAGGCCTTCCTCCGGCGGCGGCAGGCCGGCGGGCATCATCGCCTGGCCCAGGGCGAAGGCTTCGGCATCAGCCGCCTGGAGGCAATCGAGCAGGTCCTGCTGCAGCGGGGTCAGGCGCAGATGCCGGAGATAGAGAATGCCGAAATTTGTCTGGAGCCAGCTTGGGCGCCAAGGGACGACAACCAGCGCGCCAGATTGCACCCAAGGCTGCATCTGTGGCGCCGTGCTGGCGGCGAGCGCGTCAGATGCCGCGGCGATGGCCAGCGTCGCGCCAGCATCTTCGATCGTCATGCTTGGCGCAATGGTGGCTGCCGCGGCCTCGATATTGGCCATGGCGGCAGCCATATGCGGGGCGAATCGCGCCGGGACGTAGGAATACCGCATCAGTGGATAGCGCAGGACGTCTTCGAAGCCGATGGCGCTACCGAGTGCGAGCAGGGGGTGTCCCGGGCGCGCCAGGAGGAATGTCGGATGGCGCCGGAGCGGGATGACCTGGAACTCCTCCGGCTCTGCGAGATCGGACAATTCGAAGATGGCAAAGCTGACCTTCCGGTCCTGCAGGGCACGGACGCTATCGACGCCGCTGCTGACCTGAAGTTGCAATCCGGGCCGGCGCGCCATCAACCGTGGGATCGCCTGGCTGACGACGCAGCCTATTGCGGCAGGCCCGGCGCCGATTTGCAGACTATCGGTTCCGGTGCCGCGCAGCCGGGTGAGCATTGCGGACAATTCGTCGCTCAGCGCCAGCACCTCGGCGCCCTTCTGGATGAGTGCGCGGCCGATGGCGGTCGGCTCAAAGCCCCGGCGGGAACGGTCGAAGAGCTCGACCTTCAGGTCCTGCTCGATGGCGGAGAGGGCGCGGGTGAGCGCCGAGGGAGAGAGGTTGAGGATGCGGCCGGCCCGGGTCAGCGAACCGTGCTCCGCCAGGGTCATGATCAATTTGATTTGTCGGATATCGAGCATCGTTATGTACTACGAAAGAATCCTGGGGAGAGTGTTGGACGCAGATGCATGCTGGGGACCTCTGATGCGTCAGGTTCGGATAGCATTTGAAACAGGGCAAGTTAAACCCCCTTGAGCGTCTGTTTGAGGGTTTAGTGGCCAATATGGGTCAGTTTCTGTCGGCCTAGATTGCCATGATAATGTTTATCAATAATATTTTCGCTAAGTCCGCGATTAAATGGGACGCAACAAAAAGCAAATTGCAACGATAATCGTGGCTGCCGGAGCGGCAGCGCTCTCCGGCGTCTTGCCCGATGCGCGCCCATGCCAGCCTGCGTTAAGGTTGTTCGCATGAGCCTTGATTCCCTGACGCGGTTCCGCCTCGATGGCCGTACCGCTCTCGTCACCGGCGCACGCCGGGAAATCGGTCGCGCGATCGCCTTGGCATTGGCTGGCGCCGGTGCGCGGCTGGCGGTCCATCATGCCGGTACCGAGGAGGAGGCCGTCGATGCCGCCGGCGTCGTGGCGGAGATCGCCGCCGCGGGCGGTACCGCGCGCGCCTTCGGCCAGGACTTTGCGCGGGATGCGGCGGGCCACGACCTGGCGGCCGCGGTCACCGCCTGGGCGCCGGTTGATATCCTGGTCCTGAACGCCTCAATCGAGTTGCCCGAGCCCATGCAGGAGATCAGTCGGGAGAGGTTCGACCGGCAGATCGCGGTCAATCTGCGTACCACGCTGGAGTTGATGCAGGCGCTGGTCCCACCCATGGCGCAGCGGGGCTGGGGCCGGGTGGTGACGATCGGCAGCCTGCAGCAGGTGCGCCCGCATCCGCAGATGCTGGTCTATGCCGGGACCAAGGCGGCGCAGTTGAACTGGGCGCAGAACCTCGCCCGGCAATATGGTGGCCAGGGGGTGACGGTGAACAACTTGGCCCCCGGTGCGATCCTGACGGCGCGCAACCGCACGCAGATGGCGACCGAGGGCGAGACGCTGGTGCAGCGCATCCCCGCCGGGCGGCTGGGCCGGGCGGATGACCTCGCCGGCGCGGCGTTGCTGCTCTGCTCCGATGCCGGGGTCTACATCAACGGCGCCGATCTTTATGTCGATGGCGGCCGCAGCGTCGCCTGAGCGGGGTCAGTCGAACAGCGTCGCCAACCGCTGCTTCATCTGATTGGCGATATAGAGCGCGAGCGCCTGGATGGTGGAGGTCGGGTTTACCCCGCCCGAGGTCACCCAGATGCTGCCATCGGACTTTCGGATGGAAATCGAACTTTCGGATGGAATTAGAGTGGCCCTTCGCCAACCCCACCGCCGATCATGCCGCTTCAGCGAATGGACAAGAGCAGCCCGGGATAGAAATCTGCCAACCCGTACCAGGATGGGTCGGTCAGCTTCGGATTGGCGAGGACATCGTCGAGCGGCTGTACCCAGTTCGGCTGCCCATACTGCCAGTTCCGCATCGCCCCGCTCATGCAGGCCGAGAACTCACCCATCGCTGCTTGCATCAAGCGATGCGGCCTTGCCGATGGCGGGGAAGCCACGTTCTCAGCCCGGCACGGGGGCGGCTGGCGGCAGCAACCCCTCGGCGCGCAACTCCTGCCACAGCGCCGCAGGGATGGGCTGGCGCAGCAGAGCAAGGTTCTCCGTCACCTCCCGCACCGATAGGGCGCCGGGAATGACGCTGGCGATGGCGGGATGGGCCAGGGGGAATTGCAGCGCGGCTGCGGCCAGCTTCACGCCGTACCGGTTGCAGACCGCGGCGATGCGGCGTGCCTTCTCGATCAGTAGGCTTGAGGCGGGCTTATAGTCATGCGTCGCGCCATCCGGCACATCGCCGGCGAGGATTCCGGAATTATACGGCCCGCCGAGGATCACGCCGATCCCCTTGGCCTCGGCATAAGGCAGGAACTCCTCCAGCCCACCTTGTTCCAACAAGGTATAGCGCCCGGCCAGCAGCATGCAGTCGAAATCCCCGGCGCGGGCGAAGCGCAGGCACATATCTGCCTCGTTCAGCCCGCAGCCGATGGCGCCGACCACCCCCGCGCGGCGCAACTCATCCAGCGCTCGGAAGCCGCCCTCCATCAGCGTGCGGAAGCGTTCGTCCAACAAGGCCCGGTCGCCGATGGTCCAGAAATCGATGTCGTGTACCAGCGCGATGTCGATGCGCGACAGACCGAGCCGCAGCCAGGATTGTTCGAGAGAGCGCATCACGCCGTCATAGGAGTAGTCATAGGCGGCGGTGAAGCCGGGCAGGCCGTTCTGGCGGAAATCGGCGGGCGGCGTCTCCCCCGGCCGCAGCGTTTGCATCACCCGCCCGATCTTGGTTGAGAGGATGAATTCGCCGCGCGGCCGCTGCCGCAGCGCATGGCCCACGCGCAACTCGCTGCGGCCATAGCCGTAATAGGGTGAGGTATCGTAGTAGCGGATGCCGCCATCCCAGGCGGCGTTCAGCAGCGCCTGCGCTTCCGTCTCCGGGATGGTCGCGCGGAAGCCGCCGATCGGCGCGGCGCCGAAGCCGAGCCGGCTGACGGCAAGGCTGCTGCGCCCGAGGCGCCGGGTCTCGATCGCGGTCATCATCCCCCCTTGCGCCGTCTGCGTGCGGCGTCAGGGCAGCATGCGATTGCCAGGCACGCGCGGTCAAACCAGACGGCAGCGCTCAGCCGAAGGGACCGGCCATGGCCCGGGCGGTGGCGGCGTCGGGCCGGTGCAGGCCGAGATTTTGCCGCAGCGTCGCGCCGGCATAGTCGCGGTGATAAAGGCCGCGGCGCTGCAATTCCGGCACCACCAGACGGGTGAAGTCCTCATAGGTGCCGGGGATATGCGTGGCGGCCAGGACGAAGCCGTCGCAGGCTGGGCCCTCGAACCATTCCTCCATCTGGTCGGCGACCTGCTTTGGCGTGCCGACGAAGGCGTGGTGCTCGCGGATCGTGCCGCGGCCGGAGAATTCAACGAAGTCGCGGACCGAGGGATTCTTCTTGCCGCTCAGCGTGATGACCCGGTCGCGAAAGCCATGCCAGGACAGCCCCGCCAATTGCGCGTCGCTCAGCGGCTGGTCGTAGGGAATGCTGCCGAGGTCCCAGTTCAGCACTTCCGAAAGCAGAGTCAGACCGTCGATCGGCCGCGCCATGCTCTCGATCACCGCCTTCTTCTCGGCGGCGAGATCGGCGCTCTCGGCAGCGATCACGTAGCAGGCCGGCGCGACCTTTACCTGGTCCGGGTCTCGCCCAGCGGCGGCGGCGGCGGCTTTGAACTCGGCATATTGTTTCTTGCCAGCTTCGAGCGAGGGGTACACGACAAACACCAGCTCCGCCCAGCGGGCCGCGAAGCTCCGGCCGCGGCCGGATTGCCCGGCCTGCAGCAGCACCGGATGCCCTTGCGGGGAACGCGGCACGGTGAAGGGACCGCGCGAGCGGAAGAAGCGGCCCTGATGGTCCAGCCGGCGCACCTTGGCGGGGTCGGCAAAGCGGTCGGTGGCCTTGTCGGCGATGATCGCATCATCGTCCCAGGCCCCCCAATGGCCCATCACCACTTCCATGAACTCATCAGCCCGGTCGTAGCGCAGGTCGTGTTCCAGGTGTTCGGTGCGGCCAAAGTTCAGCGCCTCCGAATTGTTCAGCGAGGTGACGATGTTCCAGGCGGCCCGCCCCCGGGTCATCAGATCGGCGGTCGCGAAGACGCGGGCGACGTGGTAGGGCTCGTAATAGGTGGTGGAATAGGTGGCGCCGAGGCCGAGCCGGCTGGTCACCATCGCCATCGCCATCATGACCGAGACGGGGTCGAGCTTCACCGCCCGCACGCCATGCTCGACGGTCGAGGCGAAATCCTGCCGGTAGATATCGGGCATGGCCAGCCGGTCATCGAAGAAGGCCATATGAAATTTGCCATCCTCCAGCGCCCGGGCGATGCGCTGGTAGTAGTCCGGCGAGAGGAAATCCGGCGCGGTCGCCGGATGCCGCCAGGAGCTGACGAGGTTCGAGCAATTCTGCGCCTGCAAAAAGGCGATCATCGTCATTTGGCGGCGGGACACGGCGGCTTCCTCAGATCGGGATCTCGACCTCCAGCAGCGGCGCGTGCTGCTGGCAGCCATAGACATCGGTATCGCCCACGCCGCCCGCCGGCACCAGCCGCGGGAAGGTGGCCTTGATCGCCATGGCCGCGTCATAGGGCGTCAGCAGCACCTGTTCCGCCCGCACGCCATAGAGCCGGGCGAACAGCGCTTCAGTGACGATGCCGCTGGCGCGGACCTTGTCGTACAGCGCGCGGTCGTCGAAGACGAGGTCGATGGTCAGCTCGAAGGGCCCGGCATTCTTGCTCTTGCAGACCCGGACGATGTCCTGGATGCGCGCCATCGCTCAGACCTCCTCATACGCGATGGGGAAGAGCGCGCAGGGGTCCTCCTGCTCCATCACATGATAGACGCTGAAGCGGTAGACCGGCCCCACCTCGATATCCGAGGGCGAGAAGGGGAAAGCCATGTTGCCCTCCCGGCAAAGGCGGCCAGGGAAATCCGTGTGCAGCATATTGGTCCGGGCGATGCCGAGCACGGCGGTCGCGATCTCCTGCGTCTGCCCGATCACCTCGATCACGAAGCCGAGCTCGTGCCCGCCGATGGTCTGCACTGGCTCCCGCGCCCCCATCACGCCGTCGCGGCCGTAGGTCCGGATATTGAGCGTGTAGCGATCGGGCGTCGCACCGAAGGCGGCGGCCTTGTCGCTGACCTGCTGGCGGACATCGGCCAGGAAGGCGTCCAGCCTGGCGATCAGCAGTGGATCGCGCGTACCGCAGACACAGATCGAGCGATAGCCGACCAACTCCACGCCTTCGAGCTTGACCGTATAGCGGGCGGCGGGATGCCAACGCATGCCGCTGATCCGCACGGCGCGCTCGCTCAGCGCCTCGAACGCGCAGTCGCTGGTATCCAGCATGCCCCCGGGTTCGATGTGGTGGATCGGGCTGCTGTTCTCATGCAGGCTGTGATTGGCAATCGAGAGCGGCGTGCAGCGGCGCGCGGGGTTCATCGGTTCGCATTCGACGCCCTCGGCATCCACCGTTACCATTAGGCAGTCATGGCCCTTGGGGATGGAAGGCGTCGCGCCGCATTCCAGCATCTTGCCGGCATACCAGCCGGGCGCCGGGGGCAGCTGCGCGCGGATCGTCATCGCCGCCCAGGGCGCGGGGTCGCTGGCGCGCCCGGCCAGGATCACTTGCGCCCCGGCATCCAGCGCGGCGATGAAGGGCTCCGGGCCCATCATCGCGACGATGCGGCTGGCCCGCTCCACCGTCTCCGGCGCCAGGGGCGGCTGGCCGGCCAGCGGATGCACCTGGCCGGCGGCGATGCGCCGCAGGATTTCCGCCCGGGGCGGTTCGGCATGGATCAGCGCCAGGCGGAAATGCAGCGCCTCCTCGGCGGCG
>Ga0114972_10003506_pt1 | contig 11741 bp, 12 predicted proteins | sample M_140807_EF_Meta_FD_87354 | JGI IMG/M metagenome (GOLD analysis project Ga0114972, IMG submission 87354) | Freshwater microbial communities from Lake Montjoie, Canada to study carbon cycling - M_140807_EF_MetaG | ecosystem: Environmental > Aquatic > Freshwater > Lake | place: Lake Montjoie... | reverse complement strand
TCAGGAGTATGGGTTGGATTCGGAGAAACCGTAGGAATTTGAACAGGTTGGGGAATATGAATGTATTGAGAAATGTCTTCCATTATCTATATTATCTAAAATAAATTTTTATTTACTTTTTGTGTGAATTTCATCATGACATTTTTCACAAACAACAAGAATGTTGTATTTCCCATTTTTGGAATGAAAAGTAGGATTTTTTTCAAAGACTGCTTGAGGAGTTATATGATGACTTTGTAAATTTATCTTGCTTTCACAAATTTGACAATGTTGCATAATTACATTTTTATTATATCTTGACACTTTATATTCTTGTTTAGAATCATGAACAAATAATTCAACACGTTCTCTGTATTCAAATGCTTTTGTAATAAAATTATCCGACATTCCTAAAGCTCTTGCAATTTCTATACCATATAAATCATTACCAGAACCATCATTCAGTTCTCTATCATAACGGATTTTAATGTCATCAATCAAATAGGATGGTTGGTTTTCAGAACAAACTTTAAAATGACAAATTCGTATTTTTTGATTCTCTTTAATTTCAGGAATAGCTGCTACAGTATGTAAATGAGTGGTAAAAAGAAATAGAATAGTTTTTTCTACTAAATGACATAGAGTAGAGGCTACAATACCTGTTGCTGATCGTGTCTCAGTTCCTGACGTTAATTCATCACACAAGACTAGTGATTTTTCATTACTCTTTCTCAAAATATAATTAAGCTCACTCATTTCAGCTACAAATGTTGAATGACCGCAAAATAAATTATCATACGATCCAATTTTTGTAAATAAACTAGATAAACAAGTCCATTCTAAATTTTTAACAGGAACATACAGTCCGCATTGAGCCATCCAAATAGCCATTCCCAAACTTTTTAGCAAGGTACTTTTTCCTGAACTATTCATTCCATACAATAACATTCCTAATGGTTGAGAATCTCCTCCAATCGTAAAAGAATAAGGAACAAATAATTGGTCTTTTTCAATATATTCATGAATAGGATGTCTTAATTCTTCAACTGTAATTGTCGATGTGGTGTTTTCAATTAAAATAGGTTTTGTATAAAAATGTTTTGAAAAAAATCTAGCCAAAGTCACAAAACAATCCATTTCTCCTATTTTTTGAATCAAGATACTCAAATCCTTTTCACGTTTTTCCAAAATTTCTCTAGAAATAGAACGAAAACTAGCCAAAACAAAGGATGATTTTTCTTGATTTAAATTTTGGAGTTTATTGGAAATTTTATCCAAATTCTCAAAACTTACTTTCACTGTGCTTTTATTTTTGTTAATTTCGTAAAGTTCATTCTTAAGATTACGATATTGATAGGTTTCCCATTTTTTTACTGAACAAGTTAAAAACCAAGAATTATCATTAGATTGAAGCTTGAAATATTCCTTGTAAGAATCTTCAATTTTATTCAAGGCTTGTTGTAAAATTTCTTTTTGGTTTTCAAATTCTTTTAATTCAGGTGTAGAAATTTTTATAAAATCCAAATCTTCACTATACATTTTTTTAAAATCTAAACATTGTTCCAATTCTAACAAGACATTTTTAAATTGATCATTCTCCCAAAATTCAGGAAATACTTGACTCGTTACATTATAAATATCTTGTAAAGCAATTAAAAATTGTCCCGTTAATCGATACGATAATCGTTCCCGTTTCCATTTTAACATCATCCATTCTAAATCAGGAACTCGTATAGGATCTTTATAAGTTTCCATTTCATTTTGAAAATATTCAATGGTTTCTTGGCGTTTTAAAATTTCCTTGGAATCGGTCAATGGTTTTCGAAGGATTCCTTCTAACCGTCTTTTACCCAATAAACTCATTCCATGTCCTAATATATCCATTAGACTTTTTTGTTTACTCGTTTGAACATAACTCCTCCTTCGTTCGCAAATGGATGCAATATTTAGTTCTAAAAATGCATCACGATTATATTCCAAATACTGTCCCAGACTATCCATAAAAGATGGTTTTTGAAGTTTAGTAGCCAAAATTGGATCAAATTTCTTGATATTGTTTAAAACCATACTCAAGGTTTTACTCAAGCTTACATGTCTTTCTAACCCTAAATAAACAATTGGATCTTCTTTAATCTCATAAAGATCATGTAATAAACCTAAAATTTGAGACACGGGAATGTCTTCATCACACAATACAACGCGAGAACTAGAACTACGACCAATGTTCATTGTGGTTTGTTTTTGCTCCTCCTCGGTAAAGTTTTCAAACTTTATAATAATTTGGGGAGGCGAATAATGTAATAATATATTTTGAATTTCTCGATGATAATCTTCACTGTCTTGCTCAGATACTCCAATAAAACCATTGGTCATATCTACGTAAGCCAAGGATAAAAGGTATCGAAAATTTTTAATTCTACCCGAGCCATTTTTATATTTTTCAATCAATAAACCAAAAATTCGTCGATCCGATACGGCTGAAATAATTTCATCTTCATTTTCATGTCTCATGATAAAATTGTAAATTCCTTTTAATTCTCTTTCTTGCTTATTTTCCGCTTTTTGATCATAAACTGCTACTGTAAATCCTTCATCGTTGAGGCGAGCCAAATGTTTTCCCAAAACATAGGTTGGAAAACCCACCATCCAAGGGTTATTTTCAGCCACGGACTTGTTTCCATTTTTTTTGGTCAAATGCATTCGTAACACATCAGAAATAATTTTTGCACATCCTCTACGAACAGGTTCATCAATTTCATAGGCTTCATAAAAGGATCCTACTTGCATTAATAACACCACATTTTCATTTTTAAAATCCTTTTCATGTTTTTCCAATAAATCAAAATATTCACTCAGCAATGGAGTCATCTTTGGTTTAAAGAATTTACATCTTTAAATCACTTTATAAAAATTAATAAGCATCAATCGAATAATTAATCAGTGACGATGAATACAAGTTGACAAGGTCATCGTAATTTTCATACTCTTCAATATCATAATAGTCGTAATCAACATTTGGAATTTTAGATAAAGAAATAATTATTATTTTTTTTCCAGGCTCCATTTCATTATTTCCAAAACTTTCATTAAAATACAAAAGATTAGGATTCGTATTAACATGTTGTAACCAAGATTTTCCCCAAGAACCTCCACATAAATTTATAATGGATCCAGGAGGTTGTTGTTCCACATATTGTAAAAATCGTAATTGCCAATCTCTATATTGAATCATTTTATAACTATTGGAATTTATTTCTTTAAACCTACAAAAGACAAATGAAATGATGTCCTATAGAGCCAATAAAATGCATCCAATAATGATAATCATTTCCCAACGTTGGATGAAAGCAAAGACTTTTTGTCCAAAACCCATAAATATAGAAATAAATGGTTCCAAAAAATGTCGAAAAAATAAAGAATAATAAAGCAAAATTTTTTATTGATAATTTGTGATAGGTATAAAGTCCTCCAGTAATGACAATGCAAGCAATGACAACTTTATCTAATAGATTATAGAACAATGTGCCTTGAGAATGAATTAATAAAGATGTAATAATGAGTAATCCAAAAAATAGAGAATAAAAATAATATTTTTTGGAAAGAGTCGACATCACATTGGTAATAAAAAATGATGAACTAAACAATAATTGCATTTTTAGTTGTAGTAATTAAATAAATTGTTTTCAATAAATATGAGCAAATTTTTAGGTTCTGGAACTTATGGTTATGTTTATAAACCTCCACCATTTTTATGTGAAACTTCCGGTAATTTGATTCCATCGAAAAAATATATTGGTAAAATGGCTATCCAAAGTAATGATTTAAATGTGAAAATTGTTCAGGGTTTACAACAAAAAAGAAAAAAAATGGATCCGCAAGGAAAATATTCAGTTCCCTATGTTGGTTATTGTAAAAAGACTGCGCATAATAGAAAACAATGGGATTCCATATTACAAACCAATAAAATAACTTTTAAACCAAACATTGAATTTATTTATGAATATGGAGGTAAATCTTGGAATAATATAAAATTTACACCAACAAAACAATGCGTTCGTTTATTATTTTTATCTTTTCGCACTATTGTTTATGGATTACGAGTTATGAATGAACTTGAATTAGCACATATGGATATTAAAACTGCAAATATAGTCTATGATATTGATACCAATACATCCAAATTAATTGATTATGACTTTTTAACTGATAAAAAAAGTATGTTTACAAGTTTCCAAAAAAATCATGATTGGGATGTAGTTTATTTTGTTTGGCCTCCTGATATTAATTATATTTTAAATGAACCAAATAGTCTTGAAAAATTACCAGAACATGAAATTCGTGAAACATTTATTCTTGATATAAAAAATCAAAAAATATTAGATTATATTGTGGCAGATATTTTAGATTATCGAGATTATTCTTATCCAGACAAGGTTGTTTCTTTTGAAAAAATAGATATTTATTCCTTGGGACTAGTTTTTGCAATTTTATTTGGCCAAGTTGATAAAGATATATGGAACTTGACAAAAAGAATGATTCGAGCTGACCCAGTCTATAGAATCGATACTGAAACATTATTAACTGAATATGAAAAATTATATAACAAATTTAAAACAGAGTTTTTAAAAATAGTTAATATATAGATATGGAACCAACCCCTGATCTTGAAAATAATCCTAAAAGCTGTTCATTTCATTATACAACTGATGAACAATTAATTATTGAATGTGATAAAAAACTTGATTCAATAAGTGATTGGCCCATGGGTCAATGTGGCTCACGAACCACTGCTGATCCCCGTGTCTTTGGACCTGAAGCATGGAGAACGTTGCATCGATTTGCTCAAAACTATCCTACGGAACCTAATGATGAAACCATCAAATCCTGTATCAATTTTACCAATGCCATTCCACATATGCTACCTTGCGGTCATTGTGGTTACGATTTTCAACAATTTATTAATGTTAATCGTGAATATGAAAATACGGAACCTTATAATCCTGACTGTGCATCTTGTAAAGATCATAATATGCCTTGTCAATCTCCAGAAACAGCATGCCAAAATCAGCAAAACTTGGTCAACTTTTATTTACGTGCTCATCATAATGTAGACAAATTAACCAAGCCATGTAAACCAATATATAGTCCTGAACAAGCAGCAGAAGCATACACTTATGAACAAAATTTCTGTGCTACGACCATTGTTTACGGAACTGAAGAAATTTGTAAAAGTAAAGGACAGACGGGATGTGCTCCTTAAACATTTGCATCTTGATTTATTTACGCTAAAGTATTTTTTTCCCCAAGGTCTATTTTCCATTTTTAGTTTTAAATATCTAGCAAGTTATTTAATTGATGAATCTCCAAAAAGTGAGGATAAATTTTTTGTCGAAAAACTTGTTCGAGCATTAATTTAGATGAACATACGGGTTTAAAAACTGTAATTTGGTCAAGAATATACGAATTTTTGAATATACAATCTTTTTGTTGAAAAATTGCAATCGAAAAGGAAGAATAATGGTGATATTTTAAAAAATAATCACTACAACGATGTTTTACTATTCCTATAGGATTATATGTCTTGTATTCGTTTATAAAAAAATAAAACTTTCCTGGAACCAAATCTAAGACTTTTATTTTTTTCATCTTGATAGTCAATGGACAATGGGCGGGCAAATTTATCAATTTCTTAAGAATTGTAACAATGCAACATATTTAGCTATATCTTTTTTCATGTTTATTTTTTTTGCTTGGTTTTGTTGTGTTTTATATTTTTGTATGGCTTGTTTTAATGGTAAATTGCGTGTAACATCAAGTCCTCGCATACCTCTAAAGGGAACATGGGATAATGTTAAATCGTCATAAATAGCAAAATCCTCACCTAAAGCAGGGCTTTGAAATTGCTGTAAAGAAATTGGATCGGTTCTCTTGATTTGCTTTTTTTGTTGCTGGGTCAATTGGTTTTTTAGTTGTTGTTTCAGTTGTCTTTGTTGTTGAGAATCCCACCAAGCACGATTTGTCTTATAAAGTGGTATAGGTAAAATAGGATTATGATGAATCCTTGGGTTTGAGCAATTGGGCAATGGTGGTATAAATGTTAATTGATTATAGGTACAGTCTAAGTATTTACACTGTGGTAATGCAGGTAACTCTATCAATTGATTGTTTGCGCAATATAAGTGTGTACATACTGGTAACGCAGGTAATTCTATTAAATTATTATAGTCACAGTCTAAGGTATGACATTGTGGTAACGCAGGTAATTCTGTTAATTGATTGAAACTGCACCATAAGCTTAAACATTTTGGTAGCGCTGGTAATTCTGTTAATTGATTGTATCCGCAAGATAAGTCTGTACAATGTGGTAACGCAGGTAATTCTGTTAATTGATTATTTTCGCACTCTAAGACTTTGCATTTTGGTAACGCAGGTAATTCTCTTAATTGATTTTTCCTACAAAATAAGTATGCACATCGTGGTAACGCAGGTAATTCTGTTAATTCTAATTCAATACAACTTAGTCTTTCACAATTTGGTAGATTGGTCAACTTTTTAAATACGTCTACATTTTCTTCATCGACTATAATTTTTTTACGATTCAATAAACTTTGAGCAATTTGTATTTCATTATTGGTCACATCTCCAGAATAGTTTTGTATTTGGTTTATAGATATTTTAGGCATTTTATTTTTTCAAAATTTAAAAATAAAATTACAATTTCTTATTGATTACCAAATAAATTTTCAAGGTATTTCAATCTATTTGGCAATATCTTTTTTCAGGTTTTACAGAACGTATTTTTAATTAAAACTGATTATCATTTTTATTTTTGTTTATTTTTCAAAAACAGGTTACAAAATGACGAGCAGTATATCAAGCATCTATCAATCCTACCAATCACTGATTGGAAAAAATATCCAAGTCAAGGGTTGGGTGAGAACTTTTAGAAATCAAAAAGATATGACATTTTTATCTGTAAACGATGGGTCAACGCTTAAAAATATTCAAGTAGTATTTGAAAGTAAAATTTTATCAGAAGAACAGAATGCGAAATTAGCTTTTGGTTGCTCCGTGATTGTTTCTGGTACTTTAGTAGAAAGTCCTGTCCCTGCTCAGCCGTTTGAATTAAGTTTAACATGTTCCTCTTATTTAGAAATTTGTGGAGGAATCATTGGATGTAATCCATTACCTTCAAAAGGTAAAATTACCTTGGAATTTCTTCGAACAATACCACATCTTAGACCAAGAACGAATACATTTGGTGCAATTGCCCGTATGAGACACGAGTTGGCGATGGCTACTCATGAATTTTATGGTCGAGAAAAAAATTTCATTCTAGTAGCACCACCTCAAATTACACAAAATGATTGTGAAGGAGGTGGTGAAGCATTTCAGGTTACAACAGATAAGACTAAAGTTATAAAGGCTTTGACTGGAGCAACAATCGATTATTCTGATGATTTTTTCAAGGCTCCTGCATTTCTAACAGTTAGCGGTCAACTAGCTTTAGAAACATACTGTTTAGCTCTTGGCGGTGTTTATTGCTATCAATCAGCGTTTAGGGCAGATCCATCACAAACATCAAGACATGTAGCAGAATTTACTATGCTGGAAGTCGAAATTCCTTTTGCTGATTTATCCGATAATATGGATTTAGCAGAAAAGTATATTAAATATTGTATTACTCATTTAATGAAAAAGTGTTTAATCGATATACAATTTTTAGATCAATTTTATTATCAAAAACGCGCAGATGTAGATAAATTTAAACCAACGCTTTTAGAATACCTTGATGATTTATTGACCGTAGATTTTGAACGCATGAAATATTCGAAAGTAATGCAAACTCTACTAAAAGCACAAGCAGATGGTCATAAATTCGAAATTGATTTACCTGAAAATGGAGTATTTGACCTTAAATCAGAACATGAAAGATATTTAACCGATGTTATTTTGAAAAAGCCAGTATTTGTTACCCATTACCCGAAAGAAATTAAAGCTTTTTATATGAAAGAATCAAGTGAAATAGACCCAATTTTATCTGTTCCAACTGTTGAATGTTGTGATTTATTGGTTCCAGGTATTGGTGAAGTATTAGGAGGATCATGCAGAACATCTGATTATGCGAAATTGTTGGAATCGATGAAAACTCACGGCCTAGTAAAAGCAGATGGTTCATCAGATCTAGATTATTATTTAGATTTACGCAAGTATGGTTCCGTAGAACATTGTGGTTTTGGTATTGGGATGAGTCGATTGTTAATGATGTTGACAGGAATGGAAAATATTAGAGATATGATTGAATTTCCAAGAACAATAGGGTCAATTCGATTTTAATTATTGTTGCCCAAATAACTCTTGTAAACCATATCCTCTCAATGTTTGTAATAAAGCTACATATTTGGCTATATCTTTTTTCATGTTTCTCTTTTTAACCGGATCTTGTTGTGTGTTATATTTTTTTACGGCTTGTTTTAAAGGTAAATTACTTGTTACATCAAGACCTCTCATACCTTTAAAGGGAAGACGAGATAATGTTGAATCGTCATAAATCGCAAAATCATTTCCTAAAGCAGGGCTTTGAAATTGTTGTAATGAAATGGGATCGGTTTTTTGCACTTGCTTTTTTTGTTGCTGGGTTAATTGTTTTCGAAGTTGTTGTTTCGTTTGTTTTTGTTGTGGAGAAGCCCACCAAGCTCGATTGCTTTGATAAAGTGGTGCTGGAGGTAATATTGGATTATGATCAATAATTGGATCAGGGCAATGGGGTAATGGGGGTATAACTGTTATTTGATTATAAGAACAATCTAATTTTATACAATTGGGTAGTTCTGGTAATTCTGTTATTCGATTATAACAACAATCTAAGTATTCACATTGGTGAATCGCAGGTAATTCTGTTAATTCATTATAAGAACAATCTAAATGTAAACATTGTGGTAACGCAGGTAATTCTGTTAATTGATTATCAGAGCAATTTAACTTTTCAATTAATGGTAACGCAGGTAATTCTGTTAATAGATTATTCCAGCACGATAGTTGGATACATTGAGGTAACGCAGGTAATTTAGTGATATAGCCATTGTAACATTCTAAGATTCTACATTGTGGTAACGCAGGTAATTGAGTTAATCCTAAACTTTGACATTGTAACCTTTCACAATTTGGTAAAATTGTCAACTTTCTAAATACTTCTTTGTTATGTGCGTTGACGATAATTTCTTTACTATTGAATAAGCTTTGAGCAATTCGTAATTCAACATTTGTAATTGGCATTTTATTTCTAATTAATTAAAAAAAATTAGCTTATTTTGTTTAAAGACTTGACATCCAATAATAAAAATGTATTTTAAAATATTTCTAGCTGAATTTATTGGCACTTTTTTCTTTCTAGGAACCATCTTTTCAGTGGTCAAGCAAAATTCTTTTGGCGTTGTCACTCCTTTAACTATCGGAGCGGCTCTTTCTACAAGTATTTATATGACGGGTAAAGTTTCTGGAGGTCATTATAATCCTGCGGTTTCACTTATGGATTTTAGTGCAACTAAACTAAAATATTGGGAGGGAAATATTGATACTTGGACATTACTTGCATTGTATTTGACGGCACAAATTTTAGCGGGTCAAACGTCCATGTTGATATTAAATCAAGTATTATTACCAAAAGAATCAGTAACACTTCCTATTCAAATTGAATTATAAAAATTAAATTCTTGCAATATTTTTATTTTCCAAAAACCATTGAATCGTTCTCTGTATTCCATCTTCAACAGAAACAAATTTAAAATCTGGAAATAAAGTCAAAAGACGTTTATTAGAAACTGTTTTCTTGAATTGCCCATCACTGTAACTATTATCAAACTCAATATGATCTTGATAATCAAAATTTTTGGCAATTAAATTTCCAACCTCGGCAATACTAATTTCTTGACTTTCCGGAACTGATAAAATAATATTATCAGGAACATTTTCTGTCAATAAAATTTTTACAATAGCAAGTCCAACATCTTCTGAAAAAATAAATTGCCGTAAAGGTGCTCCCGTTCCTCGAATAATAAATTTTTGTTTGGATTGCTTTGCTAAAAAACAACGATGAATTAACACTGGTAGAACATGTCCGTCTTCCAAATTAAAGTTATCATGAGGCCCGTAAATATTGGTGGGAGATACACAAATAAATTGATCACCAAAATTTTCTCTGTATGCTTTACAATGAATTTCAATCATTCTTTTAGCATAAGCATAAGCATCATTGGATGAATGAGGAGGTCCATCATGTAGCATTTCTTCGGTGACTGGGTAAGAAAGTATATTATTAGGAAATATACAAGTGGAAAGACAAGCAATTAATTTTTCAACTTTGTAAACGTGACTATAATGAATTACATTATAATTGAGTAGCAAATTTTTTTCCAACATTTCTACCTTGTTGTTCATATTTTTAAAAAGGCCTCCTACACATGCAGCCAAATGAATGATGAAATTTGGTTTATATGTTTCAAACATCTTTTCCACTTGTTCTGACTTTGTAAGATCAAATTGTTTTGAAGAAATAAAAATAAATTCCAGTTGATTTTGAAAATGTAAAGAAATAGATTTTATTCCTTGGCCTACAAGTCCTGATCCACCTGTTACAAGCACAGTTTTCATTTTATTATATTATATAATAAAAATGCTTTTTTTAGTAATTTGTATTCTAATTTTTATTGGGATTCTATATATTTATTTAAAACCAGAATATTTTACGAGAACTTTAATTTACAAAGCAAAATATAGTCAAAAAATTCCATTTATTATATGTGTCACGCATGAAAACTTGGCTTGTCAACATCATTTAGAGTCCATAAAAACCTTGAATCCAGAATATACTTTTTATTTTTTTGATGAAAAAGCTAGAATTCAATATATTCAAGATTATTTTAGTTCAAAAGTTTTAGACGCTTATTTAAAATTAATTCCGGGAGCTTTTAAAGCCGATTTATTTAGATATTGTTTTTTATTTCATCATGGCGGAGTTTATATGGATTTAAATAAAAAGTTGGTTATTTCGCTTCGAGAAATTGTATTTTCAAAAGCTTCTCTTGGACTCGTTTTGAATTCAAATCATCAATTGTCAGAAAAACCAAAAATTATTAATGGATTCATATATATTGTCCCACAGCATCGATTAATGAAAGAATGTATAGACCAATGCGTGAGTAACATTGAAAATAATTTTTATGGAGATTCACATTTATCTGTTACTGGTCCGTACATGTTTGGTCAGGTTTTTTCTAGAATTTTCAACAAGAGTTTATTTAGTTTAGGATATGGTTTGCATTTTCATGAAGAAACGGTAATTCATGTAATGAAATATATCGAAAATGATCAAATATTAGATGTTTTGACTGGAAAAAAGGTTGTTTCCTTTCCCGAACGCCATTCTTGTAAAACAACATTTGCTATTCAACAATATACAACTTTGTGGGAACAAAAAAAAATTTATAAAGGAACAAATTTAAAATCATAAACTGGGCATTTATAAAAAGTTCCCGTTTTTATTTCAGAACCTAATTCATCATATACAGGTTTTGAAATTGGAAGTACTTGAAAAATTTGTCGACTACTTTTGGAAAAATGAAAATGACTTTGTAATTTCATTTGGAAACACAACTACTAATAATAGGCAATATAAATTTTTAATCTATTGGTTAAAAGTATAAATTTTTAATCTATTGGTTAAAAGTATAAATTTTTAATCTATTGGTTAAAAGTATAAATTT
>Ga0114972_10003504_pt1 | contig 11744 bp, 7 predicted proteins | sample M_140807_EF_Meta_FD_87354 | JGI IMG/M metagenome (GOLD analysis project Ga0114972, IMG submission 87354) | Freshwater microbial communities from Lake Montjoie, Canada to study carbon cycling - M_140807_EF_MetaG | ecosystem: Environmental > Aquatic > Freshwater > Lake | place: Lake Montjoie... | reverse complement strand
TCACGCGGGAGAATTGCATTCTGAACTCGGAGAAAACAATCTCCAACGCTCCTGACGGTTTTCCCGCCAGAGAAGCTTCTACATGCGAGTTGCATTCGTGGGCTTCAAACGTTTGCGCTTGTTTAGGTACTAGTGAGTTTGCTTGCAACTTCTGTACGTGGAGCCCCGCGCCGCGCCGCGGCATCTCATCTGCACATGACATTTTCTTACGCAACCTGCCGCGCCGCCACTGCGGCCCGCCGCCACGCACTTTTGTTGCCAGTTACAGACTGTAGGTGATACCCAAAAGTCAAGTCAACAAGAGTCACTCTTGTACATAAAATCATAAACAAGATCATAAATGAATTGAAACATGCTTGGAAACATGACTTGACTTGACTTTTCTCACCGACATGTACTTGAATGTTGTTTGCGTTAATGTTGCTCATTGGTTCGCCCGGAACCCCATAATACAGGCCGCAGGCGCCCAGTAGCGGAAACTACATGTACGCCCGCAAGGACCGCGCCACGAAGGACGGCGTGTTACGGCGTGCGTCGGTGAAGCTGAAGGGGACCTCGAGATGGCCCCTACAAAGTACAAAGCACCACAAGCTGACTTGACTTGCTAGACTTGACTAAACTTGATATCGGAACTCAGCGGTAAGTCTTCGCAAACAAATGCGTCCCTGGCATCCACTTCCCCGACGCGAATGCGCTTGGCTCTGCTCGCAACCTGTTACAGCACAGTTTGGGCCGGCCTGGTCCCTACGCTTCGATTATGGACGTCGCGCACATGACCATACGCGCAGCGCGTAGCCATCAGCCTGCGCGAACATCACCTTCCGCACGACACCGAGACCATCGACCTGCAGAACAAGCCGGAGCACTTCACGGCGATGTACGCCATCGCGTGCGCTGACGAGACGATGCGAGCCAAGGTACCCTTGCTCGAGGTGGGCGGCAGCGCACTCCTGATCGAGTCTGCAGTCATTTGTGAATTTCTCGAAGAGCTTGCTCCTGGCGATAACCCGCCAAGTGCTGCTGACAAAGCCACCGCTCGCCTCTTTGCGACGCTCGCCCAGCCGACACTTTCGTTTGTGCCGATCTTACAGGCTAATATAGGATCGGAGGAGGAGGCGAAGGAGGTGGCGTCGCTCGTCGAGAGGCTGCGTGCTCTTGATCAGTTCCTCATTCGGTACGCAACTGGCCAAGGCCCTTTTCTGCTCGGCGAGTCGTTCTCGCTCGCCGAGTGCTCCTTGGCGCCCTTCGTGCAGCGCCTCGTCGCCGTGCTACCTGGGCTGCGCCCACAAATCAACCCGCTGACGCTTCTTGAAGAGGCGGGTCTTGCTCGCTTGGGCCGCTGGATGCAGGCAGTGACGCAGCGCGAGTCCTGCGTGGCCACGCTGCCTCCCACGCAAGAGCTGGTCGATTCATACGCGAAGCTCATCGAACGCATGAGGACGGCAGCGGCCTAAGCGCCGAGTCGCAGGCACGGCATCGGCGCACTTGCCTTGACGCACGCATTGGGGCGCAAACGTCGGCAGCGCGCGTACACGTGCGCGGGCCGGGGGCGGCGCGGGGAGAGGGCCACGCGGTGTTCACATCGCTCATCGGATCCGATAACTCTGTCATGATGGTGCAGCGCTCGAGCATCTTGAGCGGCGCTTCGCGCCGGAGAAGTGGTGAGCATCCGAATGTGCGTGCACTGTGTTGCCATTCATGTTTGTGAATCGTGAGTGAATAAATAGCTAACGCTGAAAGACCCTGCACTGCACGATGCGAGAGAAACAAAATCCCCATTGCCAAACCACATTTGACTGTGACGCGCCGTACGTGTCGGAATGTGAAGTTCAACACGAGCCGCTGAGACTGCATCCTATCTGCCTAAGACTGCGACACCTTGCTGTTCCTGCACACAATCGCAACGGCCAGCGCAAACACGGCATAGAATGCCACGACGGCAGCGACGACGTGCTGCACCGGAGTGTCGTGGAAGAGCCAGGCAGCGAAGATGATCGTGCAGCAGATGACCACCAACGCGCCGAAGGGGTCGATGCTGCTCAGGCCCGGATGGGCTGGCCCGCGCTTTGGCATGGCGGCCGTGGTGTCGGGGATGTTCGCGACGCGACCTCGCGATCGAGCACAAAGTTTGTGCGCGACACGAGACCACTTGTGTCAATTGACTTGTGTGTACAAGTAACTGTAACCCAAGGATACATTGGACACTTTCACAAAGTTATTGAAACCACCCTGGTTCTTGGTGTCACTTCTTCTTTCCAGACTTGACCTGACTTGTGGGCGGGCCGATCTCCGGTCGCACCTCGGCTCGGATTGCGATGCCATTGGACTTGGACTCCTTGCTTGTCGGCCTGGACACTTTGCTTTTGTTCTCCTTGCCGGCGGCTGCAGCTGCCGCCGCGTACACGCCGGACTGCTGCAGGTCGTCGAAGGAGATCTCCTCCGCGTCGGCAGCGCGGCGCACTAGCCCGGCAAGCGCCGTGTCGGGACGCACGCAGCAGTCCTCCATGATCACGCGGCAGCGCTCGGCGCCGTACTGGGCACTGCCCCCACCCTTGCCGCCACTCGTCTTGACGCGGCTGTTCTGCTCCTGCTGCGCAAGGAGCAGCGTCGCCGCGCCGCCCGCGCCGATCGGGTTGCCTGACACGTCGAGCATTTCGAGGGTGCGGAGAGCGCGTGAGAGTGGTAGGGCGGCGAGCACTGTAGCTCGATTGTGGTGCAGGCGCAAGTCTACGAGGGTGGGCGGGCTGCTCGCGGGCGCCTTGGCCAGCGCGTCCGCGAGCACCGCAATGCCCTGATCGCCCAGGCCATTCCAGCCGAGGTTGAGTGCACGCAGGGTCCCGTGCATGGGCAGAACCCCGGCGAGTGTCTTGCCGCCCACAGGCCCAATCGCGTTCCATTCGAGGGAGAGGGAGGTGAGCGAGTAGTTCTCGCCGAGTGCTGTGGCGAGCTGCTCCATCCCCTCATCCTCGAGCTCATTGCGCTCAATGCAGAGCATACGGAGCTTGCACTTGGCGCCTGCGATCGCCTGTGCGAGCACGCCCAGGCCCTTATTGCCGATCGCATTCGCGGCAAAGTCGAGGCACTCGAGGGGATGCGAAGAGCGCAGCAGGGTCGCCACGGCCTCTGCGCCATCCACGCCCGCCTGGTTCTGACGCAGCGAGAGCGCGCGCAGTGCCGGCGCTGCCGTCTGGCGGCCCGTGCGACACAGCGCGGTCACGATGGCGCTGACGCCCTCAGCGCCCAGGCCGTTGTCGCTCAGGTCGAGCGAGCGCACATGAGCGTTGTCCGCGAGGCTCGGCGCGAGCATCTTGCCGCCACGTGGCCGCAGCCCGTAGTGTGATATCGAGACCTCGATCGCATGTGAGAGGCATGCACGGTGCCACTGTGAGCAGCGCTGGGCGAGGCCACCCTCGGCGGCGATGGCCGCAGCGTAGGCCACGCAGGACGGCTCGACGCTCTCCGCATTCGACGGGGGCACCGCATCCAGGTCGTAGTCGTCTTCAAAGTCCGAATCCTCGCCGTCCTTCTTTGGCAGGAGCAGCAACGCATTGAAGGCTTCGGCGTCTGGAGTCACGTAAGGCGTCGCCAACCGGCTGGCGTGAGCGGAGGCAGCCGAGGGGAAGGCGCTCGGAAACGCTAAATCACGTGTCGGCTCCGGTGCGGAGCGCGCAGAGTCAAGTGGCGGCGTGGCGGTGTGGCGCAGGTCCGGCATTGCTTGCCGTTATCCGCGGGCACGGACCTTTTCTGCTGTGAGGAGGTGCATCTCGTGCATGCAAGTATACATGTATTGTACCGCAAGCTCCGGCTCACAGCCGTTTCACACAGAGCTGCGTCATGCGTGTGCTTGTTTCGTGTACGAGCTGCTTCAAGAGGTTCAAGTTCAAGTTCAAGAGGTTCACAATAAACACGACACCCAAGACCCCTGTTGCGGACTGGACTCTTGCGTGCATACGGATGCATCTCCACTACCAGCTCGATGGTAGCTCGATGACCCCTCGGCCCCCCGTACTACAAGGACCCAAATACTATCGAACCGATAAACGTGTAATGATTTCTGCTCATTCTTCCGCGATCGTACGAAACTACACTCCCCAGATGCACATACACGCCCACACCTGTGCTTGCTCCTCGCCTGTCGCCGCGTTGCCATGGCCGATCGAGGGAGCAGTGACCTCCGAAACTTGACTTGGTTGCCAAACAAAGTACTGTATCGTGGAGCCTTGATGAACGCAGACGCGTGCTTCACCGCCTTGACAGTATCCGGATACTCGTCCCGATGCTGGGCCATGCCACACCTTACAACGCGCACCCTTTCCAAACGCGCATGGATGCTGACGGCGGCGCGCCGTCGCATGCCGCCTCCAGCTACTTCTCGCTTGTGCTCCGAATTGCCGTCGCCAGTGCAACCACCGTACTTGCCGCCTCATCAGTATTGGCGCTTGTGCGAAGCACAGGGTGGAGTGGTAGCACGCTCGTGCTCGACTCGCAGAGTGACATTGGGACATGCGCCATGACGACATCCAACCAGCCCAAGGACTGCGAGCGCATCGATTACGGCACGTGCGGTGCCTCGTGCTGCGGGGCTGAGATCGCCGTGCCCAACATAGACCCACTGGACGCTTACCAGGCGATTGTGAGATTGCTGAGCAGCGGCGGGCCCGATGGGCGGTTCTACAAGAAGGACAACATCGACGACGAGCAAGGCGAGCTGCCCTTTAGCTTCTCGCCGCCGCTGCCGTGGCGCTTCACTATCAGTGGGAGCCACTCGACACCGGGCACTTGGATGAGTCAGGGCAACTGGCGATCAGGCTTCGACGACACGCTGCGCTTCTCTATCGGCGTGGCCGCCGATGGGCAGGCCACACGCATCCGCATGTTCTCCATGAGCGGCCCGGCCTCGGCCCTCGTCGATTACGGCCAGTCGTACAAGAATCTGGCGCTGCTGTGTTCGGATCTCGGTTGGCCGGCGCCGACTCCCTCATTTGGATGTGGGCTGGGGCAGGCCGTCGCATGGAAGCCGGAGAACACGATCACGGTCATGCTGCAGAACCGAGACGGCGTCTGCCTCGATGCAAAGGAGCGCCACAAGAATGGCGGCGTCGTGCAGACCTGGGACTGCGACCCAACCAACCTCAACCAGCTGTGGAAGCTCGATTCGGATACGGGGCTGGTCAAGAACGAGGATGGCGTGTGCCTCTCGGACGCGAGCGCAGGCAACTCGCCCGGGCCCGGGCCAGTGGTCACCTGGGCGTGCGATCCCACCCTTAAGAATCAGGCGTGGAACTACGATCCGGTGACGGGCCAGCTCAAGGCGCGCCATGGCACGCTTTGCATCGACGCGAGCGATCGGCACACAAATGGCGGCAAGGTGATGGCGTGGCCGTGCGACGTGAACAACTCGAACCAGCAGTGGAATCTACGGAAGATTTCGACATGAGGGGCGCGCATGAGGTGTTGGCGCCGTCAGGGGCGCCGCATATTGAGAGGGGCTCCACACCCTGGTGTTGTCCCACATCGTTGTACGTTCACCCATCCGCATCCGGGACGAGGGACGCACAGGTCAAGCGCGCGCGCGCGGCCGCCGGGGTGGGCGCCGCCGGAGCGAGTACGTGCCCGCGCCGACTCATTTGAGGGGTTCGTCTCTCATCCGCAAGTTTCGAATGGCGCGAAATCCAACGACACATCGCAGTGGCTACGCCACCACCATGGCCACCACGAACGGAAAGGCGCGCACGCTCGACGAACGGTATGCCAACCTACCCTTGAATCAACCATGTACGGTACGAAAAGTATAGCGCCGACGTATTCCGCCTTGTTTCGTTTCGCTGCTTACCTTAAAATCGACCTTAATACCTATCTAGTGTCCCGCGCACCACACGCCGCGCCGTGTATAATGTGGCCGAAAACTGTCTCGCGCGGCCGCCAGCCGCACCTCCCCGCCCGCGGGACCCCGCTGCCCCGCGGCACGCGCCCGGAGCGCATGTGCGTCGCTCTGCGTCCCGTCGCCGCACGTACGCACCGTGGCCAGATCCTAAAAACCTTCGCTTAACCACTCATCTCTCATGTCAACGACTTGTCACGGTTTCCGTTACGATCATGCCGTAGATTCGCGTTTCGCGGATGAGAAGTTCAAGTTGTTAAGTCGTCCGACCGAGGCGCCGACTATCACTATGGCGGTAACCGGTATGGTTACGGATCGTGGCGTCGAGGTTATGGTGAATGTATCGGAAGTTATAAATCGGTTTCATATGGCGTCGAATATGGCGACCCGGACCGCGATTGAATCACGATTGATCATTGAATCTAAGACGAATGAGAGCTGTGCGCGAAAGCGCGAAACGTATACGCACGCCCCGTGTAGGACGCTGCTCGCTGGACGGTGCGTATCACAAGGACAAACCAAATGCACTTGCCATCGCTCGCGTGTGCACCGTCGGTTTGGCCCGCTTAGGCGGTGCCGAGCGATCCGAGGCTGTCGGCGTCGGCTTTGCCGCTGGCCGAGGTGGCGGCTTTGGCAAGATCGCAACCACGTTAAGCGCCGCCGTCAGCTCAGCCATGGCAGCCACGGCCGCGGCTGCATCAACCGCCTCTGCCGCGGCCTCATCGGCAGCGAGTCGCTCCCGCTCGAGCCGCTCAGCATCCTCCTCGGCCGCGAGTTGAGCAACGAGTCGCTCCTGCTCGAGCCGGTCAGCCTCCAGGCGCGCTGCTTCAGCGCCGAGCTCGGCCTCGAGACGCTCCCGCTCGAGCCGCTCCTCCTCCAGCCTTGCCGATTCAGCTGCGCGGAGCTCAGCGGCGAGTCGATCCCGCTCGAGCTGCCCCGCCTCCTTTCGGGCTGCTTTTTCGGCCGCAAGTCGCTCTCGCTCGCGCCTCTCTGCCTCCAGCCTTGCCTTCCGATCTGCCTCCTTTCTCGCCCTCTCCTCCGCAGCGAGTCTTGCCTTCTCGGCGGCGAGTCGCTCTCGTTCGAGCTGCTCTGCCCCCAGACGCGCAGCTTCGGCTTCGAGTCGCTCCCGCTCGCGGCGCTCCGACTCCTGACGGGCTGCTTCGGCCGCGGCGGACTCGGCAGCAAGCCGCTCTGCTTCCAGACGTGCCGCTTCAGCCGCGGCCGCTTCTGCCGCGAGGCGCTCCCGCTCGTGTCCTTCCGCTTCCAGGCGGGCCATTTCGGCCGCGGCTGCCTCGGCTGCGCGCCGCTCTGCTTCCAGACGTGCCGCTTCAGCCGCAGCCGCTTCTGCCGCGAGACGCTCCTGCTCCCACTCGAGCCGCTCGGCCTCTGAGAGACGCGCCGCTTCAGCCGCGAGACGCTCCGCCTCGGCCGCGAGACGTGCCGCCTCCTCTGCCTGACGGCGCGCTGCCCCCGCAGCGACTGCCTTTGCCATTTGTGCCCTTGACCTCGCTACAAATGCAGCCGCTGCAGCCGACGTCGCCATTGGCGTCCGCACCAATTCCACGGGCCCTATGATGTCATTGTCCAGCCCCTCCCACGTGTCCTCGAGCTTTATGGGCGGTGGGCAGGGCTCAAAGAATGTGTCGCCCACCTTGATAAAGTCCCCGGGTACTAGATCCTCCACTCCCATTCGAGCAAGCTCAACATGGGAGAGCTCGAGATGTCGGCGCTGCATGGCTAAAAACAGGCCGCGGCTTTTTTGCCAGTTGCCTGACTTGGGCTTGAATGGCTTTGGCCTCGGTGGCGGCAGCGGTGGTGCCTCCGGCGAATCCGGCTCTGGCTCCAGCTCTGGTTCCGGCTCTAGCTCCTGCTCTAGCTCCGGCTCCAATTCTGGCTCTGACTGCCCCTCTCGCTCCTGCTCAAGCTCAGGCTCAGCCAGAACCACTGCCGCCTCGGCCTCACGTACGGGCTCCGGCTCTGCTGCGGGCTCCACTGCTGGCTCGGCCTCCGTCGCGGGCTGCGACTCTGCTGCAGGCTCTGCCTCCGCTTTGGGCTCTGCCTCCGGTTCTGACGCTAGCACTGGTTCTGGCACTGGCTCTAGAGGAAGTGGCGACTGCGGAGGCGGCAGCTCGACAGGATTTGGCGTTGGGGGGGGCTTTGGCTTTGGAAGAGGCTTAGGCTTTGGAGGGTCCGGGATGTACGGAAGCTCCGGAATCTCGGGTTCCGGTGGCTTCGGAGGCTTCGGCGCCACAGTTCGGAAGGACGTCGCTTGCTCCCCTTCTTCACGAATCTCTTCAAAGATCTGGACGTGTTGCTCCTTTGCTTCTTCCGCCTGGATCATGTCTTGCATTTGCTCAGCAAACGCTTCAGCTTTCGGGCCGAACATCGGTATAGGTTTCTCAGATGCACTTTCCAAAATCTGAGAAAGTTTCTGTACCTCGGCTTTTGGTGCGAACAGCTTCATTGCGCGACTCAGTCTTTTAGATGCCCGGCGCAGAGAAATCTCCGCATCCGCCTTGACCTCGGACTCGAGGAATTCAAGCAGCTCCGCCTTCACCTCCTCTTCCGTAGGAATGGCTTCAACACGTGACGGAAGTACCTCCTGCCAATGCATCCCAAACGGTGGGGGTTCTCCTTCCTCAAGAGGTGGCGGCGCGATGGCGTCGACCAGCGGCGGTACTCGGCGTTTCAAACTGTACGACAGCGGCTTCGAATACAGTCCCAGGACGCCACCATTCCCTCGAACGACCTCAATGGGCCTCCTGATCAGTGGTTGGCGAACCTGCCACCGGATCTTGTTGCGCATTGCTAGCCGAAGCTGACGTGTGTCATCATCCACATCATCGTCATCTCCATCTTCCGCATAGACCCACCGCCGTGAATGTTCATCTTGCACATTGAGGCGAGTCTCTGCTCTCAACGAAACAAGCCGCGGAAATGCGCTACCTTTTCGTCGGTGCATCGGCATGCTCGATTTCTTGCCTATGACTTCCACGCCGCTGGGCCCACCTTGTCCATCTTCGGCCACACGCGCCAACGCAGAGCCGAGCCGCCGTGGCCGTGGTGCTGGCTCGAGAGGTGAGGCCGGCGGCACCGGCAGTTCGAGTAGCCAATTCCGTGCCTCTTCATGGAGAACCACCATGTGGTGGGCGAGTTTTGCGAGGCGTTCACCGCGAGAAGAAGGAAACGAAACCACACGCGAAACGACAACCGATCCATTTTGGGGAAACCAGAAATAGGCACAGCACCCCGTACAGTACGGGTCAAGGACCGCATCCGACATCGTAACGTAAGCCGTTGGGCGCGATCCTCGAACACGTTCTGGCATCTGTGGGGCTGGGCCGTGGGCGGGTGGGCGCCCAGAAGCAGAACTTTTCTGACTCCTGCCCCCCCTTGAATGTTCTTGAATGTGTGGCGGCTTGGGCCTTGGCCCATTTTGGGCTATAGCGCCCCTTCGGGGCCACCCGAAACCCGCCGGTCCGACCCATTGACCGTGGGGACGGACCGGACAACCGAACCATTTCCATCGTTTCGCCGTAATATAATCGGACACGGACTTGAACGGTTAAGGGTTATCGATAAATCCGGGATACATTTTAAATCGCGAATTCCGATCCGTCACCGCCGGCCGCGCTCTGGCGCTGCGGCCGGCGGCGCGCGCGAACGTACCGCGCTATTTTTATTTCCCGCACGCGGCCGTCGCCGAACATAATCCATTATGATAGGTGCACACCGCGGACCGGCGGTCGCCGCGCTAAGCGTCACGGTGCCTCGTCCGCGCCGGCTTCGCCGCCTCGGCATCCGCCGGCTCCACGGGTCCGACCGGACGTCGAACACATCAGACGCTCTCATATCACCGCAGACCGCACAGACTCTGCACTCAAGTCCGGTCCATGTACCATGACCATGTTGCTCTCGAAGCAGACGGCTCACCACTCACGCACAACCAACATCCAACCGCAGCGCCGCTCCGGGCCGTTGCTCCGGGCCGTGCCGGGGCGCCGAACATGTGGGCGATGAGCCCGCTCATCATCGACCGAATGAGATGCATGCCACATGTCATGAGTAGAAACGTACAGAGAACGCAGGCATGCAAACAGAACCGCCGACATGCTTCGCCCTTCCCTTGACCCGAGTGCTTTCCCTCCACAAGCGGACGAGGCTCCGATGGGCTCGTCCAACGCATCGGTCGCATGCCTTGCTACAGCTCTAAGCGCAGTTGAGGCTTTGAAGCCGCGGCGGTGCGGATGGCCGCCTTGCACTCCTCGTCAAGCGCTGGGTTGTACTGCAGGCGCAGCGCGGACAGCGTCTTTGAGGTGTCGACCACCTTCGCCAGCCAGTGCGCCTCGGCCGTCTCCAGGTCGGTGGCGGTGAGGTCGACCTCGGTGACCGTCTTGTTATGCTTGAGCAAACCCAGGAGCAACCGCACCGACCCAGGCTCTAGGGGAGTCTCCTTTAAGCTGAGCACCTTCTCCCCATCGAGCACCTCGAAGGCGTCGCAGCGCATGTAGCCCAAGCGGCACATGGCGCCTTCCTGCAGCAGCGAGTCGCCCAGCGACTGATAGAGGTTGGCAAAGCCCGGGATCTGGCGTACGTCGAGCGACGTGACGGACGTGTTGCCCTTGAAGGCCTGTATCAGCGGGAAGCCATCGATCTTGGTGCAGCTCAGGTCGAGCGATGTGATCGTGCACGTTTGGCTCATCAAAAGCTCCTGCAGCGCCAACGCGCCTTCCCGACCAAAGTCGGCAGAAGCGAGGTGCAACGACGTGACGAGCGAGTAGAGCGTGCCACCGCTGGCGCGCATGCGCTTGAGGAGCTCCTTACAGCTCTTCTCGCTCATCTCGACCTCGTTGAGATAGAGGCCGAGCGCGGCGAGCTTGCAGAAGGCGGCTTGCGCCTTGAACTCCTTGGGGCACAAGGAGAGAATGCTCTGCTCCTCGCCCGCGCAGACGACGATGAGGCGCAGCGAAAGCAGCTCCTCGAAGATGAGGGGATTGGCCACGAGGACATGCAGGTCCGATTCCTTCTCAACGTCGACGATGCCCATGAGCGCGCGCATCTCGATAGCCTGCTTGAGCATGTCTGACGAGGCGAGATAGTCGAGCTCGAAGCACTTAATGATGATCTCGCGCGGCGGCTTCTTGGCCGTCGCCTCGTCCATCAACAGCTCCTTGAGCTTCGTAAGGGAGAGGACGAGCGGCACGAGGCGTACAGGGCCAAGGTCGGGGGAGCCGTCGCGCAGCTTGGCCGCTACAATATACGTCATCTGCTGGAGCAATAGCTCGTGCTCCGCCTTGCCACCGCTCAGGACGAACGCGGGCGCGGGCAAGTGCGTCGGGCCTCCGCTCTGGTCGATGGTGTCGTCGACAAGCTTATGCGCCGACATGACCTTCGGCTTTTGAGTGTCTGGCTGGGCCTTTTTGGCGGCCGGCGGCAAAGCCACCGGCGGTGGCGTGCCGGGTCGCTCCTTTGAGGTACGGTGGTCTTTTGGCGGCGGGGCCGGCGGCGGGGCCGGAAGAGCACCGGCGGGACCGGCGATCGGCTCGCCCACGCCGGGCACATGAATCGTATCGAGGAAGATGCGCTGCTCGCGCACAGGCAGGTCCCTGCCCAACGCCTCGTCGCGCATGGTCGCGCGCTGGAGCACGAGCTTGTCGAGGTACGCGTTGCGCGCGTCCTCGTACCGCGATGCAGTGGGGAAGAGAAGCTTCGTGTGGTTCACCTCGTTGAGATCGACCTCCTTGATGACTCGCTTACCGGTGGACCCACGGTTGCCCAGGCGCACGCGGTGGCGAGAGCCGCGGCGCACGCCCATCCATTCCTCAACGACCGCGTCGAGCATAGCATTCTCGTGCATCAGCAG